>Ga0070749_10000428_pt1 | contig 28571 bp, 50 predicted proteins | sample VirMetDEL_Nov_18_FD_75180 | JGI IMG/M metagenome (GOLD analysis project Ga0070749, IMG submission 75180) | Aqueous microbial communities from the Delaware River and Bay under freshwater to marine salinity gradient to study organic matter... | ecosystem: Environmental > Aquatic > Marine >...
AGAATCTTTGGAAAGTCGTTATCAATGAACACTTTGTTTTATCCTCCAGTGTCGCAGGAAGTGTTTTTATCGGGTGAAAGATTCAGACATTTATATGTCTTATCTAACACAAATTTTAGCAGTCGGTAATTTATTCAATCACCGACACGCTATCACTCCATTACAAACAGTTTGTTTGCAACGGTGTTGGGTTGAGCCTGGTTCAGAATGCGCCAGGCGTTCTGGGGATCACGAGCCATGATCTCGTTGAAATCGCCCCAGAAGTTGCCGGGCTGCTGAGGAGCTGCGGCGGCAGGGGGAGCGGGCAGTTGACCGAGTTGAGGCTGGGCCACTTGCTCGGTGCGGTAGCCGGGAGTCTCCAGCTGAGCTTCGTTTTCGTACACGGGATAAGGACCTTCAGGGCCGAAGAACTTAAGCGTGTAATCGCTCAGGACATCGGGGTTGGTAAGGATTTCGTTGTAAGCGAGGTTCTCTTGGTGCTCGTTTACAGCGAACTCAGCGTAACCTTTGATGGTTTCACTTGCGCGGTTTCCCCACGCGACGGCGCTGTCCAGCATTGTTTCCAGCTGAAGAGCGTAGTTGTTCAGGATTGCCGGAGCTTCCATCCCGAACGCGTCCATTACCTGGCGGGACTCCTGGCTCATCCCCACGTAATCCGCGATTTCCTCCAAGGATGGACTCGAGGAGGTTTGGGAAGAGCTGGGCGAGGATGCCTGGCTGGGATATGAGGTCGGCGCTGCCGAGGGTTGCGTAGGTTGGGGGCTGGTCAACCCGTAGTTGGCCGGGGTATAGGTCGTCGGAGCCGACTGTTGACCCTGGAACGGGGATGGAACTGGACTGCTCAGAAGGTTCACCACCTTGTTGAACGCCGATTCCCACGGATTGGAGGTCGATTCCGCCGTCTGGACCGATGGGGACTGGGGGGCGTACTGAGTAGGGGCGGATTGGTAGCTGGGGGCCGCCTGAGGAACCGCTTGCGGGTAGCTGGTACCCACCTGATAAGCCACTGGAGCCGGTGCTGCCTGCGGTGCTGCCACCACGTAGCTGCTTGGAGCTACCGCTGCGGGCGACGGTTGGCTCGTCTGTGGGATCGATTGGACGGTAGCGTCCTGCATAACTCATCTCCTTTTGTAGAGCTTCTAAAGTTCGATACAGATATGGAGTTAAATCCAATCTTGGATCCGCAGCCATCGGAAGATCCGGTGATTGCGGGTGGGGGGTCTGCATCATCCCTCCCACTAAGCGAGCGAACTGAGAGTATGCACCCTGTAGTTCGTTCACCATCCTGAACGGGAACCCAGATAACATCTCGGCCCGTTCCTCATCCGTCTTAGACGGGAAGAGGTACTTCAGTGCTTCAATGCTATCAACACCTAACTCTTGTAAGTTTCTTACAACAATTGAGTTGTTGAGGATGTCCTGGGTTGAGTCCTCGTAAACGGGACCCGTCCAGCGCCACAGCATTGTCACATCACCATCTGGGATGAGACCTGTAACGCCTGGTGGAATCTGTTGTGTTTGAACAGATGCCATCATTAGCTGTTTAATTTGTTGGTTGAAACCATCCAACGCAGCTTCATACAAATCTAATTCATCTTGAGATGCATTTTCGGATGGAGGTACCGGTTTCTCGATACCGGCTGCAGCTGCAATTGACTCTCGGAACAGTTTTTCTTCCTGGAAAATAATCAGTTCAAGACAACGACAAATTCCGTGCGTATAGATGGCAGTTGCTTTCTTCTTAGAAGTTGCTGAGACCCGCCCGAAGAGAGACTTGTATTCAGTCGCAGTAACACCAGCAGAAATAGAAAGCTCGTCAACACCACCCAGCGCCGTACGTACTTCTTCTCTAAACTGCCGGGCAAAAGCATTCTGGTCACCAGTGATGGCGTCGGGGACAATGTAACCAACTCGGTCGTTTGGTTCCAGGTTTGCAATGATGCGTGGAACTCTGATCTGACCATCGAGACCACGGGAGACAGGGTCTTGCTTAAACGCCGAACGACTAAGGGCACTGGGACTGCCAAAGCCAGAGTTTGCTGCAATCGAGGGGCGTTGGATAACGCTGTCTCCCCCGGCATCAATCAGGTCAGTCTTCGGACGAGAAGACAGCAGGGTTGGGTTGCCAAAGAACGTAATGTTCTTCCGCATGGTGCGGACCAGATCGTCATGCGTAACAATCTGATTGGCGAGAGCATCAAACTCTCCGTAACCCTCCATAGAAAACCCTTTCGGGTTGTTAAAGATTTCTACGCAGGGAATAAAACCGAGGGAATTTTTAAATTTCTTGGTTGTGCCAGGGGTGGTATAGGAGGGAAGATCAAACGACATCTCACCTTCTGAGTGAGTTTCTTCGATAACGTCTGCTTTGATCGAGAGCTTGATATAGCGCTTGGCACCCTGATCGGCCGTGGTGGGGTTACCAGTCATGTTGGTGACGTTAATGTTGTCACCAAAACCAAAGCCACGACGGACCTTGTAGCTGTAGATGATCACCACCTCTTCCAGCTCGCCGTCTACGTTGTAGAAACTGCGATACTCGTGCTCTCGGAAATAGTAGAGACGATAGTTTTGTTTGGTGGGACGGATGTAAAAAAGACCCTTGCCATCACAAAGGAAATAATCCCAGATGGAATCAAGTCGCGTATCAAGCTGGTTGTACTTGATTACGCGGTCAATAAAGTCTTTACGTTGGTTTCCAAAGTTGTCTTGACTGGGGAAGAACTCGATACCCTGACGGATACCGAACAGCTTCATCTGCGCCAGATGCGACGAAACGATGCTGGTATCAACGACGGTCGCAGCATCTTTATCAATGTAAGCATTGATGATTTCTTGAAGCCTGGCTTTAGCGTCCGTCGCCATTAACTATTGCCCCTTTTAATTGATACTAGCAGTATATTCAAGCACCACGGACGGGGGTTGGCGGTAAGCCACCACCACCCGGACCATAGGGTGCATAACCGAGTCCTGGATAGAACTTCACGGGAGTGTTAGGTCCTTGAGCGGGGCCTTGTTCACCACCAGGGAGCTGGGCCATTTGCATGCCACCCATATTCCCAATAGCACCGAACAGATTGCTGCTGCCCGGAACAGCTGCAAAGGGGAGTCGCGGACCAGGAGCATTCATCCGGTCGTAATACTGCTGAAGATCTTGGGGACGATCATCAAATTGCTTCAGCTCTTCCAGCTGCTCTCTCGTCATTCCTTTAAAAGGACTACGAGGACCAATGTCAAAACTGGGGTTACCTGCCATGTAGACGCCACCGTTACCGGGCATCCCTGGAACACCGTATCCGCCGTCAGTTCGTAACATCTACTTATCGTCTCAATCTTCCTATTTTACTCTTCTAAAACTTCGTAGCCAGCAGAATCGTTTACCTTGCTGATCACGATTCCTTCACCACGGACATCCCAGTTGAGAACATCACCTTCCAGCCATCCAAGGTCTTCGATTACTTCGTCGGGGAGAACAATATACTGATCTCCGTTTTCGTCCTCTTGGACCTCAAGGATGTAGCTCATTTTGACAGAAGCTTTTCCATAAGCTTATCAAGCTTATTATTTATTTGTCTAAAGTTTTCGTGCATCTCCTGGATTTCTCGTAAGAAATCAACCTTGAGCACATAGTCCATGGGCAGCTGCTTTACTTCGTCTTCCAAGCAATCAATCCGCCTTTTCTGTGAACTAATATAACTGAAAGCTTGATCTATTTTCTCTTTCTGCCTATCAAGGATTCGATTGGCTACCCAAGAACCACCTGTTAATGCAGAAACAGCAGCTGTCAAGCCTATTGCTATGTATTCGGGACCCACTGTCACGTTGCGCCTTTTAACAATTCTAAGTTTAGAAATCAAGTTGCAACTGACCCTTTCTTCCTAGTCCAGTCACCAACCAGACCAACGCGTCAACACAGTCATCATGGCTACTGACACCGAAGTTCGTGAGTTCCTCGAAGAGATTTGTGAAGTTCCGGTATCTGTTGAAGATGATTTTGCGATCTTCAAACATCCCGATGATGCCACGGAACCGTGCCAACTTATCTGCACGGAAGCCTTTCACTGGGTGCCAGATCAGGTTGTAGAGACTTTCGTTATTGAGGCAGACCCGTTTGAAGTCAGCTTCGAGAGAAGCCTGGTACTGCACTGCTTCTGACCAGATATCACAAGTGTTGTAAGTCGGGAAATAGTTACCACTCTCGTCACGTCCCAGGATGGACCAGTCATTGAGAAGCTCTTTCATCGCATCAAGCTTTTCAAGGTTACCCATCACCCTGATGCGGCGGTAATCAATGATGTGAATTCGATCTCCAATCCGTCCGCCTAGAACCATAACGGTGTAATCGTTCTTTTCCTTGACACCAGCAGACAAGTCGACTCCGATCCCAAGAGCGTCAAACTCTGTTGCAATCTCTGCTTTCACAATCAGCTCTGGCGCCAGGGACAGTTCATTCTGCCTGACGATCTGGTTCATGTACTGGAACGAAAAGGCGATTGGTGCCTGCCGTTTCTTTTCCTTTAGATAGTCAAGTGACCACATTTCGGGCCAGTAGGATTCTTCATCTCCCGTTTTGGGATCATTGTGAATTGCGGAGAGAACAATCTGTGTCCAATTGTTCTGCTCGTTGAAGGTTGTGGAATGAATGTCATCATGTCGGAAGCGGGTTCCAAGGCAGATGGCCCTGGCTCCTTCGAACATGGTTGGTGCGATCACAGCGTTCCAGTTGTCCTGCATCTGCTTTCGGATGTCAGGGTTGGAGATATCTGCTGCTGACTTGATGGCGTCATCAATCATCACCAGGTGAGAACGCTTTGAGGTCACCGAACCCTTAAGACCAGCAGCACAGAGTGTGAATTGTTCTTCACCCGTGGTATCGATGCCTGCAAACTTGTGGTCAATCGACCAGTACTCATTACTGGTGACGTTTTTGAGCAAGCGAACTGTTGGGAACACCTCCTGGTACCGTTTGCTTTCGATGATGCGTTTGATAGTTGCAGACTTGGAGCGTGCAATATCCACCGTGTAGGACAGATACAGAATCTGCAGTGGCTTCTTGGCTGCAGTGTGGATGCCAATGGCCCAGGCGGTCAGTAGGCCCAGCACTGTGGACTTGGCTGAACCCCGTGGGGCAAGTAGATCGATATTGGGGCCAGCAATCTTGATCAGGCAGTTGCTGTCTTCGTCGGTGATGAAGTGACGATGCCAGTCCTTATGGTGTTGAGCAGGGGGTTTATCAGCAACGTACTCACAGAAGTAACCAAAGTCCTCCCTTGCTTTTTCCAGGAGGTGTTCGTTTTTATTTTCTTTAACCTGGAAATTACGTGCAGCAGCCTTAGCGTTACGGCGATACGCAAGATGAACGTAAGAGGGCACGTTATTTGATTCAGACTGTTATTAAATACTAACCCATGCGGGCAGCAGCTCTGAATGGATCTTCTGCTGCAGCAGATTTACGATAAGCCTCTGCTGCCTTAGCCGAAGCAAGCTGCTTCTCCTTAGACATATCAAACTCTGATTGCTGTGTTAGTTTTTCACGCTGCTCATCGCTCTGTTGAGCTGCCCTTGCAACTCGTACGTCAACTGGTTGATTCTCCTGAACAAATCGAATCGGTTCAACTCGTTGGCGTCCTGGGTTGTTGATTGTGTCAATAGTAGAAGGCCCGTAGGACGGTCTATCTTTGCTGCCAAAATTCCTAACAGGTGTGTAAGGCCCTTGAGGGATAGCAGGAGTATTCCAAGCAACCTCACCAAAATCTTCGCCTCTGGGACCTTTTTGAGATTGTTGTGGTGGAACAATAGCTTCAGATCCTTCCTTGCCTTGAGCAACATACTGATCTAAAAACTGTTGAGAATCTTGAACACCTTGATCTGCTTGTTGTTTTAAAATTTCAATGTTTTTTTGCAGGGCTTCATTGCGCCTTGCTTGCATGTAATCAGATCGACCAACGTTATAAATGCCATATTTTTGTACTTCAGGATCATCGGCAGTTGCACCACGTACATGCCAACCGCCCGCTCCGGTATTACGAATTAGACCGGATAGATTTTGATTAGCCCAGGAGGGGTCAGCAGTGCCAGCAGATTGCATGGCTATCATTTCCCTGACACGCGCAACTTGTGCTGCGTCTGGGTTTTCTTTTGTTAGATAACCGCCATACTCTCCATAGTTTGGAGTGTAGTAAAGGCCGCCTGCAGCTGCGTATTCACCTGCCGCAAGAGGATCACCAAAGCCTAATTGCTGACGGGCTGCATAGTCATATCCAATGCTTGCCTTGTCTTCGGCGCTGAGATCAGACATGCCCTCGATGTCGGCACGCTGAGCTGAATCTAAAGAATTGAGGAATTGTTGAAAATAGTCAGAACTAGAGGAGGAAGCCGGTTCAATAATAGATACTTCTTCAAACTCTGGGCTTACAGACGCATATGTATTATCACTGCCAGCATCTGCCAGGGGTACATAAGCACCACTAGGGAGAAATGGGTTAGCTCCGGGTTTACGGCCTGGGTTGCTACGATACCATTCGGCAGCGGGCATGCCGTAGGTCTTGAGCATCCAGTTGTATAGGCCTTCGTTAACAGCCATTTATCTAACCGAAGAAGTCGCGATAGCTGGGCATGTCGACTTCATAAGGAGACTTGTAAGGATCGTAGGGACGTTGGCCAGATTTCTGAAGAGTGGCAAACATCTCATCAGCAGGAGCACGCATACGCGCTAAGCGTTCCTGGCGTTGTTGTGCCATACGAGAGGCAAACTCGTCATTCATCATCTTGCCCGCCATTGGAGCCTTAGATGAACCGCCCATTACTTTTCTCCTTTACTTGCTTTCTTTTGTTCTTGATATTTACGAGCTTTATCAAGAGCCGCCTTACGCTTCTCTTTGTCATTCATTTCGGAGCCATCTTCTTTTTTGGCTTCTTTCTTTTTGAAGTGCTCCAGGAGCTGGGGCGGCATCTTACCTTTTGCCATATCAGCGACCTAAACCACGCATACGGGCGACAAGCTGCTGGTACTCAGGCGTGCCTTGATCAGGCATCCGATTGGCGCGGCCAGGACCAAAGGCAATACCAGAGCGAGGCTGACCTGCTCCACCAAAAGGAGTACCAAAGATCCCAACACCACGCTCAACAGCGCCACCGGGAGCAACCTCAGCACCGCCACCTTCACCTGCGGCCCGCTGGAAATTACGGAAGATTTCCTCACGGCGACCAGTGCGATCACGTTCGCGGGTCACTTCACCACGGCGATAAAGCGCTTCTTCAAAACCAGGGGGTTTCGGTGCGTCTGCAGCACCAGGGCGCTCACCCGGGAACATAGAAGCTGCGCCGACCTGAGGACCGCTCTGCTCTTGGAACCTTTCGGCCAGTGCTTCTGCAACACCCGGAGTTTCAGGTGCGCCACCTTCACTACCCGATAAAGCACTACGACGACGAGCGCGACCTTCTGCGGCACGTTGCATCGCAGTATTGTCGCCACGGCGGCCAGCTTTGAGGCTTTCTGCCATCCTTGCACGGGCGCCGGATCTACCCGCTAATTGTTGATTTTGCGTTTCAGCGCCCATTTTTCTTTTTGCGTTAAAACTATTTTAAAGGACTTAAGCCTATTCCTCTAGTTGCATTCTAGCCCACACACTCATTGAGGCTTCGTTCAAAGGGATCTCAATTGGATCATCCTTGAATACAAACAACAGTTCACGAATTGCTCGGTCAGCACCAGCCATCAGCAGGCCTTTACGGTCACGAGATGTTGTGAACTGTTCAATCTGTGCAATAGCACCGCGCAATTCTTTTTGCATTGATGCAACACGCGCAACACCTGCATCGCGTTTAACAACACCCATCTCCACGGCTTCCCGTAGTTTGCGGATGTCTTCTTGCATCTCTTCAATTTCAAAAAGAAGAGTCTTGCGGTGATCAGGCTTTTTATATTTACTGTTGACCCAAAGATCGCACGCAACAATGCTCCCTGTATACCCAAGGAAACGGGCATACAAGAAGCACTCGATCACTGAATTGTTATCAGCTGCGAAGGAGCAAAACGATTCTTGAGTGGAGGAATCAAGATTATCGACCCATTGGTCGAAGACCTCAATATCGATAAGCTCGTTGCGCCTGTCCGTAATCGCGGGCCTCGTCTTCCTGGCGGAATCGTTGACTTTGCTCTGCGGAAGTTCGCTGCTCTTCTGCGCCTTTACCGATGGTTTCTCGTTCTTGAGCACCGGTGTCCTCCATCTTCTTCTTTGAGAATTCGTAAGCTACTCCAGCTGCCTGGCGGTATTTATCCAGGTCAAACCAGTCATCCGTGTTGTAAGTATCAGTGATACTGGTTGGAGTTGCAGTCATTCTACTAACTCAGATCAGAAGTTGCCCATCATACCGGCAAGACCGGTAGCAAAGATGTCACGGCGGCCTTCAACGCTCTTTTGGCGCTGCTGACGCTGCTTGGAGGATTCGAGGCGATTCAGAAGCTCTTCGAACTTCGTGATATCAAAATAATCGTCGGTGGTGTTACCTGCGACAGTCATGATTCTCTAAATGACTACTGAAGTAATTATAAGAGATAGATCCTTAGAAGCTGAAAGCGCCAACAAGGGACTTGTAGATGTCACCCTGTGCGGCAATCTTCTGGACTTCCTTGGCACCTTCGTTCTTCAGTTTCTGGGTTTCCTTGTCAATCTCACCTTGCAGGTTGGTCAAACCAGCGCTATAGAGGAATTGACGGGAATCGCGAATGTTCTGAAGCTGCTGCTCAATCTCAGCAGGAGTGCCAGTGAAGCCCTCACCGAATGCAGGAAGTTCAACCTTGGTGCCACCTTTGAGATCTCCTGCGTAAGTCGGGAGAAGATTCTTATCAAAAGAAAAGGTGCGCTTGCCAGTACCAACACCCTCTGCATCCTTAAGCTCTTCACCAAACATGGTGTCGTAGTAGGAATCCAGATAGCTCTTGTTGAACTTCTTCTGGTATTCCTGACCTTTGTAAAGAGACTCTTTGAGATCAGAGACTGACTGGTAGTAGCCACCTTTAAAGCGTTCCAGGCCTGCGGTCTGTTCTTCTTCGGTTGCTTTGCGGCCCAGGATTTCTTCATAGGCAGCACCAAGTCCAGTCTGGAAGCGGCCGGGGGCAATCTCTTCGCTATAGAGTTTTGCAAACTGGGAAGCTTCTCCCTCCTTGCCATACAGCTCATATTGCGTAGTGTAATCACGCAGGTATTGCTGAGCCTCACCGAAGCCAATGATGCCACTGCGAAGCTGTTGCTCTAGATTTTGTTTATAAGGATCGTAACCAGCAGAACCAGCTGCAAGACGGGCAGCTTCTTTCTGAGCAGCAGCTTGCTCTTTGGCAATGATGCGATCTTCTTCTCGAGTTGACCGCTGACGGTAAAACTCTCTATCGGATTCTGCGTATTGTAGTTCTTGTTGTTGCAGACCGAACAGCTGAGCATCCCTGGATTGCTGATAAGCCAGCTGTTGCTGACCCATCGATTGCTCAAAAGCGAGTGCCTGGTCAGCACGCGAATCAGCTTTAAGATCTAACTGATGACGGCGTTCGTCAACAGTGCGCTGGTACGCAAGAAGCTCAGATTCCCTTTCGCGTTGACGACGAGCTTCCTTTCTGTCAAACTCTAACTGGCGCTGAGCAACACGCTCTTGAGCCCTTGCGACTTCACCTGAGTTGTCACTACCTCCTCCGCCGCCCATGTTTAACGATCTCTAATACTTAAGGTATTCTAACTTGGCTAATTAACCGTAGAAAGTAGGGGTGTAATTGCCAAACATCTTGTCCATGAGACCACGCTGGATAGCGACAGCTTCCTCAACGCGTCCCTTGCGCTCGCGGCGACGCAACTCACGAGCTTCTGGGGAGAGAGCAATCGAAATATCTTGACGGCTACGACGACCCATTTCAGCTGTTTCCATGGGATCCGTAAATAACGTACGGAATTTTGCGGCTTCTTTTCCTAATTCAAATTCATCTCTTTGGCCTAGGCGTTCTAAAGCAAAAGCATTATCCGCCTGGCGCATGGCGTTGTTAGTGCCGATGATGGAATTCAGGGCATCCATGGACTTACCAGCCAGGTTACCCATCATGTTGACACCACCAGCCACAAAAGCCTGATTGATATCACTCTGTGATTTCATCAGGTGGGCATTCATACCGTACCGATAGTTATCAGCACGAGCATCAGCGGCTGCCTTGATATTTTGCAGGTCGGCAATGGAGCGATAACCGCGATCCAAACGGTTTTGACTCATGGCCATTTGCTGGCCATAGAGGTTGCCAAGTGCGGCTACGTTGGCTGCATTGGCTTGGATCTGAGCGGCACGACGCTGAGCATTACCCTGGAAGATACCACCAACAACGTTGGAGATGGCACCGACCCCAAACATCGCTGCTGAAAATGGATCGATTACCATGCCTCCTCCTGCTTTGGTTGCTCCTTGTGCGAGTGCTTCGCTATTAGAAGAAAGATAATCAGCGGCTGATGAAATACCGAAAGCCATCTTTCCTCCTTTCTATTTATTGTAGATCAGAAATATGTAGGGGCACTCCCACCTTGGACAGCGGGGATTGCCATTGGTGTACGCAGGTTACGATAACCTTCCGACATGGCCTGCGGTGCAGCAACAGTCAGAGCAAGGTAATTCTGAAGTCCTTCGGGGGTGCCATAAGGATTCATCGACATGCCAATACCCTTCATCAGGTTATCCATGCCGCTACCAAACATGTTGAAGGCGGTTTGACGAATACCTTTACGGGTTTGGTATTTATCCGCCATTTCCATCAGCTGTTCCTGGTAAGGAATAGACATTTGCTCTTTGGCAATGTCAACAAAACCAGAAACAAGCCTTTCATCACCAGAAGGGAAAAGACTTTGACGCAGTTGAGCGCCCAGGTCTTTCTTTTCCTCTTCCGTCATGTCTTTTGTTAACTGTCGCCAGGTATTAAGACCTTGTTGAAAAACTTCAGGCCCGGTGTTACCGAATTGCATTTGGCCAGCTAGACCTGGCACAGATGCCTGGTTGAAAGTAATAGCCATTGATCAATACCGGAAGACGGAACCTGCGTAGGGGTTGCTGGTCATCATGGTGCGGAGGTTGGCACCTGCTTGTTCTTGTGCGCCACCGGCCAGCTGGAAGGCGTACTGCTGACGGTTAAGAGCACCGGTCAGTTGACCTAGTTGTTGGTTCAGTTGCATTTGACGTTGCATCTGACGATCCAGGTACTGGTTGGCCACTGGAAGCATGGCTTGTGCGCCAGCCACGTTCGACTGAACGCCGTAGTTCATCAGCTCACGAATCTTGGCCAGCTCAGCTTGAGAAGCTGCATCCAGACCAACGCCTGTGCCACCTGTAATGCCAGGGGTCTTACCTGCTTCCCGTTGTTGACCAGTGATAGCGCCAACTGCGCTTTGGGCTGCATTGGCAACACCCCCTGCAATGCCGCCACCAACGCCGCCGCCAACTAAACCGCCAACAGCGCGGATACCAGCAGAAGCAAGTTTGCCCTTGGCGCCAGGGAGAGCAGCTTGTGCTGCGTTGGCCAGGCCACCAACTAGACCGGCACCAGCAATACCACCGCCAATTTCACCAACGCCACGAGCAATATCACCTTGAGCAAGGCTACTTAAACCATAGGCAGTGGGAGCAGCAACGCCTGCCGCAATTTGACCAGTGCGGGTACCAGCAGCTTCTGCAACTTGGCGACCAGCTTCTTTAACGCCAGCGCCAGCGCCCTTAAGGCGATTCATCAACTCTTCAAAGTAACCAGGGCCTGCACCAGCGGAAGTACCTGGAGCACCAAGACCAGTTACAGGAACAATGGCGCCGCCGGGCAGACCCGACTGAGGCGCTTGCATGGACCCAGCAGGGTAACCGACGTAAGCCATATCTAAAACGAACCTATGTTTCTAGATGATTTAATTTTATCAGCCTACATACTTTGCTGATATTCAGACGTAGTAGGAAGTTGTGGACGATTAGCAGCTGCAATCGCTGCATTCACAACGTTGCCCACGGTAACACCAGCAACAGAGCCTAGGGTTCCAGAGATACCTCCACGGATTGCACGTTGACGTGGTTCATACATCTTGACGACAGGTTTACCGGCTGGCGTTTTACCCCGGCTTTGAACCATCGCTTCCCGCGCCGCAATAGAACCAGCAATAAACCCACCAGCCATAGGAAGGGTAACAGGAAAACCAAGAGCACGCACTTCAGGAACGCCCTGGAGATTTTCCATTGTGCCTTTAACAATACCAAGATCCAACAGACCACGTTCGTTGTAAAGGAAGTTTTGATAATTGGCGTAACGCTGTGGTGTCAAGCTGGGGATATCTTGTTTAGCCGTCTCATACTTTAAGGGCGATCCAGTGCGGCCCATAAAGAAACGTTCAATCAATTCCTGAGCAGGCTGAGCAGTTTCGCGTCGATCCTCTGATCCTGTCTCTGCGTAACTTTGTGCGTAACCCTTGGGACGGAACATCTCCCCAGGATTCAACAGGTCATAGGTACCAGCAGCAGAGATAGCTGGGGCTGCAATACCAAGTGCCGCAGCAGCACGCGCAGTTGGAGAGCTGATTCCACGAACGCCATACTCAACGCCTTTCTGGGCTACAGCAAGGGGGTGGTTGTAGCGCCACCAGTAGGTACGCGAACCGTCGTTTGCGGCATCAACCAAAAGACGGGAAGCATAAGCACCAACAAATTGAGCTGGTGTTTCTTTGGCAGAGACTCCCAACATTCCAATTTGTTGTCGGAACCGTGGATCTAAGATGCTCTGCCCATAACCAAGGCCACCAGTTGCGCTGCGTTGTTGAGCAATGTCCGCTTTTTTAGCGCCGGTCTTGATGTCTTGAAGGATATTTTTGATTTGAAAGTTCATCCCATTTGCCCCCTGGAGATGCCATAGGGATCGATACGTGGATCAACGCTCATCCCACGGCCAAGAGTTGATTCCACACCCTGAAGTTGGAACATGGTTCCAGGGGATAGGGCTTCTCCTTGCAGACGATTAATCAAATCACGTTGCAACAGTTGCTGCTCTGTTGTTGCCGTCTGATCCATGACGACTGGTTCTGCGATCAGCTGTTGGATTTGAGCTGGATTCATTCCAACCAGTTGCTGGGATGGATACAAGGGAGCAATTCCCATGTGTGTGCCAACACTTCCAACACCCATGCCAATCGCCTGGAGAGTTGACATCTCTCCTGGTTTAGCACCGGCAAGGAAGTTAGCAACCTTACTCCTTTTGGCACCTTCACCAACTATGTTGGTAATTGTCTGGGGCGTGACCTTACCTGCTAAACGAGCACCAACGGTCGAAAGAGCTAAGTCAAGAGGACCCGTAGCAAGAGTTGCAGCAACACCACCACCCGTCAAACCTGTAAAGCCAGTGTTGAGTACGGCTCCAGGGATAGCCGCTTTAGCTGCCTCCTTAGTTGCAGGAGCAAGCATCGCTTTGCCGACGCGAGTGCCGAGCAGCCCTTGTATTAATCTCCCGGCACCAGCTAACTGCATTTCTATTACCTACCTTTATCTATTGTATAAGACCTATCGTTAAGCTTCTTCTGGAGCTTCATCGGCCGTCTTCGTTCCTTCGTATTGCTCTGTGCCTTTAGAAGGAAGGTTTTTCATGACGCCTTTACGATCCAGAAGTTGAGAAATAGACATCTTGCCTTCTGCTTCATTATCAACACGGGTTTCAGCCATCGCCATCAGATATCCATTCGGATCTGGATTCTTCATGCGAGGCATTGGATTCTTGGCTGATTTGCCAGGTTTAATGGTTGGGCTAAGGCGATACGCTTGAACCCACACAGGGTTGAAATCCGGTTGATCCTCAGGACGTTGAGAAGTTAAAGCACGGCCTTCATTGAAGTCATAGCTCTCTGGTCGATTGAAGCGACCAAGTCCCTCAAAGAGTTCGTATTGAGAATTGACTTCTTGATTGTTGTCAAAGAAAGGAGAGTTCTGAACAAAGTTGAGTTCTGGATTGAGTTCCCGCTTACGGGTCATCATCCGATTGGTCAAATCCCGTTCAGTAAATCTTGAGGGGTTCCAGGGGTATTGGCCAGAGTCTGGCTTAGCCCGAAACAACTCCTCGAAGTTCAGATTTTTTCCAATCTGACCTCGACGGTTAAAAGGGTTGGTGACGTACCGACCAAGATCTAGCCTATGGTCTTTTGCCATCAGTCAGCCTTCTTTTCTTTTTTCTTCTTGTGCAATCCTACCAGCGTCTTACGGAGGTTTGCCTGCTTCACTGTTTTCTCATCGTACTTGTCGGGGTTGGCAAGCACGTTCTCTTGCAGCTGAGCAGTCGTGATCCCTTTCTTTTTGGCTTTAGCAGTGAAGGCGCCTTCCTTCATGTCCATGCCTTGGATCCACTTTTTCTTTTTCTTCTTTTCTTCAGCCATTAGATCAGAGGCGACGGAGAGATTTTAAGTATTGATTGACAAGAGACTGAGCCTTGTCCGGAGGTGCTGTTCTTTGTATTCTAAGAATGTTTTCCGAAATTCCAGCATACTGGCGTCCTTGTGGTTTACGCTCTTGTGTACCAAGACTTTCAATGACCTGAGAGTATTCCGGAGCCATCGGAACGTCCCCATAGGGATCAGCTTGAGCAAGACGCATTGCTTCGGCTTCGATCTCGTCCTGTGTATAACGAGGAACAGAAGGGCGAATTTCTGGATCCGCACCTTTTTGGCTAGTTAAGCGAACTCCATACTCGTCAATCTCCCGTCCTGTTTGGGTACGATCGCCAGTCCATGGAGCAACTGCGGCTCCAGTTTCAGGATCATAGTCACGAATCCGACCACCACCTTGGATTGCACGGATTTCTTCATCAAGCCTTTCGCCAGCAGTAAACTCAGCAATATTGCGACCGCCGCCGCCTTTCTCACCAATATCTAATGCACGACGCTCAGCCCGTAACTCCATGGTTTCAGGAATGAACTCACCGGTGTCAACGTCAAGCTCACCAAAAACGCGATTAGCTTCACCAGACCAGTCAGAAAGCGTGGTTGGATACTTCCGCTCGTATTCCAGTGCGTTAGAGGCAATCTTGCGCTGTGCTCCACCAATACGAGCTTGGATGCGGTTCGATTCTTCGCGACGATGCGGGTGGCTTTCTGGATTACGGAACTGGTAGCGAAGAGCATTAAGTTGGCCTTCCAGCTCTTGCGCTTTACCGCGATTGCCGGTCATTTGCGCTTGCTCAAGTTGTGGTTTGATCAGCGCAGCTTGACGTTCGATGATGGCACGGCGCTCGCTAAAGATTTCATTCATTTCTGGCTGAAGCTCAGCCTTCAGATTTTCCACGAACTCGCGGTCTTGGCCCAGCCGACCTTGAACGTAATCTTCTGCGGAAAGAGCAGTGTCTTCTGTAATAACAGGACGACGTAACTCGGAAATATCAACAAGACCTTGACCTGGAACATTAACTTGAATACCTGACTTAGGTACAACAGCTCTCAACTCTTCACTTGGGTAGCCCTCCAGGGACATTGGGGGACGTGTTTCAAACAACCTGCGCTTTTCAGCAGGCATATTCTCGAAGGTTTCAAACTCTACGGGGGATAGTCCAAAGCGCTTGGTACGTTCAGCCGCCTCAATATCTCCAGTCTTTGAGAACAACTCTAACGCTTGACGCCGTGCAGAATACTTAGGACCATAAGAAGATGCCTCTGGTCCCAGGCGACGAGCCAGCTCTCTCTCGACACGGCCTGGCGCTGCAGACAACTCTTGCCGCTCTAGTTCGCTTGCAATTTTTTGCCGTTCTGCTTCCATGAAGCGAGCAGCAGATGTTTCTCGTAAAGGCTTATCAATTCGACCAGCTGTTTCTGCTTGGTCCACGGGAACACCATCTGGCGTCATCGATGCAGCAACATCAATGTTGTTGGTGCGATCTTCGGCCTGATCGATCAGTGCCAGGTTGGTATCTTCGTTTCGCTGCAGCTGTTGGCGAACGCGACCCGTCATCTGGTCTTCACCAGAGTCAAGAGCGTTAATTGCCTGGTCAACATTGAACGCTTGTTTAGCTTGTTGGTTCTCAGTTAGTGATTCACGACGCAGATCGTCAATCACACGCATTGCCTTGCCTTGTTGCTCCATCCGGTACTGACGAACAGAGGCCTGTGCCCGGCGATCAGCGCGTGCTTGGCTTTCAACAAGCTGGTTGTACTCGGTAAGAAGGCGATCTACCGCATCACCTTGCGGTTCAGCTGCTTCTCTGACGTAACTCATCAGATTCAGCTGTGCAGGAGCCGCTTCCAGTGGTCGAGATGTTGAAAGCGAAGTTGTTACGTCTTTTGTGATGCCTAATGGCAAGTTTTCGCCTGTTTCTTCCGCCAATGCGCCTGCAGGAGAGCGCAATGCCATCAATGTGCCGCCAACACCGGGAATTTCGGGCTGATATGCGCCAGTACGACGGGATGCCTCGACCAAACTCGCTGTTGCTGCCTTCCTCCTAGCCTCCGCCACATCCGCCGACACCGTTTCCCTTGGATCGGGGCGGTACGCCACGAATTCGGGTTCTGCCGGAGGCAGAGCACGAGTAATAGGTGTAACTTCTCTCGCTGCTTGAGTAATATCTCGGACTGCACCAGTGTCAGTAGGTAGATCCCACGGATTTGGGGCTGTTGCTACCCTCTGCACCACCTGTTGAGTAGCAGTCGGAGCAGGTGATGGACCAGAACTTGGGGCGGGTTGCCGGGGAATGGGCGGCCGCGCGGTACCGGCTCCGGGACCTGCACCAGTGCCCCGTTGGAGCTGCGGGATGGGCTGCGCTGCACGGCGGACGGCGTCATCTAGGTCCACCACGTTGACGGGCTGTACGCCCCTTCTACCTGCCAATCTGCGTGCGCCCAGGAATGCCAGGGTGCCCACCCCTGCTGCGGTCGCTAAGCCACCAACGGTTTGGAGTAAATTCGGTCCTTGCTCCTCTTGCCGAGGCTGCTTGAGCTGATTCCGCCTCCATTCCATGACGTATGGAGCTAAAGCTGCTCTTCCTTCCGGATCTTCCGGTACTGGCGACCCAGTAGCTTGACTGAAAGCGTAAAAGTCGGCCTGAGAGATCGCCATCTGGGGTTATTGACTATTATTTTGCTTTCACACATTCTATTCTGATTTAATTCCAGGGTATAGGTGGTTGTATAGTTGGTATTGATCAAGTTTTAGTCCGATATGGACGCTGGAACACGTCAAAAACGGGTCGAAGCGCTAGAAGCGATCAAAAATAAGGCTATGGAGATGGCTGCTCAAGGTTCGGACTCCGATACCGTGCGCAGTTTTGTAACCGAAGCGAAGACAGATCTGGCATATGAGCTTCCGGATGAGGAAGCATTCACGAAAGCAGCGCGTGCAACCCTCGCTTATAAACGCAAGAAAGGTTAAACGGGACTAATTCTTGATCTAACGAAATCGCCGGGGAAACAACCCCGGCTTTTTTGTGTCAATATTTGGGCTAATTGGGGAAAATAACTACAAAAATGAAATTTAGGTACGCTGTTATACCAAAAGGGCGCCCTTTATATCCCCAAAAAGGGATCAGATTTTCCTGACGCTTCTCACATACCTTACCCGCGGCTGAATCTGGGTAGAAAAAAAAGAATGGGGGGATGGTACCACAGAATTCCCATGAGAATTGTGTTGAAATCCACATAATTCCCTTGTATATCGCGCCCAAACTTGGGGAGCGCTCCTCCGCCCTGTAGCTGCGGTATAGAACTGTTACGGAATCATTACATTGAAACTACGTGAGAAGTACGTGATAGAACAGAGAGAAGAACATCAATGGAACATTTGTTCTTGTCAACTTTGAACGTTATCAAACCAATGGGAGTTCGACGTTATCTTGCAGATCAACTCATCAAAGCTGCCAAGGCTTTGAAGGAAGATCAGAGCAAGGAGAAGATTGAAGCTTTGGTTTCTGTTGGTCGCATCAAGCTGGCCAACAAGATCATGCCTAAGTCCACTACTACTCTTCGTTGAGAACCATGACTAAGCACTACATGTTTGACGCAGTCCTTGCCATCACCATGGGCACAGGTATGGGCTTGTTGCTTTCTGTGTTCGCACAGAAGGGACTCAACCAGCACTACCTCACCACGTGTCATGACAAGCCCAACCATAATCTCATCATGGTCAATGGGTTCCTCGGTGACACGTACTACTGCATCCACAATGCATACCTTGGTATCAAGCAATGATTCAATTCAAGAACACTTCATGGCACGGTGGTACTCACAACACCACACTCAGAGTCAGATGCGCCAAGGAATCCTTGGAGCGTCAGCGTGCCTACAAGTATCTCAACCTCGCACATTACACTGCACATCTCCAGTATGAGATGGAGCAGATGTGGGAGGAAGAACTACTTGCAGACTGATTCCTCCACTGAGAGCCTTCGGGCTTTCTCTGCAGGATTCATCTCCTGCTTCTAACTCAGTTCATTTCCTTATCATGACCGACACCACCACCAAGATGCCTGACTTCCAACAGGCAACTGTGCATGGTCGCATCGCATACATGGAGAAGGTTGAGTACCAGGGTGACACTTTCCTCAGTGTTGTCCTGGCTCATACCATGTCCGAACAATGCGATGCACGGATCCGCTTCACCAACAAGAACGGTTTACTCACTGCCTACAACAACGGTACGGTAGTGATTGGCCAAGAACTTACGGTAAGCGGTCGGATCAAAGGCATTCGCACCTTCTACATGAAGGACGATGTCCTCACTCCGCTCAAGAACCCTGAGATTCAGATGAGCGTAGGTGGTTACATCTTTGGTACCAAGCCTCAGCCTAAGGTCGAGGCACCCAAAGCAGAGCCTACGCTGGAAGAGATTCCATTCTGATTTCTGCACTGAGGGGATTTGTCCCCTCTCTGCAGGATTCACTCCTGCATCCCATTGCATTCAGCTCATGAAACGCATCATCTCACTGGGCCGCAATCGTTACATTCATCTCGATAGCTATGGCGATCGTGGTAGCAGCCCAGTCTCTAACTTCCTGATCACACTGTTTGTCATTGGTCTTGCATCGATGACAGCAGGTGCTCTTGTCGGTATCGACATCACACAACCCAATGCTCAACCTACTATCCAACGCTGACATGACTACTGAACTCAAGGAACACACCAAGCTGCTGGAAGATCGCATCCAAGGGCTGATCGACGCACTCGTTACCAACTATGAGAAGAGATACGGCGAATGCGGTATTGAATTTCACATGGTACGTGGCGTCAAGTACTACAAGCTGATCGAGCGTAGTACCAGGCAATCAAGCCTTGGAGGAGGTGGATCAGTCCATGCATTCATCCACAGACAGTCTGGTGCTGTTTACAAACCTGCATCATGGAAGGCACCAGCCAAACATGTGCGGTACAACTTACTAGATGATGTATCGTACGAGACCTGCCTACAGCGTGCTGATTGGGCAGGCGGATACCTATACATCAGGTGACCCCCAGACCCCATCGAGTACCAGGGGGACGAAGACTATTCTTTAGCTAGGCATCACCTACGCCAACTAGGTGTGTAAGTCCTAGCACTCACCTTGACCTTTACCCAATTCAACTCATGACTAACCTTCAACAACTTGACAACAACTACAACGCTGATCTGATGGATGCCATGTCAGACATCTATGAAGAGCAGCAAGAAGCTATCAGAGAAACCGAACCAGAAGACTGGGAGGGATACGATGACCAAGCCTAACTCCACGGCGACTAGAACATCAGTACTCACTGAGGATGTTGATATCATCCTTCACATCATCGTCATCATCTCCATCATCATCACTGAGTTCATCTCATGCTTCATCCCACAACCCAAGCCATCGCAGAATCCTTCGGCTACGTCCCCTTCTCTGAAGAAGAAGCCGAGGAGCAGTTCCAAGCAGACATCAGCTGGGACCCAGAAGGCAGTGGCCTCCCGTCGAACGGCAGTGTCTACCGCAACAAGCAAGGCACGCTCCGTTGCTACTGGAAGCCCAGCCAAGACGAGGAAGACCTCGAAGGATGGTACGACATCCCGAGCAACGAAGACATCGAGGAGTGGTCCTTCGATAGCATCTGCTGCACCCCAGCAGGCGACGAAGTCGAACCCGACCATCCCGATAGCTGGCTCTCAATCCTCGGTCTCATCTGATGTCAACTCAGCTACAGAACCAACTCCCAGCGCTGACAATCAACCAGCGCAACATCTACACCTACTTCCTCAATCACAGAAGGAAGAACGGCAAGAGTCCCTGCTTCGTTCCAAGGCTTCCGTCTCAAAGCTCAAGGCTCGACCAATACCTCCAGGCTTTGGCCAAGCTTGAGGAGTACGGACTCATCCGTGTAGACAGATCCGCTGCTAACTACACAGCATGGATCATCTCAGAACCTAAGGAGAGTATTTGTACTTAATATTGTTTGTCATTTGCGAATAGCGAATACCTGGGCATCACCTCTGGTGTGTAAGTCCCAGGCTTTACCTCAACCTCACATCAAATCAAATCAAATTAACCATGTTGAACTTTATTTGTATGACTGCTGTCTGTGTACAGCAGTACCTTGGTACAGGTTATGTACTTACTTCAGATGGACAACGTTTCATCTGGGATGGTTTTAGTAAAGACTATGTCTGTACTAATTATTCAAACATATATCAATGTGCATCAATTCAACTTCCAACAATTTATTGGTATCGATAACCTGGATTGCGCCTAATGTAATCCTCAGTCTGTTCTTCCATCAAGGCTCTGCCTGCAGACAATGGTGTATCAACAGTTGGACCTGATAAAGACAACGGTATTCTTTGATCAAGTCCAAATCCATAATATGGATAACTCTTTTGTTCCCGTTGTTTTGGTGTTATGAACTGACTGAGATATGGCGGCAAAATTTCCTCGACTTCACCACCTGGCATTCTTTTAACACCAGGGATCATTTGGTTTCGTCCGCCAAAGTTGATCGTGGCTTGGATACTTTTATCTCCAGCCCATGTACCTTGTAAACCAAATGGACCAACATTAATACTTCCACCTGTTGGATTAAAGCCTGCACGCCATCCTTGATTGGATTGAATATCTAATCCACCAGGTGTTAACGATACCATTCCAGTATTATCTGCAAGACTCAAACCTTGTCCTGTAAAAGCACCAAGCAATTGTGCGGCTTCAGGACTATGACCAGTAGATCCCATCATTGGATTGTAGTCTGGCGTCCAGCTTGCTGGGTTTGCAGTTACAGTGTTCAACAAATTTTGGAAAGCTTCGCCAGCAGCTTCCTTTGTGAACGGTTTAAATTGATTGTAATCAACAGGTGTTTTCTTTAAACGTCCTTCATTTAAAACTTTTTCAAAATCATCTGTATACGCAAAGCCACCTAACGATGGGCCAGCAAGTAATCCTTGCATTCCAGCAAGTGGGATAGCACCAGGCATTGATATCAATTAGTTTTATTCATTGTACAACTGGGCATTCATCTCAATAAGATGATATAAGTCCCAGGCTTTACCTCAACCTCACCTCAAACCAAACTATGGCCTACAAGAACGAATACACCTACGTTCAAGAAGCTTTGACTCTGCTGAAAGCAATCAGCGAACGTGAATCAAAGCGTCATGAAATGGATCAGCACCTCACTCCGAGCATGCTTGCACTGCTCGATGACGAGATCATTCCCATGATTGAGAATGAACTTGATGTGGACTATGCACCAGACGAGGTGGGCGAACCGCCTATCACGATGGCTGAAATGCATGCCGCCGCATGGAAGGAACATCAAGCCATGCACTCATGAACGAAGATCTCTCTGACTTCATTCCAATTACTGGACGTTCAAGAGTCGGAAGGTTTGGCAGATTGATACTCTGTCCTCATTGCCATGAAACAGCCCGTGTTTATCACTTTGCATGGGTTGCTTTGCAATGTGGAGGATGCAAAGCCATGGTTAACAAGACTGATTATTTAATGCATCGGTTAACCAAGGCTTGACCCCCAGACCCCCGCAGGGGAGTACCAGGAGTAAACCTATTTATATATAGGGAACTCTTATTGATACTCCCTTGCTTTCCTTGACAACACTGGTAGACTCCTCATGTCTCAACCAAAGTCTCCACTGAACTTTGATCGAACCATTGGTGGATTTAACATCACTGAACATGGTGTTAAGTCTTATACCAAATCAATCAAGCTTGGGCCATTCCAACTCACATTGAATGCCCGTAAGTCAGGTGTTCTTGGATCGATCTCGATACCAGGCACTGGCTTGTCCAAGCGCAACATCAAACTCTTCTGATTCAATTCAAACCATGTCTCTTTACCTTGACGAACTTACGTTGTTTGATCGCATCAACCTTGCTGACTGCGCACGGCGCAGAGCAGAGATGAATGTAATCAATGACGATAGATTCACCGGTGAGTTCAACACTGCAAAGATGTGGACTAAGTATCGGTGTGTCATCACAACTCAGTACTCCTACATCGATGAAGGCTAATGACTGTACTCGCAATCGAAGACACCTCATTCACTGACACTCATGTCACTGTTACAGCAGTTGTGGACGAAATGCGTTTGCTTTACCGAGCAACTCATTTCGACCCTGAAGAGTGGGCTCCTGCTCTTTGTGAAGCAACTATCGAGCTGGATCCAGAGGAACCAATTCCTCTTGATGAAGATGGCTTCTGTCGCTATCTTGATCAGCTCGACCCTCAGTGGCAAGTCCTCTCACCTGATGACATCTAATGATTGGATTCTCTCTTGAATTCAAACGCTGGTACTTTGTACTGCGTGGTCCCAAAGGTCGTGTCTATCTAGCTACTGGCTTTGCTAAACGCATGCCAGTCATGATACCGACCGGTACGTATGACATGGAACAGTACATTGAAGAGACATCAATGTTCTTAGATATCCATCGATACGAAGACTGATCAATCGTCCTGGGCATGACGTTAAACTGCCCATTCCCTTTACCAATTCAATTCAATGCAATTCCAACTACCTTCCAATCTCCAGACAGAACTCCTTGCGTACGACCCAACACTGAAGGTGTTGGCTCAACAAGCTAAGCCAAAGGCAACGAGGAAAGCTAAGTATCCTCTCGGCAACATCCCTCATCTCATCCCACACAACGTGGTGCGTGAGTCAGATCAACAAGCTGCGATTGATCACATCAACCAGCAGAAAGCACCTGATCGTTTCAGAGTATTTACTACGCCTGTGGACGTAGCAACTCCGCAGGCTCGCCTCAAAGTCATTGCCATCTTGTACCACTACGAACAGGTGTGGTACGCAGCATGGCTACCTCCCAAGCACGACAAAGGTCAGTATGTTTATGGACATGGCTATGCCTTTAAGAACACAGCAGCTGCCGCCAAGGTGGCACCTAGCTGGATCTGGAACACCAAAGATGAGTGCATCGCGCACACCATTGGACGTGGTGTTCAGACCTTTACCTTTGCTGACATTGTTACAGAACAAGACATCAAGGCTTCTCCTGATAGCGGCTACAAAATTCAACTATGGCAAGCACCTAACCTTTACTGCCAGAAGGGATATCAGATCAGAGACAATGTTGTTAATCCCTTTGAGCAAAGCTTGAAAGAAGATATCCCTACCTGGGATGACTGCCGTGGCATCTTTGATCGTATTCGCTGCAAGAATATCTTTGATGCAGCAGAGATACCTAAGATGATGGCTGAGTTTATTGATCCATTGCATGGATTAACTGTCGATGGTTTAGTAGCTGCTGCAGAAGAATTTAATGTTCGGGCAGTTAGTACATCTAGCACTTACTGCACACTGCAATCAATTGCTCACATCGTTACCAAGCCTGCTATCAAGAAGTTATTGCAACAAGAACTTGATTGTTCCATTCATGCATATACAGATCCATCTAATACCAGGCGTGCTCCCATCAAGCAAGGCTTTAATACTTTTGTTCAAGTCATCAACTCTATTGACTGGATCCATAACCTATGGCCTGACTGCCCCATCGATTACTACCAAACCTATTACAGAGAATTGCGCTACATCAAACTGAATCACATCCGTACACGTAGCTATGACAACAACTCAACTGCATTGGTTGACTGGTTGCGTCGGCACATGCCTGTTGCATCCATGTTCACCATGATGCGCAAGTATCTTGAGCAACAAGACATCAACCGTTGGATTGATAGTGACGTTGGTTATGGGCGTCAAAGTTTCTATGAACTTAACGACACATTCTCTATGGCACTGCGCATCTTTAACAATGACAAGGAACTTGTACCACCCAAGCGCTGGCGCATTGCAGAGTTCCATGATCATGTCCAAGCTGAGTCCTGGAAGATCCAGAATCCTAAGGAAGCTTTACGCCAAGATCTATTCCCTGAACCCATCAGGGTTGACCGTGGTGATGAGCACTGGTCATTCTTCCAGCCTGTTGACACACACCAGCTAGCGATGTGGGGCCAGGCCGTACGCAACTGCGTCGGTTCTGCATCTCACTACGCAGAAGACATCAAGAAGCGTAAGCATTTCATTGTGCTCTGCATGATTGATGGTAAGCCAATGTTCACCATCCAACTGGTGGTTGACATGGGCATGATGTCTGTCAAGCAGATTGCTGGCGTAGCCAACCAGCGTCTGACGGACGAACAACGGGAAGCTTACACAGAAGCATTCCATGAGGCATTGCGTATACGCGAGATGCAGCTTGGAGGCCATGTACCAACAGAAGAAGATTTTCTTGCGGTCTTGCAAGAACAAGAGGAGCAGCTACAATCTGGCTGAGCCCGCACGGTTTACCAGCCTTAGCCTCGATACTAGGGCTGGTTTTAACCATGGACTCCAAAGAACATCAAGAGTACCTGAACAACGTAAGAGCTATGGCTGATGAGGCAGCCTATGACTACACCGATGACCAACTCCTAGCTATGGCTCTTGGAAACATTGGTGACTACATCCATGACAACTCACCTCAGTACATCCTGATCGACGAAGATCCTCGCAACGAGGAAGACTACGACACCTGGGAGTACGGCACTGAGCCGTTACCACAGGATCACACTTGGCACTCTGCAGCTATTGATGTAGAGGTAAGTCCAAGTGAGGCCGACTAGCCCAACGGCAGAGGCAAGCGACTTAAAATCGCTCAAGTCCCGGTTCGAATCCGGGGTCGGCTACCAACACACCTACTCAATTCATTTCAATGGAATTCCTTTCTGCAATTCGCCATCTCATCCCAGAGTTCCACGCTTATTCTGATGATGAGCAACGGTACAACATTGGAGCAACCTGGACAGCGGCTGACGGCCTTAAGGACTATCACAACGTCGAGTTGCGGTACGTTCGAAACTCAGAGCGTCTTGCCCTCCAGGGTGATCCCCAGCCTGATGGCAGCTGGAAGTATGTGGAACCCACAGGACGTGTCCATACCATGTCCGCAGAACGGGCACGCATGTTCATGGAACAGACGCACGCCCATGCCACCATCATGTGCGGAATGCTGGATCGCTTAAAAGATTCAGGACTTCTAGAAGAAGTGGTGGACACTGCTGCCCAACCCGCTTAATATTCACGCGGAATGTTCAAGCCCCTGCGCAAGCGGGGGCTCTTCTCTATGAAACTCAACGAACAATCTCAACCTGAGACAGACGAGTCTACTGTTGAAGTAACAGATGAACAGCAATACGATCCTGAGCTTGCTCTCAAGATCATGGAAGCTGTACCTCGTCACACCTGGCCTGCTGTACTTGATGCATGCGTGGCCAACATCGTTGATGAACTTCCATCCGATACTTTATTCCGCATAGCTGAACTCTATTTAACTGACTATTACATTGAGAACCCCAGGCAAATTATTCCTGACATGCTGCGCATTAAAGGTGCTGAGGCTACGGTCCACATCCTTGATGCACTTCAGTTAGATAAGCTGCCTGGTCCTGCCAAGATGCGTGCAGAGGAAGAAGAACAACGTACTGATAACTCACCAAGCTCAATCGATCCCGACTGATGGCTTTTCAGAAGACTATTCTTCCTGATTGTCCTCAATGCAAACAACCTGGACTCAGAGTTATTGAATCCAGGAAAACTGATTTTGCTACAAGGCGACGCAAGAAATGTGAACACTGCGGCTTCCGAGTTACAACTTATGAAGTCACTGCAGATTTCTATGAGGAAGCCAAGAGTAACCTCTATCTTGTTTCGCAACTACACAAGTTACTTGGAGGTAAGCCACTCCCATCTGGAGTAGAACCACCCCCATCTGGGGTGGACTTCAAAGCACTCAACAAATGCAGTGACTGCCAACACAACAAGGATGGTTGTTACTGCGCATTCGATTTCCCTGAGTACGACACAGCCGAGTCGTATGACTGCAATCACTTTCAACTCTGGAAACCCAAATGAGCACCAAACGTCAGTACACCTACACCATTGGTGATCGCGTAGCAGAACGTCCCAAAGCACACGGCATCTTTGCTGTACGCAATGAAGTTCGTGATCGGATCCAGCAGTACAGGTCTCAGCGCTATGGCACTGTGGTTGGTCTCAAGCTTAAGCCCAACAAGTCAGGTGCCAAACAGAAGTTCCTCATGATCAGATGGGATCATCTACAGACTCCTACTGAACATGCACAGATGCGTATCTGTCCTGCTGATCAACTCGAGAAGTTACAATCGGAGGGTTATGGATTCGAAGTGGAATGAGAGTTGAGAAGCCCTGGGGTTGGTACGACACACTAACCCCAGATCAAACTGCACTCTTCCGTGGCTACCTCGTTAAAGAACTCCACGTCAAGAAAGGCCATCGCCTCAGTCTCCAACGCCATCAACACAGATCTGAACACTGGATCGTAGTAACTGGTGAAGGATTGTTTGAATGTGATGGTCGCGTTCAGTTAGTTAACGAAGGCACTCACCTCTACATTCCAAAGTACGCAGTACACAGACTCACTGCACAGGACCAAGACATTCGTATTGTCGAAGTTCAGTGTGGTGAAATCATTTCAGAGGAAGACATCGAACGTCTCGAGGACGACTATGAACGTTGAACTAACCTGGCTCACGCCCAATGCAGAAGAGATGATTGTCAAGATGGCACGGGTCTCTGCCCCTGCTAATCAAGACAACATGGATACTGCACCACGATTGTTGAAGTATCTAATCAAGCACAAGCACTGGTCACCTTTTGAGATGGCCAACATGTGTGTAGAGATTGAAACCACACGTGCAATCTCACCCCAGATTCTTCGGCATCGGTCCTTCTCATTCCAGGAATTCAGTCAGCGCTACGCAAGCGCAGCTGAGATGGGTGGTATTATCCTGCCTCACCTCCGTAGTCAGGACCGCAAGAACAGACAGAACTCCAATGACGATCTAAAGGAACGTCTTGGTGGTGAGAAGCTGACTAGCTTTTATCGCCGCATGTCTACCATTCTGGAAGACTCCAAGCATCTCTACAACGAGATGGTCAGTGAGGGTGTTGCCAAGGAGTCAGCACGCTTTGTTCTGCCTCTTGCGACACCGACACGCCTTTACATGAACGGTACACTCCGTTCGTGGATCCACTACCTCCAACTCCGCTGTGACTCAGGTACCCAACTCGAACACAGAGAAATCGCAGAAGCCATCAAAACAATCTTCTGCAAAGAGTTCCCCGTCATCGGAGAAGCAGCCTTTGCAGAAGACTGATGAACTAGAGAAGTGGCGATCAGAAGGTCGCGGCAGTCTCTTTTTTTAACTCCTTAACAGCACGCTTGGACTCCACATCCTTGCGTGCTTTCTCTTTCTTCTGACCCACCAGGTAAACGATCAGTGCTTTGTTCATTTGATTTGACCTCCAGTGACAAAGGGAAAGTAGCAGATGTTACGGTACACCAGCACGTTCCAAGGGCGGTGGACTAAGTTCCACCAGGCCCGATCCTTTTTGGCCTGCTCTTCTTGGTTGTATTTGCAACCGCGATACACTAATGTCATTGCTTTAGTATCGATTGATACGGAAAGTATATGATCATTGATGTATATGATGTTGTTCATTGGGTTACACAGCCGTGACTTCTTCTGATTCTTGTAAAACTCTTGCTAAAACATTGGGTTTTAAGGGACGTTTTGTTTTGTTTTTCTTTGGTTTTATGGGATTAATTTTCCCTGGTTGGACTGCTTACACTGCGTTTGTAGCAATTTCACAAATCGCAAAAGATGATGACATGATTGAATTAATCAATTCATTTAACTCTCACTGAGATATTCCCGATCAGGAATACGGACCTGGGATGTCCCTAAACTCATACATAAGTTCAACTTATCATTCAACTCAACTCATGAAGCTCCTCAAGTTCTCCACTGGTAACGGCAAACTCAAGAACCGTTTGATCTTTAACTTGCCAGCTGGATACGCATGCCCACATGCTGGGGTGTGCAAGACATTTGCTGATCGCACCACAGGATCCATTACTGATCTGCCTCAGTACACAGGCGTAGAAGCAGAGCGTGACTACCGCTGCTTTGCTGCCATGGCAGAGACACGGCCTACTGTCCGTGAAGCCCGTTGGCACAACTGGGATCTGGTCCGTGAGACCATCCACATGAATGGCAATCAAGCCA
>Ga0070749_10000437_pt1 | contig 28277 bp, 39 predicted proteins | sample VirMetDEL_Nov_18_FD_75180 | JGI IMG/M metagenome (GOLD analysis project Ga0070749, IMG submission 75180) | Aqueous microbial communities from the Delaware River and Bay under freshwater to marine salinity gradient to study organic matter... | ecosystem: Environmental > Aquatic > Marine >...
ACTCTATTGTGGCACGAGCAGTTGAGAATCCTTTTCTCTTTGGCGACCGTTCTATTATTGCGTACCAGCACGACACGGTACCTAACCGATTCTGGGGTAGGGGTGTAGCTGAAAAAGGTTACAACCCGCAGAAAGCTCTTGATGCAGAAGTCAGAGCGCGTATAGATGCTCTTGCCTTGTCTACTCACCCCATGATGGCTATTGACGCCACCAAAATCCCACGGGGAGAGACTTTTGCGATCCGTCCGGGTCGCTCCATTCTTACAACGGGCAATCCGTCTGAAACCTTGATGCCCATCAAGTTCCCTGCCCCAGACCCCTACACCTTCCAGCAAACACAAGAATTGCGGGAAATGATTCAGAGGGGTACCGGAAGTTACGAGCTTCCGGCTAACGTGGATAACAATCGTATGGCTGCTACCAGCATGTCTATGGTTGTAGGGTCTATGATCAAGAGGTCACGCCGCACGCTCAGCAACATTGAGCGGCAGTTCCTCCAGCCTCTTGTTCAAAAAGTTTTGTACCGTTACATGCAGTTTGACCCAGAACGCTTCCCGATGAAGGACTACAAGTTCATTGTCCGTGCGTCTATGGGTATCATGGCTCGTGAGTTTGAGCAGGGACAGCTTGTGTCCCTCCTCTCGACGGTACCTTCCGAGTCTCCGGCTTTCTGGATGTTGATACGCGGTATCTACACAACCAGTAACATTGAAGACCGGGAGCAGATGATTAAGTTCTCAGAGATGATGCTACAGAAGGCGCTTCAGCCCCCTCCCCCACCGGAGCCTGACCCGCGTATTCAGATTGAAATGGCTAAGATTGAACTGGATGCGCAGAAGCACAAGGACAACCTTGACCTTGAAACTATCAAGGCAATGCAGCTTGACCGTGCTTACGAGGCAGAAGCGAAGCGAGACGAAGGGGAGGGGAGGATGCAGACTGCTACCGCTATCCTTCAGTCCGTCAAAGCCGAGACAGAGAAAATTAAGGCGGCTTCCGAGTCGGCCCTTAACATGGCTAAGGTTGAGTCCGAAAGGATTAAACTTGAGTTGCAGGAACAGAAGCAGCGTATGGACGCCATGCGTGCCGAAATGGAACTGCAAATTAAAATGGCAACTATGGCTATGCAGTCTGTTCCAGATGCCAAGGGTGTCGTTATCTCCGGGGGTATTGAAGCTCCTGAAGGAGAAGAGTACGGCAACATGGAAGGGAACATGGAAGAGAGGGAACCGGCGTTAATTCAAAAGATGGACTTGGAGGAGTCTACCTTCGAGCGTCTTACACGAGTCATCCAAGAGCAGATCTCGCGACTTGTTAATAAAAATATCGAAGATACCTCTAAGATGCAAGTAATGGAAATTGATGCACTGAAGCAAGGACAGACTCAGATTGTCCAGTTGCTTAACGAACTTAGGCTTAGAGATGAACAGCCTGTACCCCAGGAAACGCAAGACGGTGGACCCCAGATTGAACGCGGCCCTGATGGTATGGTAGTAAGTATTAACGGACGCCCTGTAAAGAGAGACGAGCAGGGCCGTCTAATGGGAGTTGAATAACATGCCGGTATTGTCAGACGACATTAGAGAAGATATCTGGTAGAACTTCATGCAAACCGTTCCAGGTACCATTGGTGCGTGTACTAAGACAGACTTGAGGGACGCTGTTAACGCTCTTGACGACTGGATTACAAACAGCGCACCTGCTTTGGGAGCAGGGGGTCGGGGGTTCGAATCCCTCTGCCCCGACCAAAATTCCCACCGCGACGACGATTGATTGACCGAGGGTTGGCCCGGGTTTGAAATGCGCCTGTAGCTCATTCGGATAGAGCATCGGCCTTCTAAGCCGAGGGTAGCAGGTTCGAATCCTGCCATGCGCGCCACCGCTTCGCCTGGAGGGCCGAGGCCCCGGAGTCGGGCAGGGTTTGAATCCCGGCCCGGACATTTCCGCAGACTGAATGAAGATTCAATGGCGGGCGTAGCTCAGTTGGTAGAGCACAGGTTTGTGGTACCTGGTGTCGTGGGTTCGATCCCCATCGCTCGCCCCATTCATCTTCGATGATTCCCTGGATTCAGGGCCGTAATGAACACAGCAGTAAAGCGTTATTCTTCCGTCCATACCTACTTACCATTTCGAGGAATAGGGACACTACCGAGCGGGACGATAACACAAGACGAAAGACAGTCCCTAGCACTTCTGTACAACGGGATACTTGCGGGAGCAGCTGTACCAGTTGCGGCAGGAGCGAGGGGTGGTTGGAGTGCAAAAGAAACAAAGCTAAACGCTAAACTAAAAAGACTTGCACTGCAGCAAGCAAGATTCAAAGATGAAGAGGAAGTACTTGCTTTGATACTGAGTTTGATGAAAAACAATTAACCACAATGACTTGAGGATTTATGATTACTGAGAAATATTGGGATAACTACTTCGATTTATTCGTTAGTCCCGGTTGGAAACAGTTTGTAGAAGAAAGCACTGAGAACTACAACTCGATTTACTTGGAACGGTGCAAAGATTGGAACGAATATCTTACTAGCAGAACAGAGAAGTTGATGCTAGAAAAGATTATCAAGTTTGAAGAACTGATTAGAAACTCCTACGACAGGTGGACCAATGATCCTGTACGAGTATAAGTGTCCTAATCACGGTATCTTCGAAGGATGGGCAACTGTATCTACAAGAGATGTTCCACAGAAGTGCAACATTTGTAATACAGCCTCAGAAAGGACGGCAAGTACGCCGTCAGTTAAACTTCCTGGATGGTGCGATACTTTTCCAACAGCAAGTATGAAATGGGAAAACCGACACATCAAGGAAGCGTCTAAAACAAATCCATAACCAAAGTATTCCTTTGGCGGGAGAATTAAAATGAGTGAAGATATTCAAGACCAGCCGCAGATAACTACCGCACTTGTAGAACCTCAGGAAATTGGAGACCCAACTGAGCTAATCGCAAGTCTGGAGTCTGAGAAGGCAGGAGAAGTACAGCAGCAGGTAGAAGAACAGTCGGAGATGTTGCAAAGCACTTCCGACATTAACGTCCCGGAGAAGTTTCGTAACAAGTCTCTCCCGGATGTTATCAAGTCATATCAAGAGCTAGAGTCACAGCTAGGACGCCAAGGCGCTGAACTTGGTGAACTCCGTAAGATGACGGATGAGTTTATTAAGTCTCAACTTGCAGCGAGCAAACAACAGCAGCAGGTTGAACCAGAACCAGATTTTTACTCAGAGCCAGACAAGGCTGTGAGGAAACTTGTAGAAAAAGAACTTGCACCAGTACAGGAACTGATTGCGGAAACTCGACGTACCAAGCTGGACGGTCAACTCCGCGCTGCCCATGAAGATTACATGGACGTAGTGCGTAGCGACGACTTCCAGAAGTGGGTTACTGAAAGCCCTTTGAGAATTGAACTGTTTGCAAGAGCAGACCGTAACTACGAAGTTACATCTGCTGTGGAACTTCTTAGCATGTATAAAGCTATGAAGGGTATTAAATCTGCTTCCAAGCAGAAACTAAATCCAGAGGAAGTGGCGGCTCGGGACACAGCGTTCCAAAAAGCCTCTCTTGAGTCTGGTTCAGTTAGTGAAGCTCCGCCACGAAAGATTTATCGTCGGTCGGATATTCTTAACTTGATGAAGACAAACCCTACGCGCTACCAGGCACTGCAGCCTGAGATTATGGCTGCGTATGCGGAAGGGCGTGTAAGGTAAGACGGACAAACCTCCCCACGAGGCCCGTTGCTGTCGGAACCCAATCTATACCGATTGGGCGATACTGTGGGACGTATTAACACACTCGTTCAATTAGTTATTATTTTATTTATATAGATTGGAGATTCTAAATGGCTACTTCTACTTATCCTACCGTTACGGCTGGCGTTGGTAAGACCCAGGCTGACAAGTTTATCCCGGAGCTTTGGTCTGATGAGATTCTCGCCGCCTACCAGTCGAACCTGGTGGTGGCAAACCTCGTCAGCAAGATGAACCACAGCGGCAAGAAGGGTGACACGGTTAACATTCCGTCGCCTGTTCGTGGCTCCGCTTCCAACAAGACTGCTCTCACCGGTGTCACGCTCCAGAACAACACCGAAGGTTCCGTGATTGTCTCAATTGACAAGCACAAGGAATACAGCCGTCTTATCGAAGACATTGTTTCGGTTCAGGCGCTTCCTTCGCTCCGTCAGTTCTATGTGTCTGACGCTGCGTATGCGATTGCTACCCGTGTTGACCGTGACCTTGCCCTTCTGTGGCACTATTTCAACGGCGGTAACACCACCCCTGCGGCGGCTAACCTGTTTGAAACGGCTGTCATTGGTTCTAACGGCTCCACCCTGTTTGCTGGTGCCACTGGTGGTAACGGTGCGGCCCTTACCGATGCCGGTATCCGCAAGATGATGCAGACTCTTGACGACAACGACGTTCCGATGAGCGAGCGTGTCATCATTATTCCTCCGGTTGAGAAGAACAACCTCCTTGGTCTGTCTCGTTTCACGGAACAGGCGTTTGTTGGTGAGTCCGCTACCGGTAACAGCATCCGCACGGGTCTTATCGGTAACGTCTACGGCATGCCCGTGTACGTTTCCACCAACTGCCCGGTTATCCACGTTGAAGCCACAACCACCAACACCCAGTTGGTGACTTTTAGCACGACCGCACTGACTTCGAGCACGACTGACGAGTATGGCCTGACGGTGGACTTTACGTCTAAGACCGACACCCGTTACCGCGTGGGTGCGATGATGCACAAGTCCGCTCTTGTGTACATCGAGCAGCTGGCTCCTCGTGTGCAGACCCAGTACAAGCAGGAATACTTGGCTGACCTTATCACCACCGACACGATTTATGGCGTTGGTCGCCTTCGTGACGGCGGTACGGGCACCAACAGCCTTGCAACTGCTGGTATTGCCTTTGTTGTGCCTGCCTAACTATAGGTAACTTTTGGAGGGTCGGAAACGGCCCTCCTATTCTTTTTCGATTAGGAGTTAAAACACATGGCTTTTACCGCTGCTGGTACCGCATCTACTATTTATCGCGGACGTAACCAGTTCCAGGGACTCTGGAACGATATGTTTGCAGTCACTATTACCTCTGCAAACCCCTCGTCTATTGCTGCTGGCGCTGAAGATACCCAGACCTACACGATTGCTGGTCTTGCGCTTGGCGATATGGTCCTCGGTATTTCATTCAGTCTTGATGTTACGATTAATGCTGACATTCAGGCTTCCGTTTCTGCGGCTAACACCCTTACTATTCGCATCAGTAACCTTAACGGTTCTACCGCTCTTGACCTTGCGGCTGGAGACTTTAAGGTTCTTATCGCTCGTCCTTCTTTCTAAGAGGGGTAAGAGCGATGCTTATACGAATCCTGACACCAGAGAAATTCGTACATATTATGGAGGCTTGTAGGTATTACGAGATTCAGTACGAAGAAGTAGAAGAACAACAAAACCTAAATCAGGCAAAGCAAGAAACCCTAAAGCGAACGAAACAAAAGCAGGTGGAGCAGGTATAAAATGCAAAAGTATGTTAACAACATTACTACAGTTATAGACGGAAAGCTAGAGCCGCTTTCAAGTGCTTCTGTTACTGTTTACGAGGGAGGCACAAATACGTTCGCTACACTCTACAGTGATAACGGTACCACAACCACCGCAAATCCTTTGACAACTACGGATACGGGGCGGGTTGAATTTTATGTAGAAGATGGTCGTTACGACTTTGTTATCGCAAAACCAGGATATAGTACACTTAATATCCAAGATATTCTATTTGATGATCCTGAAGACCCAGAAGACCTTGAAAATTCTTTTATAGACTTTGTAACTCCGTTGTTAGCTTTAAAAATAGACGACGCGCCGAATATTATAGATAACACTAAACTTGCTATGGCTCCTGCCTTTAGTATTAAAGGAAATAAAAATAATTTTTCTACAGACCCACAAGATTTAACGGCCAAAGAAGTTACTTCTCTTTTAGGATTTGATTTCACAAAAGCTACTCCAGGAGAAATTGTTTTTCCTGCTGTTTATGGGGATAGCGCGCCTTTAAGGATTAAATTTGGATTCTCTACTTCAAACGGGGCTCAAACATATGCTACCGCGTTCCCAAACGCTTTTTTGGCTATATACGCGACTCCAAGGGGTAATACCTACTCAACCTATACAGTCAGCATAACTGGTACCACTACGACAGGATTTAATGCTTACCCTAAAGGATGGGATAGTGCTACTAGTACTTGGGTAACTTCTACTTCTGGGTTTAACTGGATTGCTATAGGATACTAAACATGATTAGGCTCGATAAAAGCTTAAACAACGCTACATTGGAACACGGAAGAGACACTGACGAATGGTACGGCCTTAATGTACTAAATACTGGAGGAGTAATTTTTAATGACACTGTATTTATATACTATAGAGGCCCAGTAGGAACTTATGAACCCTCCCATTCAATCGGAGTAATAACGGCACCTGTTTCAGACTTTAATGGGAAAGTAAATTGGAATTACCATAAAGATATAAACCCTATCTTGAGCCCAAGCGACCTTTCTTTAGGAGACGCAAAACTAGCCAACGTATCTGCTGCTGTTTATGATGGATATGTTTACCTTTACTTTAATGTAAAGGATACGGGACCCTATAGGTGCGCAGTAGCTAGGTCTTCAGACGGTTTTAACTTTACTGACTTAGGTAACTGTTTAACACCTAGCTCAGCGACTTTTGGAGGGGGTGGCTGCGGAGTAGTGGACGTTGACGGTACTCTTGTTATGATGCACGGTGTTCCTACAGGTAGGGAAACATCTTGTAGAACTTCTACTGACGGAGTTGTCTGGGATAACTTTGCTCTTGCGATTGATGATAGCCCCATTGCCGGGTCGTGCGACGAGTACTCTAGGGTAACACAAAGACTTATTTATGAAGACCCCTACATATATGCTTTTATAGGGGGTTCTCCAGAGTTTGAAGATTGGCCAGAAGCATTTATTTTGTACAGGGCACACAAAGCTAATTTACAGTCGTGGGAAAGATACTCACAAAACCCAGTGTTTCTTAGGGGGTCTGCAGGAACATGGGATGAAGGAGCTTTGTGGTCTCCAACTGTACTAAAAGTAAATAATGAATGGTACATGTTTTATGAAGGCGCAGGTTCGGATAGTGCAGGAGGAAGCTCAAATTCTAACGGAGCCCGCGACGATGATTATTATCAGTATAGCTCTACTAATTTCTCTAGAATCGGCCTAGCAAAAGACAATTCGTTAAAGACTTTAACGGAAAGGTGGTCAGACCCTGGAATGGAAGGCGATTACTACGTTAGAAGTCTGCAAACAGGTTTATACCTAGGGGAAGCAGAAGTATAAACAACAAAAAATAAAATAACAATTGACAAACTTGTCAACGAATTTTACACGTTGTCTATAAATGACTCGTATTTAATTTCTGACGATAGAAACGACGGAGAGATTTCAACCGGAACAGATGAAGACAGTATATATGCTCATTGGCATATTATAGACGTATCTTCGACTTACTCTTCACTAAAGCTCGTTAAAATACAGAATAGATATACAGGTTATTTTTTGTCAAATGCAGAAACTCTAACGTCAAGAAAGTGGGACGGAAAGTCCGATCAAATTTGGTACTTAAAGTCTTAATTTTTATTATTTGTAGGATTTCTTATAATGACAATTATTGTAACACCTGTCGTCACTACTAATCAACTTACGTTCTCGCAAGTCATTAATAGAGTACTTACTAAGTTGCGTCAGGATAACGTCAGTACATTTTCTGGTGTGGGTGACTATGTAAGATTGGTAGCTGCTCTTGTAAACGAAGCTATGGAAGAGGTTGATGCTGCTTGGGACTGGAATCATCAGCGTACTGTTTATTCTTTTTTGACTATTGAAGGAGAAGATACTTACGCTTTGGACGGAACAGGGCACGAAACCACTATCGAAAGTGTTTACAACGAAACAGCCGGTACAGCTATTTATGGCCCGTTGGCTAACAACATTAAAGACCAAAATATTTTATACAACGATGGCTATTACTGGGACATTACTGGACAAGATTTTAATGGCAACTTAAAAATCCGCCTACTTAACAACAATACGGCAGGAGAAACTATTCGTGTGTACGCCCGCATAAGGCAGCGCTACTTGGACATTGCGGTAGACGAGAACACTTATATCAAAGGCCCTATTCGTCCTATTGTAGCCCTTGCTTACGCTAAAGCGCTGGGTGAGCGAGGAGAAGACGGGGGTCAGAACTATAACTTTGCAATGGCAGAGTACCAGAAAGCCCTTTCAGACACTATTTCACGAGACGAGAAACTAGGCCACAGAAACACTACTTGGTACGCAGACTAAGATGACGACACAACTAGTTCCTCTTACAATAAATAACCCAGGATTCAAGGGGTATAATAGTCAGACTTCTAGCTCAAATCTTGATGTGGGTTGGGCTACTGTTCTTGAAAACGCAGTATTCGATCTTAACAGCCGAATTACTGCTCGACAAGGATGGATAAAGATGACTACCTCAGGTACTCCTGGGAGTCACGCTTTCAGGGCACTGCACGCATACGAGACAGCCTCTAACACGAGGCTTTATTCTGCGGCTAACAATAAGATTTATGTGGGGGCAGCTACTCTTACAAACAAAACGGGAACAATTACTACACCCACAGCAAGCAACTGGAAGTTTGTAAACTTTAATAGGCAGTATGTAATTGGGTTTCAGGATAGTCATGACCCTTGCGTAGCCGATGCCTCTGTAAACGGCGCTTTTCAAGACTTGTCATCAGTAGCCGGATACACGGCTCCAAGCGTAGGAGATTTGAGAGGTGGAGTTGCTATAGCGGCGTTTGGTAGGGTATGGGCGTCAGACTCTGATGGACAGACGTTCCATTACTCTAAGTTGCTTGACCATACAAAGTGGGATGACTCTGACGGTGGAGGGAGATTCCAGACCCAGGCTTACTGGCCTAATGGCTCTGACTACATTACGGGGATGGGTGTACTTCAAGACCAGTTAATCGTTTTTGGTAGGCATAACATTCTTATTTACGACTCACCGCAGAGCGCGTCTGCTGTAAGCCCACTCACTGCATTTCTTGTGGACACAATCGAGGGTGTAGGGTGTACAGCTAGAGACTCTATCGTAAATATTGGTAATGATATTCTGTTTATGAGTGAGACGGGTATCCGGTCTCTCCGTAGAACTATCCTTACCACAAAGGCTCCTCTTGAAGATGTTACGGCAGCTATCCGTGACGTACTGCTTATATACACTGCTGGACACGGAGACGAAGTAAAGGCTTGCTACAACCAGAAAGAAGGTATCTATCTTATTACCTTTCCACAAGCCTCGTACTCCACTATATACTGTTTAGATGTAAAGAACCTTGGTTCTTCCACAACGCAAGGCGCAACCTACGAAGGTGTGCGAATAAGCCAGTGGACTGGTTTTGGAAGGTGCTCAGCGATTGTGTATGGCAGAGACGAGGTAATGTATGGAGGGTTCAGAGATACTAACGGAGATGGAGTTATAGGACGTTACCAAGGTTACTTGGATAACACTTCAACTTATACATTTACTTACAAGTCTCCTTGGATTAACCTCCAAGGTAATCAGCCTGGTACGTTTTATAAGATACCAAAGAGTGCTTCAGTTATTACAATCGGAGGCGGTGCCTACAATGTAAACTTTAACTGGGCATTTGACTTTGAGGAGTCAAACAAAACAGAGTCTGCTTCAGTTTCTTCTGCTACTGAGTTGGTAGAGTGGGGTTCTTCTACTTCTGAGTGGGGTGAAGACGAATGGAACAGTAACAACAAGATTTTGTATACCACTAGATATAACCTGTCAAGGTTTGGGGAGTATATCCGAGTAGGGATTAGTTATGTAGTAAATGGATACGAAATTGCACTTCAAAAAATTGATTTATTCCTTAAAAAAGGAAGGTTGTCCAGATGAGTGATTATAGTCAAACAATTAGTTTTGGAGCTAAAGACAGTTTGCCGTCAGGTAATCCTGCAAAAAGGATTCTTGGGGCAGACGTAGATACGGAACTTGGACTAGTAGCTTCTGCTATTAGTTCTAAACTGGATAAGTTCAGTACGTTTTCTCAGGAATCCCCTGACCAGACAAACGACACTACTGTGTTTTACGATGTATCTACAGGTCTTTATAAAAAGACCACTATCAGTAGTTTGTCTACACCGGCTCTTACTGGTTCAATCATAGCATACGCAGGGACCACTACTCCTTCTGGGTACCTTGAATGCAATGGAGCTAATGTATCTAGGACAACCTACGCGAGTCTTTTTAGTGCTGTAGGGGTTACTTGGGGAGCGGGAGACGGGACAACCACGTTTACGCTCCCTGACCTTCGCCGTAGGACTATGATTGGCAAGAACGGTACTGCTGGCACAGGTTCTCCTGGTATTACTGTTGGTTCTACTGGAGGTGCAGAAACTAAAACCCTCGCTCAAGCGGAACTACCTTCTCACTACCATTTATCTTTTAACACTGACACAGAAACAGTAAATAGTGTTACTTCATCCACTTACCCTACAAGATCAGGTGCTATTCCAGCTTCAGATTATGCCTATACTATAGCTGGAACCAGTTCTACTCCGACTGTAGGTAGAAGTAGCTCAGTTGGTTCTGGTACAGCTTTTAACTTGATGCAGCCTACGGCAGTTGTCGGCTACTTTATTAAGATTTAATAGAGACACAATATGATTAACGTAACTAACGAACAATGGTCAGGTACCAGGGAAGCGCTGGAAGCTGCAGTCACTGCATTCAAAGCAGAAGTTGAAGCACACAGAACTACTGTAGATGTCCCTGCTCCTTTCTGCGATAACGTGCTTATTGAGAACCTTGCTAATAGCAACGGATACTTCACACTTGAGAGTGAACTAAAGTGGGTGTGGAGAGGAGTTAAAGTAAAGGAGCCTGTTGCTTACCGCAGACTGGACTTCAACGAGTCACCTATTCAAGGTGAAACAGAAGTTGACTACGAACCTGTTGGGTACATCTTGGATGAAGACGGTGTTTCTATCCGTAAAGAGACTGACAGTGAAATTCTAGAGAAAGTCAAAGTTATTAGGCAGAACTACATTAACGGAAAGCGAGAGCAAGACATTGCTTCAGGAGTAGATTTTAACGGTTGGAGTTTCGACACGGACTCTAAGAGCATTGATAACATTACTGCTGCTGTAGCATTTATTAAGTCTGCTCCTGACGCAGGACTCACTCCTCCCAGCACTATTTCTTGGAGAGACGCTACCAATGTAGACAGAGACTTGACGGTCGTGCAGCTTATTGGACTAGGGGCTGCTGTATTCCAGAAAGTACAAGCGGCTCACTTCAAAGCTCGGCAACTCAAGGACGCGATTGCCTCTTGTGCTACCAAGGAAGAAATAATGGCTATTGACTGGTGAACTCTGTGGAAGGGTGGCACTTAAAAAGAGAAGTCAACTTATCACACCTAGCAGCTACCGTAACTCTTGCAATTGGATTGATAAGTTGGGGTAATAAAATAGACAACAGGATTACTTCTGTCGAGGCGCAAGTAGCTTTTCAGAAAGAGATGCTAGACAGCCAGCAGGTAAGAACTGCACAACTGTTTGACCAGCTTTCAAGCAGATTGCAAAGGATAGAAGACAAACTGGATAGAGTAATCGAAAGAGAGCGAGATAAATAATATGGGACTTTTTAGCGGTATTGCAAACTTGTTTGGCGGTTCGGCTGCCTCAAAGAAACAAGAACAGGCTTATAGAGACGCAGCCGCAATGGCTGAGTTCAAGCCATACGATGTAACCAACCCACTAGGGAGTGCTAAGTTTAGCGGAGGAGCTCTCTCCACTAGTTTGAGCCCTGAGTTTCAAGCTCAGTTAGAGAACCAGCTAGGAATGGCTCAGGGAGCGTATGGAGCATACCAGCAGTTCAATCCGCAGAACTACGCCCAGAACATGTACCAGACGCTTACAGCGTACCAGGCTCCTGAGCAGGCTATGCGTAACCAGAACATTCTGCAAGACCTGTATAGCTCTGGGCAGTGGGGAAGCACGCCTGGTGAAGCCTCTCTGTACTCTTATCAGAACCAGCAGGACCTGAATGACCAGTTGTTGCGTCTTCAGGCGCAGCACGCGGGTGGTCAAGAGCAGAATCGCCTATTCAACCTGTACACCAATGCTCTGACAGGCGCTCAGGGTACGGCACTTGCTCCGCTTCAGTTTGGTCAGCTTGGCGGAAATCTTGGAGCAGCTAGGTCACAAGCAGCAGCTAGAGCGGGAGAGTTTTTGGTAGGCGCAGGCAATGCTGCCGCTAACCGTACCTCTAACTTCTGGGGCTCTATCGGAGCTATTGGGGATAGTATCCTCGGTGGGTTTAGTGGCGGTGGCTTCGGCGGAGGCGGGGGTGGCGGAAGCCTTACTAGAAATGCAGGGTCTGCCTTTGGCGGAAACCCTGGAATGATTTGGGGATCTTAAACAATGGCTAATCCTTCTTTCTTCGGGCTGAGCCCACAAGAGACTGCACTTGCGCTTGAGCAGGAGCGTATGCAACAGCTTCCGCAGAATAAGCCGTACTATGCAGGGGATATTAACTTTGCAGTGGCTAACCAGAACCTAAGAGAGCTAGGACCTCGAATTAGCGCTGCTGTGCAAGAAAGAAGCCTCAAGCCTCTTATTGAAGGCGGCTTGGGAGGTTTCCGTGACCCTCGTATGCAGAGGGCTTTGCTGCTAGACGAAGCCCGCCAAGAGGTAGCGGGGGCAGGCGTTAGCTTGGAAGCTAACCCGATGGAGTATTACAACAGCGCGTTTACTTCTCTTATGAAGCGCGGGTTAGTGGACGAAGCTAATCAGGTTCGCTCTCAGGCTTTGACTGAACTTCAGGCTCTTAAACCACCGACGGCTTCTAAACCGTCTTTCGACTACTATAGACTTCCTGACGGTTCTGTAATGGAGGGAGAGAGAGGCTCTCCTGAGGTAAAAACTGCTCTTGAGGGTGGAGCAGTTCCTTTGTCTTCTGAAAACAAAAAAGCAGCTGGTAAAAGATACGGCTTTCAAAAAGTTGGTAGTGATTTGTATCGCGTGAATAATGAAACAGGTGATTCAAAACTAATTGCTTCTGACAAGGACGTAGAAGATGGAAGTGAAATTAGAGTAATTGATGGTACAGCTTATAGAATAGACCCTAAAACTGGTACTGGAACTCCTATTAAGATTGACGGAAAAGAAATGGGGTCAGAAAAAAGAAACAGGGAAGCTAAAATAGCGGCTATTGCAGCGAATAACGCTAAAGAGGTTCTGGGCGATGTTTATGCAGCAATGAATCTTGTAAATCTCCAAACTACGGGTTGGAGTGGCGCTCTTAAAGAACTTCCTGCTACGAAAGCAAGGGCGCTTGCTAATAAACTTACTACTATAAAAGCTAACCTTGGGTTTGACCGCCTTCAAGCGATGCGAGAGATGTCGCCTACCGGAGGAGCCCTCGGTCAGGTTGCAGTGAAAGAACTAGAATTTTTGCAGGCTGCTTCTGCTAACCTTGACCAGCTTACTACAGCTGAAGACTTGCAGTCACAGCTAAAGAAAGTCGAAACGCACTACAACAATTGGCTTTCTACTCTCGATATTGAGCCTGGAGTAGACATTCTTCGTCAGGCTGACGAAATTATAAGTGGGGGTAAATAGTATGGCATCTGCTGCTGAATACGCGGCATGGATAGTCGCTAATAAAGATAAAAAGGGTACTAAAGAGTTTGAGACAGTCTCAAAGGCATACGAGCTTGCAAAACAAAGTACGCCTACGACTCCTAGTGCCACAATGCAGCCTGGTGCGGCTATCCCTAATATGAGGACTACTGAACAAACTCCCGCAGAAACGCAGCCTCCTGCGTGGACAGATGTTGTTCTGCAAGCGTTTCCTAGAGCAGCTGCAGGTACTATTGACGCTACAGTAAACGCAATACCAAACGCAATTAACCTAGCTAAGATGGGGTATGGAGTTGCTGTTAACGAGCTTGGTCTTCCTACGGAATATATGCCAGAAGTAACCGCGCCTAGTACCCCAGCTTATGATATTTTGACGAATCTAGGTGTTATACAAGAGATGCCTAACATGACTCCAGCGCAGCGGATAACTAGTGCTGCCCTTGAGGGTGCATCTGGGGCGATTATGGGAGGGGGGCCAAGCGGTGCAGGTAAGGCTTTGGCTAAACAGTTCTTTAAGGATACTGTTACCGCAGGAGGCGCAGCAGCTGCTGGGCAAGCAGTCACAGAAGCCACAGGAAACGAGTATCTAGGTTTGGCTACCTCTGTAGCAGCACCTGTGGCAGCGAGCCGTGCGCCTGCGCTAAATGCAGCTAGAGCAGAAGCGCAGTTCAAAGCTCAGGAATACAACAAAACGCTGAATGAGGCTAAAGAGCTAGGGTTTCTTGTTCTGCCTGAAGGAGCAACAGCTAGGTTTGCTGGACAAGACTCTATGCTAAAACTTATAGAAGATACCAACCAAAATGTTCTTAACAAAGTAGCAAGAGATGGTCTACCTGGCTTTAAGCCTAATAAATCTTTGAGTGTGGATAACTTAAAGGAGTACAGGCAAAACGAGTACAACAGAGGGTACGCTCCGTTTAAGGGAATTTCTCAAATTAAGCTAGACCAAGATTATTTGAATACTATTAACGGGATATATGCAAGTTCTAATGTTAAGGCTAACCAACTAGATTCTATTGTAAATAACATACATACAAGAGGAGGAAGGTTTACTAAAAAAAATGCGCCTCCATTTGAGCCTGACTATTTAATGCAAAATATAAAAGCACTAAGAAGCGATGCTAATCGTAACAGACAAAGCACTGAAAACGCAGATACATACAATCTTGGTGTAGCACAAAAAGAACTTGCAGACGCTCTTGAGGGTCTTATGGAGCGTCAGCTTCTGCGTGACTATTCGACTACACCGCAGGGTGCTCAAAAAGCACAGCAGATTATTGATAGATTCAGACAGTCCCGTAAAAACATTGCGGTATCTCATGTGGTCGAAGACTCACTGCTAAAGGGCTCTGAAAATGTCCAGATGGATGAACTAGCGCGTGCTATACAAAGAGGAGACTACATTACAGGTGATTTAGCAAAAGCAGGTAAATTTGGTAATGTTTACAAACCTACGAAAGAAGGTAAAAAAGGACTTGGTAAATACTCATATGCGGCTGGGGCGGCTCTAGGTGGAGCGGCTGCGGCTAAACTTGGACTTGACCCGAGTGCAGGGGCGATTGTCGCAGGTGGAGCACTACTAGCAGGTCAGACAGCTGCGAGTCCTTTGAGGAAAGCAACTGAAGCATACCTTCTTTCAAAAAGAGGGCAGGCTTCTGCCGGTATCCCTGACTACACGGCTTTGGGTATTAACCCTCGCATGGCTTTCCCTGCAACTGTTGGAGCGTTCAGTAACATTCCTCCTGAAGAAGAGCAGCAGTAAGTCTCATGGCTAATTCAATGTTTGATGAATTGGCTAGGTTCAAGGAAGGCGGTGCGTTTGGAATGCCTTCAAACGAACTGGTAAGTCTGCTTACGCAGCAAGGAGTTCCCGCTGCAAGAGCTAATGAGATTGCCGGTGGGTTGTTAGGAAATGACTTGTCTACTGCTTCTTGGACTCAGCTACACGCGCTTAGAGATATACCAGAAACAGTTGGTATACAGAAGCAGTTAGCTCCGTATGAACACCGGGCATACACAAGGCAATTAGCTGCGTTATCTCCTTTAGCGGGGATTCTTTCAGGAACGGCCTTAAACACTGTGTACGAGGGCCTTAAAACAACGCCAAAACCATTTCAAAAATGGCTAGGGGAAAGAATTCCTGAACTAGATGTTTCTAAAAGCAGAAGTGGAGCATCTTGGGAGAATTATGGTCAAGGTCTTTTTGGTACTCTGGAAGGTCTTGCTGGAGCAGCAGGGCTTAATAACCTCGTTCAGAAAATAGAGCTAGGGTACGAAATTGACGACTTGATGCTTAGGTTAAAGTATGCAGACGAGGGGACCGAGAAGTTCTCAAACTTGCAGAAAAAAATTTCCTCTAAACAAGCAGCACTGAAGGCTCTAAAATGATAGGTGAAGTCATTGCGGGTGTAGTAGGCAAGGTGATTGATAGGGCATGGCCTGACCCGGTACAAAAAGCGCAGGCTCTACTAGAGTTAGAGAAGTTGAAGATAGATGGGTCTTTCAGGGAGTTGGATACAGCCCTCTCAGCGATAAAGACGGAAGCCGCTAGTGCTGACCCTTGGACTTCCAGGGCTAGGCCCAGCTTCTTGTATGTGTTCTACTTCATACTGTTGGCGCTGGTAGTACTGGCACCTTTGGTTGGTATCACTAATCCAGAAGGAATGTCCTCCTTCTTTGCTAATGTAAAGCTAGGCTTTGAGGCTATCCCAGAGGCTCTGTGGTGGACATTTAGTGCCGGGTATCTTGGGTACACTGGTGCTAGGACTTTCGAGAAAAGAGGAAAGCAATGAAAGAAGGACTGTACGCTAATATCCATAGGAAACGAGCCAGGATTAAAGCTGGCTCAAACGAGAGTATGCGAAAGCCGGGGAGTAAAGGTGCTCCCACAGCTGCCGCATTTAGGGCTTCGTCTAAAACTGTAAAGAGAGGTAAAAAGTAATGGCTACAAAGAAAGCGTTCAAACCGTGTGCTGGTTGTCCTACGCCTAGCAAGTGCAAGGCTGCAGGGAAGTGTCTAAAGAAGGGTAAGTAATCATGGCTACTGCTAAAGACCCACGATTGGCTAGGGCTGGAGTAAGCGGCTACAACAAGCCTAAGCGTACTCCTAGTCACCCAACGAAGTCCCATGTCGTTGTGGCTAAGTCTGGAGAGCAGGTAAAGACTATCCGTTTCGGGCAGCAGGGGGTGCAAGGCTCCCCAGAAGGCTCTGCCAGGAACAAGGCGTTCAAGGCTAGACACGCATCCAACATTGCAAAAGGAAAGATGAGTGCTGCCTACTGGGCAGACAAAGTTAAATGGTGAGGAATATATGACTGAACGCCAGAAACAGTCTCAGTTCGCTAAGATGGTAGCGCAGCTTATATTGAAGGCTTATGAGCTGGGGTACGAGATAACTCTAGGAGAAGCATTTCGTCCTCAATGGGTAGCAGATAAGTACGCAGAGGAAGGCAAAGGAAGTCGTAATTCGTTTCACACTAGGAAACTGGCTATTGACCTAAACCTGTTCAAGAATGGGGAGTGGTTAAGTGACACGGAAGACCATCGCGAACTTGGAGAGTGGTGGGAGAGTATCGGTGGTACCTGGGGCGGTCGATTCAAAAGGCCGGACGGGAATCATTACTCCTACTTGGAGGGAAAATAACCCTAACGAAGTTCTGAAATGGATAAGGATGCCACTAAAGAAAAGCCCCCATTACGGGGGCTAATCTTTTTAGATGGTGTTCAATGGTCGGGTTAGCCCCAACCAGTACTTACCATCAACTGTGTTCACTGAGTAGTTGCTCAGGAGTTCTCGCACTGCTCGACGAACACTGTTGTAGTTCAGCTTACCCTTCTTGGCAATCTCTGCCGGGGTAAGAGCCTTCGAGTTACGCTTCAGGACAGCCAAGATAGAGTCCTTGATAGTCTTACGCATCTTTAACAATCCTCTTGATTTCACGATTGATGTGCCACACGGCCTTTCTCAGGTCTTCTACGCCGTTCTTATCTTTGTAACGCCAAAGGTAGGCAACGGCTACCCCGATATTGTAATCCATGCTTTCTACGATATCAATACATTCCACCCCAGAGGGGTGGTTGTTGTAGTGCTTCGGACGGTTTACAACATCGAACTGCTTGTCTGTCATAGAATGACTCTCCAGTAGTCTCTGCTGGATGAAGTAACCCTTCCGCTAGGGCTATACCCCGCAGACTCCTCCTGCACAAGAGTCGTTTTCTTCATAGATGACTCCTTTGTGCGTGATTGCATCTTCGTAAGAGACTTCTGTGATGGGTTGTCCTCCTCGACTTCCATCTGGATAACAAGTAAATCCTCGGAGCCGGGGAGCGTACTCAGCAAGAACCTTAGCAAACTCTCTAACTCGGTTTTCGTTATTCTTGTCGGACCCCCAGCTGGGAAGATTGATGGTCGAACTAATGGACATGTCAACGTAATCTTGAATGTCGGCTTGGAACTTGATTCGTTTTTCATATTGGGTGCTCATAGAGTAGGCGGTTTCAATCTTGGAAGGGTCGATTCCGTGTTCCTTGATAAGGCTGTCTGCAATCCTATCAACAACGTACTCGTACTTCCATCGAGTACCTTCCACCAGGTAGCGACGCTTGTAAGCTACAGCAAACAGCGGCTCGATGCCTGTGGTGGTTCCAGCAATAAGACCAATGGTACCAGTAGGGGCAATGGCTCTGTACGCCACAGGACGGCTGAGATACAGCCTGTCGCAGTGCTCGTTAGCAGCCTTCTCTGATTCTGACTTGTAGACTCCCAGCCAGTTCTTAAGCTCGGGCACTACCTCGTAACCGTAGTTACGCTTCAGTAGCCATTCGTGGATGCCCATAAGTCCCAGTCCCAGTCTACGATTCTTTTCTCGTACCTGCTTAACTTTGTCATAAGGTAAATCCGCCCGGACTGTTCCACATACAAGGAACTTGGAGGCAAGGTTCGTAACGTCCTTGAGTTCCTCCAGACTAGTGATATTGCCCAGATTGAGCGAGCCAAGATTACAAACGTCACTATCGTCTTCAGACGTAACTTCCGTGCAAGCGTTACGAAGCGTCTCATTCTGCTTAGTTCCAAAGTTAAAGCTAAATCCAGGTTCCCCGGTGCGCATAGCTTGGCTGCAGTTAGCGAGGAACGTGCTATCAAGATGACGGTCAGTCTTGTTCAACCAAGCGTCGTCGTAGTTGAGGCTGATGTTGGTCATGTCCAATGGGCAAGGGAAGTTGAAGTCTGACTTCTTAACCTCTGCAAGGTTGGTATCCTTGACAGGAATGTTCTCCCAGTTCTTGATGGACAGGAACTCACCAATGTCTTCGTGTGCCCAGTTGAGGCTGGCATAGATAGCAGAGCGGCGGGAGCCTCCTTGCATGACATGACGGCCTACTTCATTGACCATCTGCATAAGAGGAATAGGGCCAGAAGATACGCCACCAGTGCGGCTAAGGGCACGGCCTCTGGGACGAAGCACTGAATAATCGAGGCCAATACCACCACCCAGCATAAGACAGCGGTTAGCTCTCCAAAGGACTTCAGACCATTCTTCACGAGAGTCTTCCTCTACCTTGAGCAAGAAGCAGTTGTTCCAAGCGTGCAATGGCCTGCCTGCGTAGTACAGGTAACGCCCCCCAGGAATGAATTTCATATCGCTAATGTACTGGACCAGATGCTCCCTCTCACCTTTGCTTAGCAGAGGGTGGGCAGTTCCGTTAAGCGTTCCGCAAACGTCATCGACCAACCGAATACACAGGTTGTGCCAAGTGTCATTACCTCCGTGAGCGTACTTGTTGTAAAACACGTTACGCCCAATGTCTGTTCTGAATGGGTCTTTGTTCACCGTTGTTCCCTTTTTATTTCAATGCAATCGTACACAATGTTAGCCGGGTCTTCTCTGTCTATGGTGTCGTTCAGACAGGCAGCTTCAGTCATATAAATCTTCGGCAAGGCAAATACTTTATCTACTTCCATAGGGGCGTCCAGGGAGTAGCTGGACGGGCCCAGGACGATTAGGAGCATTAGCCACATAATTACTTCTTCTTGCTAGGCTTCTTCTTGGTGACACCCTTGATAGTGCCCTTGTTTTCAGAAGCGTAGAAGACTTCTTCACCCTTCTTCTCTCCGTACTCCTTCATCATGGCAGACTTAACTTTCTTACCTTTTTTAGTTAGTGGCATAGTAATTCTCCAATGTTAACGGTGGTCGCCTTCACCTGCTATGGTGTTATTCAAGGCTCGTTTACTCAACTTCTCATAGTTATCCTGCAATGCGTCGCTAGGAGCCATGTCAATAGCGTTGCAGAGCATTACAAGGTACCAGAATACGTCTCCTATTTCAGACAACAAAGCTGCCTTAGAAAGAACGTCATCTCTATAGAGTTTCTTAATCTTTCCTGCAATTTCCCCTGCTTCACTTGCAACACCAAGAGCCAAGTACATTAGCTCGTTTTCGCTGCCAGTCTCTTTTTCCGGGTAGATAGCAAATTCGCTAACCTTCCCAAGGTACTTATCAATATCCCTCATAGTCGTCTACCATTTCCTTAATCATTCTCTTGGTGATTCTACGTTCCATACGAAACTTGTCTTTAATCGTCTTCGTCAAACAGTTCTTCGAGAGTATAAAATCCTTTTCCAATAACTCCTGGTACATAGCTTTCTTCGGAGTCTTGTTCTTCTTCAGGGTCATCGTAGTCAGTTCCAATATCAAACTTGTGAAGGTTGTCAACAATAACTTCTTCAAGAAGTTCTACGAGTTCTTCTGTGTCGAGGCCAAGGAAGTCTATGATAGTGTCAGGGTCATACCTGTCAACCAGCAAAGCCTTCTCTTCTTCAGATAGAAACTTTCTTTTTACCATATACTCTCTCCAGGTTCCCCATACTTATAGTTTTAATGTCGAACCGTCCAAAGTCGTATATGTCTAGTTCAACAATCCCTTTCCAGTAGTTAGTCATCTTGCCTTGAATGTAATCGGAATTCTGCTCGAAGAAACAACCTACGTTCAGGATTTGTTGCAGGTGCTTCATTCCGTGCTTATGTACGCATGATGTATGTAGTTCGTGAGTATGTCCGAATACGACACTGGTTGTGGTGACTGCTTCAGCCTTTGAACAAATGTCTTTTCCAGTAATCTCTCGCATCTTTCCGAATGGGACATGCGTGAAGTGGACTCCTTGCAGTTCCCAGTAGGACTTGTAGGGTATCCACTTGTATCCTCTTGCGTCGATTCCAAGGTCTTTTCTAACACCTAGTGCGTTTTCCAGTTCTGCGTTTTTCTCAATGTATCGGGTAAGCCTGTTCTCGTGATTACCCTCAAGAAATATAGTCTTCCATTTGTGTTTACTTTGAAAAATCTCAGTGGCATTGAGAGCTACTACTCCAGCCTGTATTTCTTGTTGGTATCTGCGTCCTTCCATGAGAAGACGCTTGTCTTTGTCCCAAGCACTGAGGGACTCTAGGGTCAAGAAGTCGCCTATCCACACCAAGTAATCAGGTGGGGATTCGTTAAGGTGGTGCCCTAGCCATACAAACCTTCTGAGACTCTGGTGGAGCTCAACGTGTGCGTCACCAATGACAGTGACTTTTATTTTCTTGTTAGGCTGCGGCATATATTTGCTTATTCAGTAGTGAGGGAATTACCTTGGAGAGTTCACGCAAGCAGCCTTCAGCAACGAGCCTGTGCTCCTTCTGTGTAGACTTGTCTGTGCGGAGTTCAAGGTAGTGTATCCAAGAACGGATACTCCCGTTGACGTACAAGACAGACTCCATCATGCCTTCCGGCAGGACAGACCTGGCTACCTCTTTTGCTATACCTGCTTCGATAGCCCAGTCATAGACTCCTCTGCAAACCTTCTCTACAAGCTCCTGCTGCCAAGTCCACTGGTCCTGTAGAGACTTGTTATCGGTAGCCAAAGAGTTCTGCCGGTTGGTTTTATCCTGAAGACGAGCCTCCCGGTAGATGAATTTGAGGTCTTTGGTCGGGTCAGCATAACGCTGGCTAAACTCTTGGAAAGAGAACGACCTGTGCCGCAGAATCTGCCTAGCAATGTCACGGGTGGTCCTAATCTCGATACATGCATTCACCATCTCGAACGGGGACCAGTGCTTATGCTTAATCAGGTAGTTCAGCAGCCTCTCAGTTGTCTCTACGTTACCCTGGTTGTCAGGATTAGAGACACGAGCACAGTACGCAATCATGTGCTCCGCGTTGAAGATAGCGTGCTTTTTTACTTCCTCAGTAGGAGCAGTGCAACTGACAAGTTTTACTTGACGGTTGGAGTACCAGTCTTCCAGCTGCTTATCCCTAGTCGTCATAAACAATGCTCTCATAGTAATTAACCATGACAGTAAGTGCGTCCTTGAAAGACACCTTGCTTGTTCCAAAAGAGTCGGCGTCACCAAAGACAGAAATCCTTTGCAGGGCATCTCGCAGTTCTGTAAGAACGATAAAATCAATGTCCGGGTAGTCAATGGACGCAGTAGCGGTGGTTTTTACCTCTACATCGTAGTAAGAATATCCGTCTTCCTTGTATGAGACATTTACAGACGCTTCACATTCAGGTTTGATTTTCATCTTTCTTTGCCTTTTTGTGTTTTGAAATAATCCAGTCTTCAGGAACATAAGGAAACACACACGCCTTGATGTTGTACTTTGCACACCACTGTGTGTAAGTAATTTTCTCGGCTAATTCCTTTATAACATTATCACGCATAAATACAAGTCTAACGTCCAGGTCAGGGTTCTGTTTGAGCACTGCTCTCATCTTTACCCTGTCCTTCGCACTAAAGAGTCCTTTGCACTCTATACGCACTCCGTTCTTCAGCGTGAAGTCTGGAGTGTACTTTCTTTCTATCAGTCCCTTAACCAGTCCACAAGTAGGACAGAGCATCTTGTTAAGCATCGGGAGATAGTACAGGTATTTATCTACTTCGTACTGCCAAGTTACCTTGCTTTTGTTCAGGTAGTTTGCAAAGTCTTTTTCGAACTTTGACCTGAACCTGCCTTTACTCTTAATTCTTGTCCTGTACTTCTTGGGTGGAATCTGGCTATTCAGGTATTGGGGGAGTCCAGACTTCCTCATGCGTCCTCCTGAGCCATAAAAGATTAGCTCTGTTGTAAATCATGGTTGCTATCTCATCCTCAGAAAGGTCTGAATAATGATTGCTGTAAGTGTCAAGAACACGGTCAAATGCCTTTTCTGGGCTATCACTGCAGCCCTTTAGTATTTTAGAAGCTCTGGTTAATCCTATGCCTTTAATGCCAGGTATATCGTCAGTCTTGTCCCCCGCTAACAGTTGCTTGAAGAAGAACATATAGGCGTCTTCCTTACTCATAAAGAAAGACTCTTTCTTTACCGGGTTATAATGATTACCCGGAATCATGTTCAAGTCTTTGTCAATCGTGACTACTACATACTCATCGAAAGACGCACACTTGTACGCAGCACACGCTATCAGGTCGTCTGCTTCTCCCCACTGCGAGTTAGACACACAGCAGGGGAAAGCGTTGAATGCGTACTCTGTCATCTCAGGCAAGAAAAGAGGGCGCTCCTTGCCCTCTCTGGATTGCTTGTACGGTATCTCGTTAGCAAACTGCTCCCGGTATCTAGGCCCTCTCCCTGTAAAGTACAACGAGGGTGTTCCATTCAATGTGTCACATATTTCAGTGATGGTATTGTGAAAGGTAGATACCGCTAACTGTTCGCCCCAAGATGACTTGAGAGCAGTGAACCCTATCCGATAGGCAATTATGTCCGCATCTATCAGGAGGGACTTCACAGCCCGCCTTTCTTCTTCATCGAGCCAGGTTTAGTGTAAGTGCCTTCGTTGACCTTCTTGCGGGTCTTGGCATTCCTTAGAGCCTCATACCCTGCAACACGGTCCTCTAAGCGTTTCTCAATCTTCTTGATAGCCTTCATTCGGTCTGGTCCCCGGAGAAGTCCATGTCACCTGAAGTGTACGCCTCCACGTTCTTAGCCATATTCAGGATATCTTCCCATGTGAACCCTTCAGGGGTCTTGTTGGCAGACACAATAGCAATGGCAGCAGTCACTGCATGGCTACGCACGATAGAACGCTGGGTGTGGACCTTAACGTCACCCTGCTTGGCTTCGATGCGATTGTTGGACACTGGCTGTCCTCCGTTTGAGTGCGCGTGAGCAGGTGCTGAAGGGGCACCGCCACCGCCGTTAATCTGAGGAACGCCCTTGATGTTCTTATAGACTCGGGAACCGTCTGCAGAAGGCTTCTCCGTGTACTCAAAGGTAATCGCGTCACCTACATTGGCGTTAGCGATGATTACCGGAAGGAAGCACGAATACCAGTTGCCCTGGACCTTGATGGATTTACCGTCACGGGACTTGGATTCTACAGAACCTGAGATAGTTGGCATTTTATTACCCTTAAATAATAGATTGAACTTCAGATCGAGTTAACTTTTCCATTTCAGACCACGTTTTTCCGACCTTTATATCGTAGTTATATTTAACTGTCAATACATAATCGAAAAGACTTTCAAAATACTTTGGGAATTTTACAAAGCTATCCTCCACAATCTTGAAAAGAAGTTTTATGTTATCGCCACCGTATACCTCGAAGGCCAGAGAATCGTGAATAGTGTTTACTATTCGTATGGGGTAATCATGCTGACCCTCGAAAGTCTTCAGTATGTCGTCTTGGATAAGGTTTACCACTATCGGTACCACTGCACCTGTTGAGAATCCCTGTATGGGGTAGTTCTTCATCTGGGTCAGTGAGAAGTAGGGCTGGCCTCCCTCTGTTACAGTCTTTACAAACTTGTAGACCCTGCCAGCAGGATCGTCAAAAGCGATGTACTGACGAGCAGGGTCGGCTTCAGCAATACGCTTAGCCGCCGACAAAGCCTTGTGAAACTCATTTACAGCCTCGTACTTCTTGTAAAAAGATTTTATAAAGTCTTGAGCCTCCTTCTCAGGTATAGCAAGCGTCTGTGCCATCTTGGACGCTCCAGCACCATACTGGAGTTGGAAAGTCATCACCTTAGCCTTCTTGCGCTCATCTGGAGTAGGTTTACGTCCTAGCCATAGCTTAGCGTTCTCCGTGTGAATATCGACACCATTGTCTAGTTCGTTCTTTAGCACGGTATCGTTGGTTATCTCTGCGAGTCCGCACACTTCCAGCTGAGAGAAGTCCATCTCCACCAGGAAGTTTTCCCCGGTGGATTCGTCAGAAGGCTGCTCAGGCTTGAAGAACTTCTTGATGCTAAAGTCCGACATTTTAGTTCACGCTCACCTTTACTCGTTTCTTTGACATTGCCATAGCAAGCATCTCATCCCACACCTCAACCTTGGCATCGTCTGACATGGCTTCATAAAGCGTCACATGGAACACAGCTGGCATTGTGCCGTAAGCAGCCTTGAACAGGTTTATGAATTTATCTTCATCCTCGAATTCCTCGAACTTCAGGACAGGGTTAATGTACTCATAAGAATCAGATGCAACGAACTCTTTTTTCTTAACGTCTTTCATGTTAGTCACCCTCCACGTTCTGTAAATTAGGCTTGCTTGCTGTTATTCGTCCTGTAGGCGTAGCCGTGTGATTATAGTCACAATGGATACGTCCATCCTTGCAGGCAGCAATATAGGGCTCGTAGTACGTCCCTAGCTTCTTGGTTAGCGTGCGGTACTCCCGCAGAGTCTTTGCCAACTCGCTCGCCTTACCGTAATCGCCCTTGGCAATCTCAGAGAGCGTAGCATCGTCGAGGCTTGTCCTGGTGAAGGGCAGAAAGCCGGGAATCTTGTGAGAGAACCTGACGGTCTTGTACTTAGGCTCTCCCTTCCTCGCTCCAGTCTTGTAGACACCTGTCACGCCATTGCACGAGACTTCAACATCACCACCAAAGAACACTGCAAGCAACTGTGGGTTGCTGTTGCAGTTAGCAGGCTCTACTTGTATTGAGCGTTCCTCCATGGTGTGCAGGAAGTAATCGTCTTCCTCAGCCTGCGGCACCAGGTTTCCGCTAGTGTGGCTATTGATAACCTCTGCCATGGTGGCCTCAATAGAGTCCTTGAGAGCCTTAACCTGAATAGAGAGTACTTCGCTCTCATCCTTTGCACTCACTACGTCAAACGGCATCCCAGTTATGCTCATGCGGATGGTGTTCAACAGGAACCACTGGCGCTGCAGAATAAGGTTAAGCAATGCTTTACCGAAACTCTTCAGTACTTCTAGCTGGGTGCTGAATAAAGCCTCCGTTACCAGTAAATCAGAGTTAAGGTATCTCTCCAGCAATTCAGGATTAACCTCAAGAATAGTCTCAGGGTCAATACCAGCCTTCATCATTTCACTAACTTCATCGTCTTTTGAGACTTGAAGGTTATTGTGAATAGCACTGTCTTTGAGGCTTGGATATTTCTTTGTCTGACCACTAAGCATGTATTCACATACTGCAGTATCCCAGATAAACAACCTGTGATTATTAAGAACATAATCCCTGAAGTGTTTATCCTGGGAAGCAGTAACTATAATATCGTAGGATATATTATGCCCTACAAGAGCACGCTCTCCAGCCATTATGTCATCCCGGAACTGGGTAATATCCCTGTATTGCCTGGATATAGAATCCTTACGAAGTACACCACCAAGTATAAACTTAGGTGATTGTTTATATATACTAAATTCTTTAGTAATTAAGTTAGTTTCTATATCAATAATATTATAATTATTATATATATTATTATATAGATTATTTATATTATATATCATAAGTAATATATTCCTATATCAGTAACCATTACCAGCAGCATAATCGTAGTATCTGGCACGGAATCTATCAAGAATTACTATACTCTGCTCATCAGAGGAAGTAACTTTATTCTTCGGAGTATGTATAAATCTCTTATCGTTTTCTGAAGGTATTCTCCCGATAGTTAATATAATATCTGCTTCACCCTGGGCACCAGTCTTTGACCCGTAGAGCATATTCATCGTAGGGTACATAACACCTTCAGCTGACCCATCCAGCTGATTAGTAGCCACTACAGGTGCTACATGCTTGGCTATATCCCTTGCCCAGTTACATAATGCCCTGAATCGTTCAGCGTCATTGCCTTCCTTGCTTTTAGTTTCCATTCCCCGGATTTTATATAACTGGTCCATGATAATAACCGATGGGCTGTATTTATTAAGTGCAGCCTCTACAACGGAAACATCATCTGCATCGTCTATATAAACAATTCGACCGTTTGGAACTATTTTCCTGTATTCAAGGTTTGAACCGTTTATATCCTCCAGAATCTCGGATTCATGCTTCCCCAAGGCAGAGCACCATACGCGGCGCTGGACCTTGGTCATGCTTTCCTCATTGTTGAACCATAACACACACTTCCCCTCGGGTGTCTGACTTGCCCAGTTCCAAGCGTTATGGGCGAGGAACGTAGTCTTCCCGCCGTCAGGGCGTGCTGCCACGAACACCAGTTCACTAGACAGCCTTCCCAGCATCCTGTCAAGGGTCGGAAGGCACCATTTCATGCCTGTGTTCGATTTTACGCTTGTGAGCGTCTCTAGGAGGTTTTCCTCTGTACCCGCCACCGTCCTACTCATCGCCCTGGAAAGCGCCTTAGAATCGCTTATATAGCGTTCTAGGGCATCTTTCACAGCGTCCCACGAGGTAGAGCCTCCCTCGGCTATGTCTAACGCAATTTCGGAGAGTTCGACAGCGCGAGCCCTATCCAATAGCAACTGATAAACACTATCATTTGCATCCCCATTGCAATTACCGGATTCAATGAAGTGCCCCATGATTGCATTAAATTCCCCAATGCTCCCATGGTTACTATGCCGCAACTGAATCCAATTGTGAAAACCTTTCCAATCAATTTCCGAACATCCTTCAGCTGCATAATAATCCCCCAGTAACTTTATAAGGTCCATGGATTCCTTAGGAAGCATTCCGTTTTTTAATGCTTTCCTGAAGGCTCGATAATCATCGCTATTTGATAGCGTTAATAGAACACTTTCGGTAATCGTCATATAATCCCTAATTCTGATTTTATAGCATCGTTAGATTGTCGCTTGGCGTCACCTGTTTTGACTATTCTGCAAGCATCGCAAAATTGCCTGATATAATAGAAAGCATCTAGTTCCTTTCGGATTACTTGCCGGTTGTCGTGGTCCAGCCATAGCACCACGTTATTATAGCATGCCAGGGTAGAGGGATTTACAGCAACGCTGGTCCCATAGCAACATAGAACATCTGCGAAACGCGCTAGTTTCACTGCCGAAATATAATCCTCGCAGATGGCAAGCGTTCCCGCTGCTAAATTGCTATGGCACTTTATAACGTCATAGTGCCTTATACCCTTTAACTTGTGTGTGACATACTTGGGCACACTCTCGGGAAATTTTCTGGATTGGTACCCAACTATTCTATCATCGCTAAACATGGGCAGCACTATTGCCTGCTTTGACTTGCTGTAGTTAATCATTCGTTCCTGTATCTCATTGGATACAATCCCGAAACCCATCACCCATATAGCGGCCTTGTGGTCCCACTCGCGCAGTGCGGTAGTGCAATCGCTTGGCAAGACTATA
>Ga0070749_10000438_pt1 | contig 28210 bp, 45 predicted proteins | sample VirMetDEL_Nov_18_FD_75180 | JGI IMG/M metagenome (GOLD analysis project Ga0070749, IMG submission 75180) | Aqueous microbial communities from the Delaware River and Bay under freshwater to marine salinity gradient to study organic matter... | ecosystem: Environmental > Aquatic > Marine >...
GTCTTGGCAACAATACGTTTTAACCTACGAACAAATGGACGCGGACGGATGGTTTCCGACCGTTGAAGAAGGAGTTTAGAAAATGGCAGCATCATTAAGCGATTTATTCGACGGAGCGCAAACCGCAGACGGAGCATCGGCAGCACAAGCAATTTCGGCGGGTGACTGGATGCTGGTTGTTCAGGGTACTTTAGACGGAGCCAAGGTTAATATCTCTGGCAATGTTTTCGATTCCAATTACGACCACATTGATGGCGGTTTGATTGTCGATAACCCCGGTTTTCGTGTGTTTCGTTTTTGTGCTGGAAACGTCAAGGCTCATGTTAGCAACGCTGGATCGTCTACTAGCGTCAAGGTCGGAATCCTACCAGCCCAGTAAGGTAGTTAAATGGCAATCATCCAAACCCCACAGATATCAAACGTAGTTGAGGATACGACTCCGCAATTCGGTGGGGATCTGGCTTCATGTTTGTTATGGCAGGAGGATTTCTGATGGCTGGTCCTGTATCTGGTTCCAATTATACATTTACATTGAGCCTATTCTCGCAGTCTACGGGCAACGTGATCCAGAACCCAACCATAGCGGCAGGTGACTTTAACATCAGCACTGACGGTGGTGCTTTAACTCCACTTTCAGCGACACCTACAGTGACCCCTGCAAACAGCTACATCGTTGAGTTCAACCTAACATCGGAAGAAGTAGGCACAGACCATTTTACGGTTGTCTGCGTTGATGCTGCTGGGTCGGAGTGGAAGGACGTTGTGTTCCACGAGACGGTTCAGGCTAAGAACGATACGGTTGATGTTGATGCGATTGCCGATGGTGTTTGGGATGAACCCTACGCAAGTCATACAGCAGCAGGCACGTTCGGTAAGCTGATGGACCTTTTGAGAAAAGCTAATCGAGCAATTGACGGAGGGGTTTCTGGGACTCCTACGACAACTGCTTTCGACACAAACATTACGGGGTATACGACGGGTGCGTTTGATTCGGAAGTGCTGGTGTTTGTCAGCGGTGCGCTTGAAGGAGAAGCTAGGCCTATTTTGTCTTACAGCGAAACCGATGGTCGAATTACTTTTGAGGAACCTTGGACCGCAGCACCGTCAGCATCAGACGAGTTTGTAATTTTGCCGTACCATGTTCACCCTGTCAGCGAAATTGTCGATGGTGTTTGGTCGGAGGCTCAAGCAGGTTACACAACCGATGGCACGTTTGGGTATTATTTAGATGCAAAAGTTTCCGAGTCGGGCGGAGGTGGTGGTTTGGCAATTTTAGACGCAGAGTTATCGAGTGTAACTGAAGTTGTCCTTTACGCAGAACTAAATTCAATAAAATACGAGGCTGAATTAGTACAATGACTGGTTGCTTAGAACAAGATTATTTATATGTCGGTCAAGATTGGGTACGCACTGTCCCATTAAAAGTAGATGGATTGCCATACAACATTGCTGGAGCTACTGTTACGGCTCAGCTTGTAAGCGTCTCTCGGACCAGTGCGACGACAAACGGTGCAGCGCAAAGTTGCACAGATTCGGGTGGAGCAAATTTTGCTGCTGGCGTTGTTGAGGTAATTTACGTTGATACAGTTACAACAGCGTTGACAGGTGGAACCTGGGCATTGGAAATTCTAGTTGTCGAATCGGGTGGTGACAAAAAGATATTTCATGCGACGACCCCAATAACAGTTGTCCCAACTGGTCAAGGGTAATGAAGGTATCTCGCATTTGTGCTTGTGGTGCAATAGTCAAGGGTTCTTGCAAGACCTGTGAAAAAAAGCGTAGGGTAAATGACAACAGGTTTCGTGGATCGCCGACTAGTCGCGGCTATGATTATTCCTGGCGTAAGTTGAGCGAACGGTTTCGGGCGCACAATCCACTTTGCCAGCGATGCGAAATCAAAGGCAAGGTCACTGTTGCTGAGGACGTACACCACATCAAGCCAATTAGGACACACCCAGAACTTCGTTTGGTATGGGATAATTTGATGAGTCTTTGCAGGGAGTGCCATAAGACTGTAGAAGGAGAAACAAATGGGTAGGAAACCATTAGCAACTGCCGTAAAGAAACATAAAGGCAGTTTTATTAATCAGCCAGGTCGAGAAAACAAAAACGAACCGCTCCCACCAAAGGGTTGGCCCAAAAAAACACCATTAGTTGCAGCAGACCCGTTAGCATCTGCAAAATGGGATGAAACATGCCAGTTACTGCAAGACATGAATGTGTTGACGAAAGCTGACAAAGACATTCTCGAATTGTTTTGCATGAATTATTCGCAGTACATCGCATTATTGAAGAAGATACAAAAGATCGGTATTATCACTGAATTCACTAACCATCGGGGCGAGACAGTGATGAAGAGATCACCATACCAGGCTGAACTTGGTAAAATAACTGATCGTCAAGCAAAACTTTTAACAGAGTTTGGGCTGACACCATCGAGTCGTTCTAAGATTGCCACGGTTGGTAGCACGAAACCTGAAAGCAGTTTCGACAAATGGATTGAACGAGGCGGTTTGAATTGATTGACGTATTCAATGGATACGTTTCTGGGGTTACAAATGGCGAGATTACGGTTGGTAGATTTGTTCGACTCGCGGTCGAGCGACACCTCAAGGACGTAGCAAGACAGGGGACAGAGGAGTTCCCATATACATTCGACGAACATGCAGCGGCCCAGGCGATATCCGCTTTCCCTGCATTGTTTCGCCATACAATCGGAACTTACGCAGGAAGTCCTTTTGAACTTGCACCTTGGCAAGCCTTCATTATTGGTTCTATCTGGGGCTGGAAAGATAGAAATAATTTGCGGCGTTTTCGCCGTGCCTATGTAACGCTTGCACGTAAGAACGGTAAGTCCACCTTGGCCGCTGGCATTTGCATCCTGTTGGCTCAGTTCGATGGTGAGCAGGCGGCACAGGTCTTTATTGGTGCAACCAAGGTTGATCAAGCGAAGCTGATTTTTAACGAAGCATCGCGAATGATAGGTGCAAGTGAAAACCTACGCCACCTCGCGGATCGCCGTGTATTGCAAATCAATTTTGATTCGACTCATAGTTTTATACGACCGCTGGGTTCAGATAGAGCGTTTGATGGACTAAATCCAAGTGGGATTATTTTTGATGAGTTGCATGCTTGGAAAGAACAGCACAGAGCGTTTTACGATACTTTGACTACGGGTAGTGCATCAAGATCGCAACCGCTTCGGTTCACCATCACGACAGCAGGTGACACGAACAGTTTGTTGTGGATCGAGGAAGAGACGATTGCTAAATCGCTGGTAGAGGGTACTTACGAAGAGGAGAGTTACTTTGCCTATATTGCAACCTTGGACAAGGAAGATGATCCATTTGATGAGGCTAACTGGCCTAAGTCCATGCCCAATCTCGGAATATCCGTATCAGCAGATTATGTGCGAGAGCAAACACGAGAAGCAAAAGTATCCAAGGTCGCAGAGAACAGGTTCAAAAGGTATTTCGCCAATGTGCAAGTCTCTCCCAACGAGGCAGCGATCGAACTTACCAAATTTGATTCATGCGAAGGAGAACTTTCTGACTGGCTACAAGCAGATGTCGTCACTTGCGGAATCGACATGGGAGGACGCAATGACTTAGCTGCACTCGCCTACTGTGCCAGGTTTGCCGATGGCGAAAACGAGGATGGTGAGAGGCAGTATCGTTACGAGATAAAAACCAAGGCGTACATGGACTCCGATACGTCTCGGGATTTAAGCGAAATGCCTTGGTTGCAATGGAAGGACAACGGATTGTTAAATGTTGTTCCGTATGTCCATACAGCGATTTACGATGAGGTAATGCAAGAATTTCCTAAGTTGCTTGGCAAGCAGGTTGGTTTCGACCCTTGGTCAACCCAGCAACTCGCAGAGCAACTAGACCAAGAGGGATTTCAATGCATCGTGATTCAGCAGAACAGGTTTAAGTTGCATGAGCCTACGACGTTACTGCTGGATTTGATCGAAAAGAAAAAGATAAAGCATGATGGCGATTCCATCTTGCGTTGGTGCTGCGGTAACATGGTCTTAAGCATTGACAACGCTTCGAGGATTATGCCTGACAAAAAGAATTCAAGCGAAAAGATTGACTGTGCAGTCGCTGCGATCATGGCGTTAAAGCTGGCATCGTTAGCTCCAGAATCACCACGAGGACCATTGTTCATTACATAGTATGGCTACATCATTACGAAATCCCGCCAAGTGGTTGTTAGACTTCTTCGGCGGTGGAAACAGCGTCCGAGTTACTGAAACATCTATATTGGCAAGTCCAACTGTGTGGTATTGCATTTCCACAATTGCTGGAGATGTAGCAAAGATGCCACTCGAAGTCAGGCGTCAGGACACGGAGGGTGGTCACGAATTATATAAGCGACATCCTGCTTATAACATGTTGACCCAGCAGAGCAATGAATGGCAAACCGCAGATTGTTTCAAGGAAATGATTACTGCTCACGCACTGGGCTGGGGTAATGGTAGGGCAGCAATTGTCAGGCAAGGTACTCGACCTGTTGAGTTGATACCGCTGATGCCAGATAGGTCAGAGACGCTTATGGTTCAAGGTGAAGTCTATCATGTGACGATGCCAGAAGAGGATGACCCAATCCTTTTTAAGCAAGTCATTGAGGAGACGCCATTGATTGAACTTTTGCAGCATCGCGATGTCGTTGTTATGCATGATAGTGAAGTGCTGCATTGCAAGGGCTTCGGTTACAACGGTTATGCTGGCCTGAGTGTTGCAAGGGTTTTGAAAGATACTCTTGGAATTGATTTGCAGGCACAAAAGTACGCTAACAACGGTATGCGTAAGGGTTTTGCAGGCGAAGTAATGCTCGAAGCACCAGCGGGAATGTTCCGAAACGAGGATGACGCTAAAGCATTCCTAGATGGTTTCCGAAAACGCCACGAGCGAGGTCAGGACGGAGAAACCGTTGGTTTGTTGCGTGAAGGCATTAAGGCTAACGTAATGAATATGTCACCTGCCGACTCGCAGTTTTTGGAGCAGAGGTCATTCAGCAGGCAAGATATCGGCATGATCTTTGGTATGCAGAGTTTGCCATTCGATGACACTGCAACATCCTACAATTCGCTGGAGCAAAAGCAGTTAGCGTATCTTGCTAGTTGCTTAGATCGTTGGCTTACTCGCTGGGAGTTCCAGTGTGACATGAAATTGCGAAGCGAGCCTGAAAAGCGTGTCGACTCGGTTCATTTCAAATTTGATCGTGCTACTTGGTTGCGAACTGATGCTCAAACAAAGCAGGAGGTTTTAAGTGGGCTGATTAGTTCTACGATCGTTAATCGAAATGAAGCTCGTTTAGCCTGGGGGCTGAATCCAGTTGAGGGTGGCGATGAATTCTTAAATCCTTTCACTACGACCGAGGGTGGTGTTGAGGTGGAAGAGGTTGATGAAGTTGACGAAACGCCTGGTGACGAAGAGACGATGATTGAGGACAGGTTGAAATACCTTACAACACTTGAGGCACAACGAATTATCGAAATGACATCCCGCAAGGATTTCTTGGATCAGCTAGACGGATTCTACACCAAGTGGGCAATAACCTTACTCAACAACCACATTCCAGTTGATAGAGTGAAGGCGATTACAGAGGAGCATAAAGATGGAATCTTGGAACTTTCGGGATCGGTTTCATCAATGGAACAACTCGCAGAACGAGTGGGAGATTATGCCCGAACATGGTGACGATGATGATCACTTAGAGTTAGACATGTCTTTAACTCAAAAAGGCAACCTTATAAATACAGTTGCTATTTTAATTGCAATGATAGACAAGGGAGTTTTAACAACAGACGAATTTATCGATTATCAAATCCAAGCTAGAGAGGCAGTTGAATTCGATGAAAACATGGGGCGAGAAGACGAAGGTGGAGATAGGTAACAAGTCTCCACGACCAGATGACTGGGTTACCGTTAACCTGGACAAATCGACACAACCTACGGTGAACGCACCTGCAACTAAAATACCACTGGAAGATGACTTTGCCGATCTTGTTTATGCTAGTCACATTCTTGAGCATCTCGATTACGGGAATCGGCATCCTAGCGCATATGCTGCTCTCAAAGAATGGTGGCGAATACTGAAACCAGGCGGCACTTTGATGGTGGGTGTACCTGATCTTGAAGTGTTGTGCGAGTTGTACCTAAAGGGAAGTACAGCAGATCGCGTGATGATTATGCGAATGATGATGGGAGGTCACTTAAATGAGTGGGATTACCATTATGCAGGGTACGACCAAAATTTATTGGCATCTTATCTGTCATACTCTGGATTTGAAAACATCGAGCGAGTGAGGGATTTCGGTTTGTTTACTGATGATTGCACAACGCTTGAATACAAAAACACACCTATATCACTTAACTTAAAGGCAACAAAATGTTCGACGTAACAACTCGCGAAATCTTTCTGTACGATGACATCGGACCAGCGTACATGGGGATGTTCGGGACCGAGACTTTAATGGAAGGCATTCGCACTTTTGGCAAAGGCCCGATTAACCTCCGCATCAACAGTTATGGAGGCAGTGTAGATGAAGCATTGGCTATGATTGAAATGCTTTCTAGGCATGATGGGGATGTTCAGGTCAGCGTCGACTCGATTGCTGCCAGTGCTGCATCGTTATTCCCAGCCTACTTCCCATCGACTGCTGCTCCTCACGCTCGCATCATGATTCACAATCCATGGGGCGTTGCCATGGGTGACGCTGAAGAGTTTCGTAAGCAGGCTGACATCTTGGACATTTACCGAGACAGTCTTGTTTCAATTTACGAAGAGGCAATGGGAATTTCTCGTTCAGAGATTATCGCAATGCTTGATGATGAAACTTGGTTTGGTGCAAAGGATGCTTTGCAGGCAGGTTTGATCGACGATATTGGATCAGGAACAATGGTTCCAGCGGAACCTGTGCCACAGGATCGATTCAAAAACGTGCCTCAGGACATGATCATGAGTCCAGTTAAAAGCAGCAAACCGCCCCAGCCCGACAACTCCAAGGAACTGACAAACAAGTTGAGTTTGCTTCGCTTGAAATGTAAGTTGCACAGGGCGAGATAGGTCGCAAAAACCTGGCAAACAACGGTGTATTGACATTTTTGGCAATTTATGGTATGGTGGTGCGGTCTGGAACCCACAATTCAGACAATGCGAGTAGGTAGCGACCGAAAGCGTATCTAAGACTGTAGTGGTCGAGGTATGCGTTTGGTCCTACCTATTTTTTTTGGACCTGCCTCGGCATGAGACAATTTAAAAGGAGAGTGATCCGTGAATAAGATCCAGATGTTGCGAGAAGAGCGTGATGCTCTTGCCGCAAAAGTCGAGGCTTTAACCATCCTCGCACAAGAAGAAGACAGAGACTTTTCGGAAGAAGAGCAGGCACAAGTTGATGCTATTATTGGCAGCGACGAAAACGAAGGCGAGTTGGCTGAGATCAACTCCAAGATCAAACGTGAAGAGCGTCTTGACGAGATTCGTCGCGACATTGCTGCTTCTCGTGCTTCCCAAACCATTCAGCCTCGCAATGAGCCTGGCGAAGTCAACATGAAGAATGTTACCGTTCCCGCAAAAGCTAAATCGCGAGGTTCTTTAGCTTCGTTTGATGGTGCGGACGCTGAAAAGGAAGCATATCTGGCAGGTTTGTTTTATCAAGCTGCCTTTACTGGAAACGAAAAAGCCGCTAACAAACTTAGCGATTTCGGCATCCAAATGGCCCAAACCACTGGTGACAACACCAAGGGTGGTTTCCTCGTGCCAGATATCCTCGAAGCACGATTGATCCGATTGGTTGAAGAGTACGGTGTCGCTCGCCAAGAGTGCCGTGTGATGCCAATGGGTGTTGGTGGAACCTTCAGCGTACCTCGTCGTGCTGGTGGATACACCGCATACTTCGTTGGTGAAAACGCCGAGGGAACTCAATCGGACCTGACGTTCGATCAAATTCAACTCGAAGCCAAGAAGTTGATGGTGCTTTCTCGTTGGTCGAGCGAATTGCCTGAAGATGCTGCTGTGCAGTTAGGCGATTTGATCACCCAAGAGATCGCATATTCTTTCGCCAACAAAGAAGACGATTGTCTTTTCAACGGCGACGGAACATCGACATACGGTGGAATCGTCGGCTGGGCAAATGCTGCCAATGCTGGATCGATTGTTGAAACTGCCGCAGGTGTTGACACTTTTGCGGAAATCACCATTGCTACCTTTGAAGAGGCACTTGGCAACCTGCCGAAGTTCCCAGGTATCGCACCTAAGTGGTATGTCCACCAGTCTTGCTGGGCCAATGTCATGCAGCGATTGGCTATGGCAGCAGGCGGCAACACGGTGCAAAACTACGAAGGTGGCGTTGGAATGAGTTTCCTCGGTTACCCAGTAGTGATTTCACAAGTCCTGCAATCTGGCAGTCCTTCGACTGACATTTCAGGCAACATTTTTGGTTACTTCGGTGACATGGCGATGTCTACTACACTTGGCGACAAGCGTGGCGTGACGGTTGCTACCGACTCCAGTTTATACTTCACCAGCGATGCAATTGCACTCAAAGCAACCGAGCGGTTTGACATTAACTGCCACGAGCGAGGTACTGCAACTGATGCTGGTCCTATGATCGCTCTGAAGGCTAACGCATCCTAACGGACCCATCGCTTTAGCCCCAGATGGACGGGGTTGGGGTTGGTTTTGGCTGACCCCTTCCCTTTTTTGATTACACATTACTTTAAGGAATTTCAAAATGAAACGCCAACAAAGTGCAGTATACAGCGTGTTGTTAGCTCCAGATGCTTCCGCTACCACCGCTCGCGCTGCCAATCTCGATTGTTTAGGTGCTGATTACGCATCGATCCTCGTCAACATTTCCGCTGAAGCAAACACCAACTCTACGAACGTAGCAGTTGATTTGCTGGAATCTGATGACACGGTTGTCACTAACTTCGCCACCTTTGCCGCTGCTAATGCTGTAACGGTCGATAACACGGATGCTGCCGTTCATGCGTTCCATGTTGACATGAAGGGTCGCAAGCGATACCTGCGTGTTACTGTCACTCCAGATACCACCACCAACGGTGCTGTCCTTGTGAGTGCAGTTTCTGCTCTCGATAAAGAAATCAAGAACGCTTCTAATGCAGATAATGCAGATAGCGTTTCTGTTTCCTAAAACTTAACTGCTGGGGCTAAAGCATGAGTACAAATAGAGGCAAGTTGAAAAATAGCTTGGTTGGCAAAAAGGTTGCCGCCTTTATGACAGCGCCTCGCTACGAATCAACGTGGGCGAGGAACATGATTGAAACCGCTCTGAAGGACGCTGGCATTCCGCTGGTCATTTCTCAGGGCGTGTTTTATGGGCAGTGCATGCAGCGAATGTTGGAGGATGCGATTTCAGCAGGCGTTGACATAGCAATCACGATCGACTTCGATTCGATCTTTGTGGCAGATGATGTCAGGTATCTTTTGTCCATAATCAAGGACGAGAAGTACGACGCGATTGCTGCATTGCAATCAAGGCGATCCATGCCTTATCCGCTGTTCACAAAAGGCGACAGCGATCAGGTGGAATTCAACGGCGAGCCTCTCCAGGTTTCGACGGCACATTTCGGATTGACGGCAATAAAACTGTCAAAGTTATCGGAAGTGCCTAAGCCGTGGTTTTGCTCGGTTCCCAAGGAAGACGGATCATGGGACGAAGGCAAAATAGATGACGATATTTACTTTTGGCGGCAGTGGGAAAAAGCGGGTCACAAGGTGTTTGTTGATGCCGCACTTACCATCGGCCATATGGAAGAAATGATCGCAACATTTGACGACAACGGCAACCATAAATTCGTGTATCCAAATGACTGGTTCGAGCAAAACTATATGCAAGAACTGCAACCAGAAGAAGTGCAAGAAGAAGAAAGTGGAACTGCTGTCTGAGTGGAATCGCTACGGAACAGGAACAGTATTCTTTGAGTGTCTTTTAGGTGCAGGTGTTACATCGCTTCTAATTGAGCGTGGCATAGCGAGGTATAAACGTGCGACTAACAAAGCTAACCGATCCAACAACACTGGCAGTGGCAAGGTCGGACGTAAAAGATCATCTAAGAATCGAACAGGATGAGGTCGACTACGACAATGATGTAGACGAGTTGATCTATGCTGCCATGGCATACGTCATGGAGGAAACGCACCATACGCTAATCACTACGCAATACACTGCGAAGTGGGATTGTTTTCCTGGGGACATACTGAAGATACCAGCTTGGCCGATCATTTCTATTGATTCGATTCAATACATAGACACTGACGGTGCAACACAGACATTATCTCCAGCATTGTATCGGACTGAACTAGTTCAATGCCCAGCGACAATTAGACCTGCGATTGACGATGATTGGCCCGATACTTTGGCAGACGCCATTGATTCGGTTACGGTCACCTTCACTGCTGGGTACGGTGCTGCGGCGACGGACGTTCCGTACATGTTCCGTTCGATGATCAAGTTATTGGTGGGGCATTGGTTCAAGCATCGCGAAGCCATTGGTTCGTCCAACACTCCAATTAAACTTGCCTTCAATGCTTTGAGGGATCAAGTGCGTGTTAATGAGTGGCAGGAGTTTCTCAACCAATGACCAACATATTTAGCGGCGACCTTCGTCACAGGCTAAGAATTGAAAAAAAGACCAATAAGATTGGTCCGAGAGGTCAGGCTTTAGAGGAGTGGAGCGAAGTCGGTCGCATGTGGGCGAAGATTACACCCATGTGGGGCATGGAGTTGGAAGTCGCAAGGAAGCGACAAGAGAATGTTAGTGTAAAGATTATTACTCGCAAGCAATTGGCTCGCGAAATGGACTCCAGTTACAGGTTGGTTCATCACGACGACATTTACAACATTGGGTTTGTAAACCAGGCGAGCGATGACCTGCGTGACATTCACGTAATGTGCAGCAAAACAAGGGTCTAATCTTGATCAAGTATGAATACAACAAATACGACTATGATCAACTTGAAACACAGTTGATGATGCTACAGAAGAAGACGAGGAATAAGTTTATTCGCAAGGCTACTCGACATTCTCAAAGGCGTCATCTGTTGCCACAGATCAAGCGTATGACTCCATCTGGCGGCAAAGGTGCGAGAGGTTTACATATAAACAAGGCAGGCGAGCGTAACAATCGAGCATTACAGGCCTACGCATATACTGGTGGTCGTTCGAAAGGTTTGCTGAGGCGATCATGGAAGATTCAGGCACTAAAGCGATCTAGGAGAATTGCAGGTACGTCCGTTGCCTCGTTCAACCCTGATGCGTTTTACGGCAAGTTCGTCGAGTTTGGTCGGACACACAACCTGTTTCTTCCAATGCGAAAATGGAAACTTATTCCACAATCATGGAAGGGAAAAGGAAACAGGCTTTGGTATAAGGGTCAGCACGTGTTTTTAAGGGTGGCGAAGAGACGCAAAGACATTGTTGAACGTGCTGCGATTCGCGAAGTATGGCGATTGATGAGAAAAGAAGTTAGCGGTAAGAAGTGATGGATATTACAGAGGCAATTATTTCACGAATTCGAAAGATGCCGAATCCACCCAACCATGTGGGGGAGGTCGTGCCGCAATCGATCACACACTTTCCATACGTTTTCATTATGAAACGATCAGAGGAATACTCTGACGATTTATGCTATCCACGAGTCAAGGACAACATCACTTACGACCTTGAAGTTATCAGTGATGACATTGACGAAGCGAGAAGTCTTTCATCCCAAATTAAGATATGGTTGATGGACACGGAATTGCATGAACTGAAATTTTTTAATGATGATGGGCTAGAGCAAACAATTCATGGTATCACCGTTGAAGATCACGATGATACTTACGTTAACCGATTCCCCGATTCCGATGAAAAGATTTTCATTGCGGCAATTGACATAGAAGCAATTTTAGGACAATTAGTTTAGGAGATAATGACCATGCCAACATCCAAAGCATTAGGTATGACCGTATACCTCAGCGATGCCACGACGGGAGCATTTACCACGATTTGTGCTACCAGCATCGATGGAGGTGGCGTAGAGACTTCGTCAGAATCACAAGAACCGTGCTTGGATGACACGGTCATTCTTGAGTACCCAGCCGATCCTAAGTATGCTCAACAGACCATCGAGTACAAGAAGATCGAAAGCACTGATGGTTCTGGAATTACCTATGACATGGAAACCGCTTGTCTGGACGGAACCCTTTGTCGGTATGCTCTGAAGATTCCTCTGGCAACTCCAGTTTACGCCACCCGAACAGCGTACATCATCTCCCACACAGACATGAGTAAAGAACGAAACCAAGACATGAAATCGTCTATCGTTTTTGCTCCACAGTCTGCTTGGACTTACTCTACAACCGCACCTTCCACTACTTAATCCTTGAAAGGGGCTAACATTGGATATCTTTGAAATCGGAACCGCTGCGAGAACTGCTGAAGTCACCATCCCTACACCTGGTGGGGATGCGACTTTTTTGTGTAAATCAGTCAGCATTGGTGTGAAGTCTAAGATTGAGTCAATCATTTCAAAACCCGAGGTGAAAAGCTCAAAAGACTGCACTGAGATGCGTTGGATTGCATTAAGCAATGGCGTTTTTATTTTGGAAACTGGCGAACCTGCTTTCACAAGGAACCAAAGATCCGAATTTAATAAATTGGAGTCTTGGTTCGTTGAGCCTTTGTTCGAAAAAATCCTTGAACTCTCAGGCGTCACAGGTAAAGACCGTGAGGACTTTGAGGGAAACTAGAAGAAGACCCTCGTGAGTTAATGCTATGGAAAATAGCTATCCACGGGGGTCATTTGCATCCAGACTTCATTCGGGACAAATTGACTGAAAGGCAACTCCACGAAATTGCATGGTACTACAATCGCCATCCATTCGGTTGCGAGATTGATCACATCATGATTGCTCGTGTTATTGCAAGTTTAGTTGGTGGTAAACCTGAAGACTACATGCCAAAGTTTGCAGAAGAACTAACTACAGAAAACATGGTTTCTTCCATGAGTGGACTGAGTCAGTTTTTAGCAGACAATGAAATCGAGGAATGAAATGGCAACAGTCAAATCACTTAGAATCATGCTCTATGCTGACCATCAAAAGTTAAGCAAGGGTCTTGATGGTGCAAAGAAGAAAGTCAAGAACGCTGTTCGCGACATGGCAAAAGCTCTCGCCACTGGTTTTGCTGCTCGTGAAATTGGCAGGACTGTTGTCAGTGGGATTCGAGAAGCGATAAAGATGGAGACATTCGCCGTCGACTTTAAGGTTCTTGGCACTGGTGGTTCCAATCTTTTGAAGCAATTCGAAAAAGATGCACAGAAAGTGGATTTCCCGATTGACCAATGGATGAAGGGTGGCTTGAAGTTGTGGAAAGCCGACGAAGGTCAATTGTTGGAGTTTATGGAAAGCAGCATTGCCGTCCAGAAAGCCTTGCAGACTGAACTTGGTGTAACTGCCCAGGAACTTAACAAGATGCGAATGGCTGGGGAGATTACAGCAAACGACGTTCGTGCTGCGATGAGCAATATCATCATACCAGCAGACCAGTTTACAAAAGATGGCACAAAGCTATTCAGGCAATTGCGTGATGAGGCAATGCAAAGTCCATTTCCGATTGAAGATTGGATGCTGGGTGGCAAACGATTGCTAGGAGCGCAGGTTCCAGCAGAGCGTGTTGTCGAAATCATGAGAATGCTTGGCGAGATGAGTGCTGGCACTGGATCTAAAATTGCTGAACTGGGTCTTGTCTTTACCCAGATATTTGCCAAGGGCAGGTTGCAGGGTGAGGAAATGCTCCAGTTTATGGAGCGAAACGTATCGCTTAACAAGGCATTGCAAAAAGTGCTTAAGGTCAACAAGCAGGAATTGCAGAAGATGCAGGAAGCAGGCCAAATAACGCCTGAGGATGTCATCCGTGCCATGAAGGAGATGACACAGGAAGGCGGCATTTTTGGCGGGATGATGGCGGCAAAGATGCAGACCCTCGGTGGATTGGTTCAATGGCTTTCAAACCAATGGAGTTGGTTCACAGCAGAGGTGGGCAGTAGACTGATTCCTGCATTGGCAGTTGGTGCTGAATTGATTGGATCAATGGTTGCTCACGGGGCAATTATCAGTGGATTCTTTTCTTCTATCGTCACTGCCATTAACCTTGTCGTAATAGCTCTTGAAATAGTTCTTGGTGTACTTCATTTTATAGATGTGATGACACTTAACCTTTTTGGTTGGATTGTCGGGATTGTTGCTGGTTGGGCCGCTATTTCATACAGCATATACCTTGCAAACGTCGGCGTTGCTGCTTTAACTGGAGGAACCACGTTATTTGCCATTATATCCAAAGGGGTGTTGATGATTTGGACTGCTATTAGGGCAGCAGTCACAGGTGCAACTGGCGGCATGAACCTATTATTAGCTGCCGTTATTGCTGTAGGAACTTGGTTGGTGTGGTTGGTATCAAGTAGTTGGCTAACTCGGTCTACTGACCAATTTGAAAAGATGAGGCAGGATGCAGAAGAGATTAACAAAAACATGAAAGCTGCGACCACTCAGAAAGCCACAAAGCTATTTATTTTTGGCACAGCAGAACTTGCTAACTTCACAGCACGGCAAAGAAACAAACAACTGGCATTGGCAGAAAAGCAGGTACAAGAATTGGAGCGTATCCGCGAAAACACTGCCAAGGAAAAAGAAAAAGAATTTAAGCAGAAAAAAACTGCACAGACATTCTCTAAATCAATAGTATTCTCACCGTAGGGGCAATAATGGCAGTTACTCAAGTTAAGCCTTTAAGGAAAGTTGAAGCGGACGCTGGAACCGATTCAATGGAGGTGACAGTTGATTACCGTGTAACATGCGACTCTTTAAATGACGGTCCCCAAACTGTTTTAGGAAAATTTCCTCTTGGCAGGATCGTTGACGGGTACATCAAAGGTGGTCACGCTACCCCGTCGACCAAGAATCCACCACAAGTTTTAATGTACCCTTGGCCCGAACAGTGGTGCAGCGACATCACAAAATATTGGACTGCCGAAAATGGAATGGGCATACAAGCGAAAGTTGCCTTGTTCATTTCCAATGTAAGGATTGTTGAACGCGAAAAGATTGACCGTCAAAACGGTACAGTAAATTGGATTGTCGAGGTAACATTTTCTCGCGATCAAGAACATGGTGCTGATTACTCTATTCGTGAAATAACGCCATACTATCTCTATGAGGATCAGCCTCAGGAATATGGAGCATTCCTTGGACTGTACAAAAGAGTTGTTACGACTAAAAAGCCAAGTGATGGCCCGAGTCAGCCTGGGCAATGGGCTAAATTAAACGAGCCTTTTTATATAGATGAAACGGTATTTAAAGGTTACGTTAGCGAAGAAGATGCTGACGAATGGAGACCTTTGGCACTATGCAACACCGTTGGGACACCTCTTGAGCCAGGCTCCTTAGTCCAGCGTGTAGCTCGACCTGCCTTCAAATGTGAATGGTTTTCTTATACAGCTTTAGATTTCAGTGATGCGGTTGGTAAGGTTAATGCCAGTCCCTATACGCTTGTAAGTTGGGATTCAGGATGGAAATGGCCTACGAATTCTTTTGCTGGGGAAGGTGCTGACCATCCAGCAGTCATCTTTTATCGATGCTTCAATCCAAGAGAGCTGCTCGTCCACACTGTCGATTGCGAGATAGTCAATTGGAGTGGTCGCAGGTGTTACAAGTATAGTGTTGATTTAATTTACGATCGCGATGGTCACGACAAGTACATTGCTAATATCGGATCAGATGGTTCTGCCAAAGTTGGATCTGACACTGTAAGTGGCGGCACGGTTCAGGACGAAGATGTGCAGGAGGGAATGAGTCCAACACAGCTTTTAAAGGGCGTCGATGGATCGGGTCCAAGTCGTGATGTTTTTATTAATTACGATGGAACTCCACTTGTCAAATACGGAGCCAATGGCGATCCTCGCCAAACCACTGCTGATGCTCTATTCATGAAATGGCGAATCCACGAAGAAGTTGAATTCTACGATCCTTGGACAATAAAATCTGGACCTCTCTCTGGTGATTATGATTTCCAAAAGGCAAGTTTTTTCCAGACAGGCAATACAAATGGCGGTGAACTTGGCAAGTGTCCTCTCTTTTATGATGGTGGCTGGAGATACTACGACATCGATCGTTCCGACCTGACAGAATTGACAGTGCCAGATGAAAGCACTTGGCCCGACGGTGTTTGTCGCGAGCCTGAACCTGGGAACGAAAAAACAAGGTACAAAAAACGGAACCCATAAGGAATAACAAATGGCTGACTTAGTAATAACACCCAACAGTGTCCGTTCGCAGGCACTTACTCCACTTACAGCGGTACAGTTTGGCGAAGCGGTTACGCCTGGTGTTGTTCTTTACCGCTCTTCATCCGATAACAAATACTACAAATCTGATTGTGACGCCACATCCACAGCAGATATCGATGGTATCGCAATGTCACACGGATCTGCCGACGAATACGGATACGTTTACAACTCAACAAACACAAAGCTAGATCTGAGCGTAACACTTACGACAGGAACAGCATATGTTGTAAGCGACACTGCTGGTAACATCATGCCTGACACCGACCTTACCACTGGACAATACCTATCAATCATAGGATACGGTGACGCAGATGGTTTATTGTCGTACCAACCAAACGTAACAGGTTTAGCGAAACCGTAAGAAATGCGTGACGCAAAAAGCGAAATCGAACGACTAAAGTCGGATATCCGATTGCTGCAAGGGAAGTTGCATAAAGTAACATCTCGCCTCGGCAGGTTATCACAAATCAATCCATACCAGCACATGTTGGTTGAGGCTGATGAAGACATACAACCAAACGAAGAAGGCACTTGCAGCGTCGTTTGGAGGTTAGGCAAAACCCCAGGTTACGATGATCGCAAACTTAAAAAACGCAACTCTTACAAAATCAAAGTTTATAACCATCGAAAAACTCCGATATGGAAGGATGAACAGTTTCACGTTGCCGTTGATACTTGGGGAGATTACTATCGCATTCGCGACAGATCGCATTACACATCCTTTTTTCTGACAGGTGACGAGGGAATACCTGCTGCAAATGGATATCAGCCAGAATATGCTTCGTGCAAAAGATATTTTTTTAATAAGAATTCTGGTGTATTAGAATTTGTTGAAGATTCTGTAATCGCTGGTGCGGTTTACGAAAATGTTTACAACCACACGGAGAATCCAATTGGATCAGACAAGTTGATACAGGCAAAGTTGATTGACGGTCATTGGTTTGTTGATGTGGAACCGTGTTAAATGAGTTTTAAGAATCACGGGCCAGGTGGGTGTTGTTGTGTTGGTACATGCCCGTTCTGGCAGGACCAATTCGACCTGAATGGATGGTATGTTGACGACGACGGGCGGCAAGTGTGGGATACTCACTTGGGATCGAGTACGAGTTTTTACGAACAGAACGGGGCTATGGTTGCAACAAGAAGTCCAACTGGTCTCGGTGCGGGTAACCAAAGGGATCAAGGCCCAAGGCTGCGTTACGGCTTTCTTGAGCCAGAAGGGGCGTTGCTATGGGATCTCGACAAGGGGTACAAAGCACAGTACACCATAAATGTTGATTACGGGCATCTTGTTCTTGGTCACATGAACGCAGGTTTGCTATTTGATTCGCTAACAAACAAAGCCTACCCCGTATCAGCGAGCAACTTATACTTGAGCTTTTCAGAGATATCTGGCGAAGGCTTCGACTTCGACCCAAGTTACCCGTTTGATGTAACATTAACAAGGTGCGGTGCGATCTCAACCGTTTACAACGATCCGACCTTTGGGGTCTGCCAGATCAACGCCGGACCAGACAGGATTGGAAACACAATAGACTACAGGTTCCAAACAGACCCGAACCAAGGGCAGTGGACTGGTCGGCCAAGAACTATAAAGTTCGACATGTGGGGTAATGTGAAAGGAGACCAGCTTAGCTCACGGACACCGTTTAGCAACGGGAACAGAAGTTACTATCCCGCTGTCGTTCCATCAACACCTGAAATAACAAGGGTAAACAGGACTGACTGCCAACTAAGGCTTCACGACCTGACGATGGAGGGTATCGGTAACCTTTATAGGTACTCGATATATCCCAACAACCCAAAAAACCCACTCGTTTCATTGGGGGCCGCAACCGTCCCAAGTTACGAGGAAATTAAAGATTGCGAAATTGTCCCAGAGTGGAACATTGACGACTGGATAAACCCGTACAAGGTCGGAAATATCGAAGGTTATCCGATATTCGGCGGGGAAGCAAAGAACCAAGTCAGAGTCACGGTTAGCGGTAGCCCATCACGACCCATTGACGGCGAGGACACGACTGGACGGCTTACCAACACAAGTGAGTTCGCACAAGCTCGTGGATATGGTGCTTACATTTGGAAGGACACGCCAGTACTTGTGCCATCTGGGATGGTAATAAACACAGGCAGACACATTCGGAGGTTGGTTAACTTTAATCGACCCAACACCATACTCTGCCGAGACGACTTCATTATGGACAACGTGCAGGAACAAATAAGGATCAATTACTGGTTCGAGATCGGGGCGGCAGGAAATAGGGAGTTTCCGTTTGAGCTAACATCACCGTTCGCTGCTGATGTCAGCGTTATTAACAATGCAGCAGTGGCAACACCAACCATCGACCCAGCCGATGCGTGGACGGCGGTCGGAAATAGAGAATGGCTTATAGAAAAACTTTAACAGGAGCAAATAAAATGGGACAAGTGAATCAAACAACTATTACCTCAGGAACAATTGTCAACACTGACATTGCAGCGAGTGCAGGACTTTCAGCGTCTAAGCTACAGCACCAGCATGTTTTAGTTGCCGATTGGGGGTATGCTGATACTCAAGGAAGTATCGCCACAGAAGACGAGACTCTGTTTATTGCTAGTAGTGCTGGCGAAATCAGAGAAGTCAAGGTCTGGATGGTCAACACAGGTTCTGCGACGACTAATATTGATTTCGACCTGGAGGTTAACGGATCTTCCGTCCTTACTGGCGATATCAACATTCTTAACAGCACGGCAAACTTTACCGCTATCTCTGGAACCATTTCCAGTGGAACCTTAGCCGCAGGTGATTATGTGACTGCCGTCATCAAAACTGTTACATCTGACAACGGCAGTACAGGACCAAGAATGCAAATTACCGTAGATAGCACCTACGTTTAATCCAGCAATGGCTTGTTTCCCTTTCTCATTGCCTGTTTGAGCGAGCGAACGGAGGCTTGGAGTTTCTTTACGGTTACCTCCAAGTCCTCCGCTTGTCTTCTCTGAGCAAACAATTTCTTTTCAAGTGCCTCTATCTTGGTGTTGTTTTCCCGAACGTGCTGAAAAATAAACCAGACACCCATCTGACCATACTGATCCAGCATTTTGCTGAGTTTTTCAGGCGACTGAATTAACTCTTCAGTTAGCCGATTGTAAACTTCGCCTTTGGTCATTTTCATGTGCTACTCCTAATGATGCCTTGTCTATTGCCTGCTGTAGCTTCAATATAGCATCCCAGTGCCTTCCTGCTTGAGAGGCGATATCAAACCCTAAAAGAACCAACTGAGCCTCCTTCGCCGCTCTGAGCAGATCTGGTGCTGCAACCAGCACCTGTTCTGTTACATCTGGTTCGTCGGTGCGGATGTGGTACGTTCTTATATCGCTCATAATAACTTCCATTCTAACAATGTAAGGTTACGGTGATTTGGAAAGTTTGCGTCAATAATCTTGACCGCTTCCTTCCAGCTATAGGCTTTAACGTAAAGCGTTTCGATGTTTCCGCGAAAACGAAAATTGTATTTGTAAAGCCCTTTGCGATCAGGGTTAAATTTACCCTTAGTGGAATGCTGTTGGCATGTTGGTGCAGTCTGATGCATCATTTGGGTGGAACAACGCTTCACCATTTTGCAACCTCCTTCTCATCACTTCTATTTTGCCAATTGAACCAGGCGGGTAATGCGTTGGTTCAGTTGCTGGTTCAGGAACAAACGTCATATCATTTTTGAAGACCTTAATCCACCTGTCAACGGTGTTGATTTCTTCTATCGGCATAGCGGATGCTTTCTTGTCGATGTAAGCGAGACAATCACCTCCGCACCTATGGCTTTTGCCACTAATCAAGTTTTGTTTGCGAACAGATCTCCTCTCGCCACACGCACACTCGCAAGGAACATAAATTGCGTAGTTACAGTTTTTGTACTCTTCGCCAACAACTTCCCACAAGCCATAAAAATCTCCTATTGCCATTGCTAGTCTCCCTTCTGATGTAGATCATCCATTCGTAAAGCAGAAACTGGCAAGTACCAATCCACTAATCGTTTTGGCATGTTAGGCCAGTCTCGGGGTGGATACTTCCAATTGTGGTTTCTTGCAAAGTTTGCGTACAGTTGAGCAAATGTTCGGTGAGGTTTGTATTTCCTTGCACCGTAAACTGCTCCACTCCACTTACTTTGCAATGATTCAGTTGTTTCTAGCTTTCGACGCTGACGCCATTCCCGTATGTCCATCGCAACAAGTTGACCATTAGTTTGGATCACCTTGCGATTAGCCTTTGCCGTTGTTACCTCCCAGCCACACCAAGGGCATTTCTTAAAATCAATTCTTACGCCATCGCAATTTGGGCATGTCAGCGGTGCTGGTTCATCACCTTCGCGTATCCGCTCATTCCTAATAGCTGCATAGGTCGAATTGGTCATGTTGAGATCCCAGGATCTCGTAGAGTTCAGACTGCCGTGACGCCAGTAATTCCCGCCATGGTCCTGTATCGTGACTGAGTCAATACTTGGATGGTTTCTTAGCATTCTGCCTCCAGCCTGAATGTAGCTGGTAACACTTCCAAAGGTTGTAGCAAAAATGCAATGACCTAGCCAAGGCCAATCAATTCCTTCACGTAGCACGTGCCTATTAGTGCAGACTTTTATGTCGCCACTTTCACTACGTGCAGCGATCTCGTCGCGAACTTCCTGAGTCGTTGTCACCAACTTGCCGTCCAAATAACAGTTTTCGCCATCAATATGTGCAGCAGAAATACCGCATCGGATAAACTCTTTGCAAAGGAACAATGAGCCAGCTACATCAGGTCCAAACAATATCGTTGGGCGACCGTCAGGATTAAGTCTGCGGTAATTTTCAATGACACTTCCGTAGATTCTTTGAACATAATCAGCACGTTTGTCGACAGCGATACCGCATTCAGATCCAATCTTAATCTTGCCAGTGACCTTACTGCTGACCTCACTCGGGGCAAAGTGTTTTGCAGGAACGTGCGATCCACATTCGCGCATTTCTTCGTTAGTACCAGCAACCACTAAATGATCGTAAGCATGACCAATCTCAAGGGGAGTTGCAGTCCACCCGATCCTGACGCCACCATGTAGCTCTAACAGTTCAAGTGTTTTTCCATTGCTGTTGTTGTGTGCTTCGTCGATATGTTGAAACTTGCTGTTGTGGATATCTCTGCTTCCATGTTGCATCACAGCAATCTTCTCTGTTTGCAACATTGCTAATTGAGTATCAGCAAGCAAAGCTACCCGATGACCACTAGCCCGCCTTCCATAAAAAATATTGGCATCATCTAGGTTACCTGCCAATTGCGAGAACAACATTTTGCGATCGGTGTACAATGTTGATTTGCGGTTGGCTAATATGTGAGTCATCATCATTCGACTCTTACCAGCACCCGTTGGAGCAGTAATGCAAATCCTTGTCTCGCCAGCGTCAATTAGGTTTTGCAGTTCGGTTAAACCTCTCACTTGGTGGGGCCAAAGTCCTTCGAAATTCATAGCAGACTCCATTCTTGAAAAAGCAAATTAAAAATGGCTAATCCGTCTTTTGGGTGGACGCAATTTCGTAGCACTTGTTTTTGGCACTTGTCACCGTCGTAATAAATGTTGTAGAAGTGTTTCATTTTGTCGGCACTTGTGGATATATGCCTACATTTTGTACTGGATCTCTTCAGTCTGGTCTCGATCCCAGAGACTCCCTCCGACTAGTCGATTCAGAGCCAATCAGCTATTTCCTTATGTCAATCGCATCAACGCATTCACACAGGTAATCTAAGTCGATAAAGATAAAAAGATCCTTTCTGTCAGGTCTGCCATAAAATTTATTTACAGCGTATCCATATCTGGGTTTTTCCCGTTTAAAAGAAACGTCATCTGCATGAAGGTATTTAGTCTCAAGAAAATCAACAAGATCAGTTCGAGCAAAAACTTTGAATTCGCCATTGTCCAATTCAAAAGCAATGTAATCCGCTTTTCCGTAGATCCAACCTGGGTAACCAGCAATGTTTTTTACTTCGAGTAAAACACTACCTGCCGCATCACATCCACCTTTGCTTGCCTTTACATCAAACCTATGGACGATGCGATTGTCGTTATCAAGTGTCGCCACATCCCAATGTTCTGTTCTATCCTGCTCGTAGGTAGCTTCTCTGGTCTTGTTGCCACGCTTTTGCAAGATAGCAGCAAATCGATGTTCGCATTTCGTTCCTCGTTTCTCGCACTCAGTTATTCTGCCTTTCATTCCGAATCCTTTCAGCATAAGTGCTTAAATCTTCAAGCACATCGTTTAACCTTTCACACGACTGATTGAATCCCTTCCAGTCAGTTTGTCGATGCAGGATGTGCAATGTTTTCACAAGAGTTGATATTTGCTTAAGTGCTGTGTCGATAATTAGGTGTGGTGGTCGTTTGTTCAAATTTCCTTGTCTCCCGTTCAATGACTCGATCCAAATACCATTTAGCTTTTTCCAGATCATCCAACAATGGCTCGCCTGGTTTGTTACCTGCTCTGCAAACGTACTTGATGACGTTGCCGAGGCAAAAGTCCAAACATTCTGCAATGTCGATTACCTCTGCACCTGTTGACGTGAAGTAATGATCTGGATTTGTTTTATTAGTCACTTTGCTCGCCCCAGGTTATCTGAATAATCGTGCGTTCATCTTTCGACCACAGTTGTTTTGTAGTTACCGACGAAACAAACTCTGGACTGTCGTCGAGCAATACACCTGCGTGAACTAAACCATCGATCACTGCTTTCGCAGAAATGTTATCGATATCAATTAGCTTTTTACGAAAGTTAACTATTGTTATCTTTGCTGCCATTGATCTGCCCCATGTACTCAAAATAGGTTTTCGAACCTTTCGATGAATTGCATGAACGACAAGCTGGCACGAGATTGCTCGGCCAATTTTGTCCACCTTTAGATAGCGGTATCATGTGATCACACGACAACCACCCTTCAGGCGTTTCATGTTTCTCAACACCACAGTAAACACATTTGAAACCGTGGTAAGCTAACCTCTGCTGCCAGTCATTGGCAGTGAAAAATCCTTTTGCATTAAGACTCCTAGCACGACGGCGATGGCTTTTAGCCCTTATCTTGTCACGGTTCCTTGAAGCGAACCTCGCCACTGCCTCCCTGTGCTTTTCTTTGTTTCTGCGTTGCCACGCGAGAGCAGTCTTTAAGGTGCATTCTTTGCACACTGACCGCACTCCGTATTTACCTCCTTTGACTTTGTGAAATTTGCTTACGGTTTTTTCTTCGCCGCACTTCGAGCATCTTTTAGTTTTTGTTTGTTTCTTTTGCTGGGACGTATTGTCGCCATGTAATCCATTACTAGGCATTCGTCAAACACTCCATCGTTGACTGCCGCTGCGATTATTTTATGCATCAGATCCCTAACCTTTTTCCGCTTCCAGTGGTTAGCTGACAGCAGGAAGTTCCATGAAGGTAGTGGAACTGGTATTTCGATTGTCAAGTCTCCCGATTCTCTCGCCTTAATTTTGCAAGCTCGTGTAAAACTGAAAGAATAAACCACAATGCCAACGGTATCACCGCCCATGCAGCATGATAGGCACAGACGATGATAACCGTCAGCAACGAAAAAAAAGCAAAACTATCTAGGAATTGCCTGTACATAATTAAAAAGGGATGTCCGCTGTTGAAGGAGAGGTAGCAGAGTTAGAGGATGAATTGCTGCCACCCGAACCTGAGCCTAACAACACCAAACGATCCCCTTGTATTTTGTGCTTTGATCGATTAGCACCCGTGTCCCTGTCTTGCCAGTTATCTTGTTTCAGGCGACCCTCAACCAAACATGGCGACCCTTTTTTAAGGTACTCGCCAGCAATTTCTGCCGTCCGACCCCAAAACGTGACATCTATGTAGGTGGTTTCTTCGCACCACTCACCATTGCGTTTTACGCGATCGTTCACCGCCAGGCGAAGATCAGTGACACACGAATCACCAACTTGCCTCAACTCAACGTCAGCACATAGATTACCAACCAAAACAGAACGATTAAAACTAGCCATTACTTTTTACTCCTAACTCGAATGCAATCTTTAATTTCCTTACCAAGTCGCGTTTTGTCTCGAACAAGAACCACTTCCTTGCCGATCCATTTACTCGCATCGCGACCGTGAATCGCCGCAATCAGTTTGCCGTTGCTCTTGTTCATGATAAATGGCAATGGCTTTTCCACCTCCCCACCTTTCACAATGTAATGCACAACTGGTTTATACTGCTTCTCTGCTTTACCTGGCAACTGCATTTCCACCTTCGCATCAATACGTCTGATTTCAATCAGAAGTCCTTTTTCAGGAAGATGAAACCATCGCAGGTAGTTACTGTCAAACAGACTCTCAAAATCAACCACCGTAATCTACCTCCGTATGATCATGGTTAAGCCAAATCCAATCAGCACCTTCGTCCTGACCAATGTTAAAAGCAACCTCTTTGTATCGCTTGTAACGCTCAATGCATACGTCAATGTCGTCGCGAGCCTTATCGAGCCACTCGACAGGTATTCTGAAAACCGTAACGTCAATAGGAGACTGTTTCCCAGCAGCAATGATGTAGCACTGGTCTAATGGAAATTCATAGCCGTTTTGCCATGCCAACTCGATGTACCATCGCAACTGAAAGCCATAGCCGTATCGAAAAAATGCTCGTCGAAACTCACGAATCGATGAGTCTCTTGTGGTCTTTAAATCAAACAACAGGGAGTCAGATATACCATCTGCCAATCCTTTGATCGGCACACCTGACCACAGACCATCCATAGCTGCCTGCGTAATCCCTGATGTGTCATTAGTGAAGTTCTGAAAAAACTTCTTGCGTTTAACCTGCTCCGCAACCGAGGCACAGAAGGTCCACTCATCCTTGGTGATAAATGTCTTACCCTGATTCTCTTTAGCGAATTCAGACATCTTCTGCTTCACGTAACCAGTTCGGTTGCTGGTCGAAGGTTTCCCATCAGCCGTCACGTTGCCAGTGCAGTTGGCATAGTCAGGTGGTATCACAAACTGCTCGTTAACCAAGTCTGGAGTTAAAACCATAACGTCGATTAAACTGCCTACCCGAAACGCATCACTGGTCGCTGGAGGTGGCTCTAAATAAGCTAGACCGCTCTTGAGCAACCTTTTTGCCATTGACTGCGACAGTCCGCTCATGTCGCGATACTGCTGATCTGGGATGTTATAAATACCCATCCATGTCTCCTTTTTTTAATTGCATGTCACCATCATCATTTAAGTAACAGTGTTTTTCGATAAGTTCAAATATCTTCTCCCGAACTTTTACGACACCGTACCAATATATTGCTGCCTCAACCGTGTTTTTAAATTCGGTTGGGTCTTTGGTGTTTCTACAATCTCGCCACTGATCAATTGTGGTCGAGGGGTTATCTAAAAAATAGCGTTTTAGATGTTCAAAGATAATTGCATTAGATTGATCCGAATCGGCAATCTTAGCAATTTTCGCTTGCAAGAATTTGTCATCCATGTTTGTCTCCTTGTGTCTCGTAAAAGCAGGGGAGGGTTGGCCTAAAGGGAGGTAATTTGCCAACGCCTCCCACTGCTCTTTGGAGACTGACCTGATAATAGCGGGTCAGTTATCGCTGTCTAGTGTCTGTTGTTTCATCAAATCAAGATCGCTTTTTGTATCGCTTGATATCAATATTCATTTCGCGAGCAACAATATCAGCTAAACGATGATTCAGTTTATTTTTTGGAATTCCACTGTCGATGGACAGTTGCTCCATTAGCTCTTTAGGTCTCCAGGTTTTGCTGTAGTATTTTTTCGGGTTCAGCGTGACAGCTTTGCATAACGCCATACCTTTTTGCAGCGAACTAGTCATTACCAATCTCCTGTAAGTTGAACTCTTTCTTGTAATCTTCGAGGGTCTCAAACCACTCCAAGTAATCAATGATCCACTCAAAACCATACCTCTTGGAAATATACGCATCGGCAGCGAGAAAGTGCTGTGTGTCCCAGTCGTCACCGTATGCGTCCATCCAATGTTTTGCATTCGCAAAGATGCGAGGGAGCCTAAGGCTCGCATAAGTGCCAGTGGCATCTCTGCAAACCCTAGCAACCACAACACCACTTGGCATATCACTCATTGTCCTCATCCTCCCACATTGCGTCGAAGCAATCGCTACAAATGTGACTCATCAAGAACTCACGATCGTTAACCGACAGATATGGGGCCGCATCTTGGATGTACTCACCGCCCTTCCATTTGTAGTAGTCCTCGGAGCGAATCGCCAAGCTCACGCTCTCTGAGCATAAGATGCACCGCCCGTTGCAGTGGGCGACGCCATCTAGGTGTTGAACAATCATTTCACCCTCCTAATCTTTGGTCTCTTTCCGTAACGTGTAATGTATTTCTTTGCACTCGCAACCGTCAGGAATCCACGCAGGCGAGCCGCAGGTGGGACCGCTTCCTCTGGAAGTGTTGTCGCAAAACCGACAGTGTGACCACCATCCTTACCAACAAATAGCTCAGGCCAGATGTAGTGACCTTTGTAGTGAATTAAGTTATCCATCGAGTCTCCAGTTTCAAGCAAACTTTTGCAAACTATACAAAACAGCAGGGGGGTGGGTCAATTGCAAAAAAAATCTAAAGGTCAAATATTTTTAGGAGGTGGGGTATATTCAACCTGGGGTCAACTTTCGTTGTGCTGTCTCTTGAATTAGCAACGGCAATCTTTCTGCGTACTCTCATCTTTTACGCACACAACACTAATGACATTTGCTCGGGAACTAACTTCACGCACAGCAGCGTCAGCATCGTCAGCCCGCACAACAATATTCCTAACCTCATCTTCTTTGCTGCCAGCAACGATCGATTCAACGAAAAAGTAACTCGACATATCAATTCCCTAATCTCAAGAAAGACGAACAAACACAACCATGTTTTTTGCATTGTCAAAAATGACGCCACTCTTTTTTGCTTATATAGACCAAAAATGTGTGCAGTTTTTTCAACCCTGTCAATTTGTCAGTGACTTTTTGTCACGTGCCAAGTTGTCAGTGACATTTTGGCAGGCCTGGCTTACCTATTTTAACATAGCTCTCAGATCGCACACGATCGATTGTAACGCATCCCAGGAAAATCCGACATCCTATTCGAATTGGCATTTTGAAATGCGTCATTCGCCTGGCAGGGATGCGACGATTTATGCATTTTGAATCCAACAAAAAAACCTGGGACAACAAAGACGAAAAAACCCCCTACCAATCGCAAACGATCAATAGAGGGTTTCAGCGCCTGCCAGCGCGATAGATCAAGCAGCTACGCAAAGGTAGCCTCAATCCGATTGAGGATTGTTCGTAAGATGCTGGCAGGCAAAACAGATTGTAAAAGAGCAAATGCCGATAGACAGCAAAAAACCCCTGTCCCAATTAAGAGACAGGGGCTGATTGTAGCCTATTCATCAAAATAGCCTTCACCAAATTCTACATTGTAATGCGAGGCGATTCCCCTCAGCATTAAGTATTGGTTTCTTGTTACATTGTCGCCGCTGCAAAAAATGCGAATGCCTCCGTCAATGTCTTTAAATTCAATAACAGCCAATGTCCTATAGTCATCATCACGGCAAAATGAAATGTGCGAATTTGAATATTCGGACGGAACAACGCCCAATGCAATTGTCACATCGCAGGATATTTCCATTAGCCTCATTGCTTCTTCGTTTTTCATTCAACAACCCCTATCGATTTTCATTGGCAAACTGATGTGCCGCTTCCCAAATTAGGTACAGTTCAGAATTATCGGTATCAGCAAAATCGGTTTCAGAATCGAAATAGATAGTCTCGCACAAAATGCGTTTGTCGTCCGCAGATGCTGAAACGTTTTCCCATTTA
>Ga0070749_10000439_pt1 | contig 28202 bp, 38 predicted proteins | sample VirMetDEL_Nov_18_FD_75180 | JGI IMG/M metagenome (GOLD analysis project Ga0070749, IMG submission 75180) | Aqueous microbial communities from the Delaware River and Bay under freshwater to marine salinity gradient to study organic matter... | ecosystem: Environmental > Aquatic > Marine >...
CACGGCGCCGCGGCCGCGATCCTGCGCCAGGTTGCGCGCGGTATTGCCGACGAAATGCACGTTTTAGAATTCCCCGACGCCTACCAGCCGCGCGGCAATGAAGCGGCCGGCGAAGGCGGCCGCATATTGTATGACGCAAACGGCAACGCTTGCGGCCGGCTTCGAATCACGCGCGCGGACAAGTACGCGGCCGCGCGTGATCGCGTTCGCGATTCGCTGCCCGATACCGACAGCCGCGCGCATCGCGCGCTTGACGAGATCGCGGACTAATGGTCGCGCGCTTTCATTTTGTGCGGGTATCGGGAAACCGGAAGACCGGCCCGATACCCGTCACGAATTCCGCGCCGGAAACGTGCCCGCCAAGCTGCGGATTATTCCGCGAGTGTTACGGCAAAAGCGGACATTTATTGATGCACTGGCGCAAGTACACGGCGCCCGATGCAGCCGGCCCGGCTGCCGGTTTAACGCTTGATGAATTGTGCGCGCATGTTCGCACGATCCCCGGCGGCAGTTTATGGCGTCACAATGTCGTCGGAGACTTGCCCGGCGACGGCGACGAGATCGACGCCGCCGCGCTCGCGAAGATCGCGCGCGCCAACCGTGGCCGCCGCGGCTTTACCTACACACACAAACCCACGACGCCGGCAAACTTGCGCGCAATCACCGACGCAACGCGCGCCGGTTTCGTGGTCAATCTTTCGGCCGATAACGCGGCCGCCGCTGATCGCCTGGCCCGGCATGGCTTGCCGGTTGTCGTGGTCATACCGGCAGACGCGCCGAAGGTATCGCGGACGCCGCGCGGCCGGAAGATTGTTTTATGCCCGGCCGAAAGCAGCGACCGCGTGACCTGCGCGAATTGCGGACTATGCGCGGACGCTGCGCGGCCTTATCTAATCGGATTCAAACCCAAAGGCGCCAAGCGCGGCGCCGTCGATGCAATCGCAAAAGGAGACACCACGACATGAAACCACGCACCCAACAGATCGAAGCCTATCAGGACATGATGCGCGCCGCGGCCGAAGGCATAGACCGCTGCGAACGTGAAGCGACCAGCGAAGCGAACACGCTCGCGGAACTGGTAACGCTACCGATTAGCGGCTACACGGAAGCCAACGCCGCAAGGAAGGAAAAGTTTCACAGCATCGCGCGCCGCCAGTTGCGCAAGCTGGCGAATGAACTCGGCTTGTGTTCAAAGGACTACGACCTAAGAACCAACAAAGCCGGCCCGGCCGTGAGCGGGGAAACGACGCTGCACACGGCAACGCTCTACGTTCAAATTTCGCAAGGCTTCGGCGGCCTTGGCGAGATTTTATTCCGCGCCTGTGACGGCCGCCGCGACTATACCGGCCGCGCGAATCATTTCGCGCCGGCTGGCGCGCTCGATGATCCGAAACAGTTCGCGCAATACCTGCGCGATTGTGGCCGCTTCGGTTTCGCGGTGGATTGATGCGACTGCGCGCACAGTACAAGTGCATGAAGTGCGGCGCCGTGTTTATTGAACGGCGCCGCACCCTTGAAAGTCTACCGCGCCGCAAGGTGATCGCCGGCCACCGCTGCCGGCGCATCGGCGGCGTCACACTCGAAAAGGGGAAGACATGAAACCGCCAGGCGAACGCACACCAGCCGAACGCCTTCGCGATCACGGCCGCCTGTTAGTCAGGCGCGCCGTGTTGCGTGAAGACTGGATCGCGGACGCATTGCTCGATCTCGCCGCCGGCGACAAACAGCAATGGACACCGCAGGAATGGTTCGATCTACAAATGGACATGGAAGCCAGCGACATGACGATTGACGAATGGCTGGATTTCCACGCGGAGTGAGATTAGTGAGGTTTTTTCCTTATTGTTATCTACATAGGAATTATGTGTGCGTCCTAATAATGGACACACAAAACTTTCCCGCGAAGGATACATATAGAGAAAAACATCACTATTCACACTCCCGAACGATGAAACAATGGTTTACGTCATCCGAAATTCTCGGACAATGGCGCCCCACCGTTGTTCCGGGGCTATCAGCAGCAGATGAGTGACATTCTGGTATTACTCGGCGGCCTTGCTTGGCTGCTAATTATCATCATCCGAGAATTTCGGATGCATTATTCAACCACGAAAAAGGAACCCGACAATGAGTAGCGGCAATTTTGTAGTGATTCCGCAGGAAGTGATTATCGACATAGGCGAGGCGCTAGGGCGCATTGAGCGATTGGATCGCGCGAGTGATGCAAGCGGTTACACGGACACTGGCGAGGCGTGGAGTACGCTTTTGTTTGCGCAGCGTGTCCTGCAGAAGTGTGCGCGGATTGTGGTAGGCGAACCGGTGCGCAAGCGGTTCAGTGTTCATGTGCGCCTGGCAGATGAGATCGAGGCGCATGACGAGGGCGAGGCGTTCGACAAGATGCTTGCCGCGCTCGGATCGCGTAGTGGTTTCGAGATCATGGGCCACGACATTATCGAGGAAAAAGAGGATTGGGTCGAAGCCAACATGAAGGAGATCACAGGACAATGAAACAGCGATTCATCACAATCGAGCAGTATGACGGCACGATCACGGCGCACCAGCAGAGCGAGGATTATCGTGAAAAGCTGGACACGGCCGCGTGTTGGGTTTGGCAGTACGCCGACGATGCAGAACAGGCGATTGCGCAGCATCACGATTGCTATGCGGCATGGGAAGCGGACATTGAGGTTGGGCGCGAACGCGAGACTTACGGGGAGCCGGCATGAAACAGAACCCGAATATCGTAATGGGATACAAGGCGCCGCGTTACCTGTGCAAGGTGCGTCTGGATAGCTGGCGCGAGCGCATTGTCTGGTGGCTGTTTCGGCGCTACCTGTTGAACGAGGACCGTTATCGCGTGGTGCGGCGCTTCACTGGACCGCGGCCCAAGTGTGCGCACAGTACGCGCAAAGAGGACGCCACGGCTTACCGGTATTACATCGAGGAACGGTTAATGAGATAAAGGCAGCGGTTGATGCCGGCGCGGATGTTCGCGCCGGCAGTGATGCATACCGCGTTTTCAAAGACGAAGTTGGGCAATACCTGATCGAGTACGCGGGGCCGCCGAAGAACTGGATAGGGCTGCACGGCCGCGAAGGCACGGAGTACGAAGAATCGGTGAACATGCGCCCGGTCTACATCAAGAAGAAGACCATCATTATTCAATGGGGCGAAGACCCGCGCGATCATCGCGAACAGGCATACCATTTCAACACCAGCGCCGAGATCGCCGCCTTTCGACAGGGCATACAGGAAGCAATGGGTTGGGGTGACTTTGAAATCATCTACACAGACGAGGAATACGAATGAGCTTAGATTACAGACTATCGGAGATCGAGAACTGGCAGCAGTTATGCATTCGGTCAACCGATGAAGGAAGGCAACGCCTGGCGCGCAAGACTAACGCGCTGGTGTGGGCCGGCCTACTGGTGGAACTCGGCACGATCACAGCGAAGAACGTAGACGAATGGGACTTTCGGCTGCGTTGCATCTATCGCATTGGGCTAGGGCCAACAGAGGATGAAGACCGGCCCGATCTGATAGACATTCGGCAGCACATTGGATTGCGCACCAACGTATCCACATCGACACGCGCGCAGTTTATGAAGCGCATCAAGCAAATGGTCGAGCAAGCCGTGAAAGATGAAATCTGGACCGCGAACCACAGGAGCGAAAATGAGTTACGTCTACATCCAGACTGAGCGCCGGCCGGCGCTTTACACGGTCGGCTTTTACAAACCAGACGGCGCGTTCGAGCCAGAGAGTGATTGGCCTGACAAGAAAGCCGCGGCCGCGCGCGTTCACTATCTCAATGGCGGCGATCCCGGCTTCGACATGCCGAACGAAAACGGAGTCTAGTCGTCCCAATCGTCAATATCGCCAGCGTCGTCCATTTCGTCGGCGCTGGCGATCGCTTGGAGCTTCCACCCTTCCCATCGTTTCGCGCCGGCGGCGCCAGTGACACGCGCGCCGAGCAGCGCATCCATGCGTTCGTAGAATTCATTGCGGCCCATGCCATGCACGGAGCCGCGCGTACTGGCCGCGGCGCCCACCCATTGCTTGTAACAGTTCCAGAGTTCCGTGGTCGTAACACTGGCTTGCGGATCTCGGATAAGGCAATCGTGAATGAAATGGGCAGCGGGGTTCGACTTGTATTCCCACACATCGCGCGCTTCGGCACAGTCCATAGGCACATCCCAATCGCCGCGCGCTCGCAGCCGGGACAGGCCAGCGAGGAAGCGATTGAGGATACCTGGCCCTTCATCGAGCATCCTCATGCGGCGCTGGTCGTCGCGATCCCGGCCGGCGATACGATGCCGGAACGGGAACACAAGCGCGCGCTCGCGAAATGCATCGGATACATCACGCGCTACGGGCCAATGGTTTGAGAGGATAATGGGCAGCGCGCGGCACACCATCTGCACGGCCGCACCGTATTTGATGTCCGCGGTCAGTGTCTTTTCTTCGCTGATCTTCTTGATGAATCCATCGGGTAATGGGTGACGCTTGTCGTAGTCGTCGTCAACGAGCGCCAGCTTGCCGATAAGATTGGCCTCGGCAAACTGGCTCTTGTTAATGCCAAACGCAGCGTTGAAGTCCTGCGCGAGGTAAGCGCCGCCGAGCATTGAGCGCAGCACATCGGCAACGGTGGATTTTCCTGTATCCTTGGTGCCATGAAACAGCACCCACGTTTTGAGCCAGCGCGACATGCCAATGACGTAGCCGCCAAGTTCTTCAAGGTGCCGCTGCATGTCCTCGGGGTCGCTGGCTTCCGAGAAGATAAGCTCGCAGAAGCGATCCCATTCAGGACACTTCGCAGTCGGATCGTAAACAACGTCGATTCGGTGCGTGAAGAAATGCTTCGGATCTTGCTCGCGCACGGTACGGTTGCCTTCCACATCGAAATGGATCTCAGCATTGCGCGCGTTCACGATTGGCAGCGGGAAGCGTTTCAGCAACCCGAGGGGATCTTCGACGCTCTCGCGTACAGCCAAGCCGGCGCTAAACATTTCCATAAGCGAACGCAGCCACGATGATGACCGGCCTTCCTCGACCACGGCGACCAGTTCAAGCTCGTCAGACGGCCGCTGTTCACGCAAGCGAATGAGACTGGCAAGCACCTTGCCCTTGACCCATTCATCGTCTGTCATGCGCCACAGGCCTTCATGGTACGTCCAGAACTTCTTGGCTACGCGCTTGATCGTGTCGCCGCTGTCGAAGTGATCCTCGAGGATGGCCTGCACAAGCATCTGTTCCATGTCATGCAGTTCGCCATCTTCTGACTGCATACCTGCCAGGCGCTTGCCGGCGTCCTTGATGTCGTCCTCGATGGACTTCTTGGTCGGCTTGGGGTCTGGGTACAGTTCACGCAACAGGCCGGCCAGCCGGCTATTGTCGGTCTTCGACAGCTTGGCCGCGGCGATCTTCGGGACCATCATGTCGCAGGCTTTCTCGGGGTCGTCGGCATCCTTCGCGGTGAGCATTTCGCGCCGCAGTTCAGCGAACGTAAGCATGGCCTCATGCGGCTGGTGATCCTTGCCGTTGGCCTTTACTGGTTCCTCGATCGCCTCCATTTCATCTGCCGGTGTGTGGAGTTCCTTGATGACCGAAGGGTAAGAAACAGCCAAGCTCGACATCGCACGGTAAGAGGGGCGCTCTCCCATTGGCATATCGTCGCCTTCCTTCGCGACCAGTTCAGGAAAACGATGCAGCCTAACGAGGTCAAAGGCATTAAGGTTTTGCTGTGCAGCCACATCAGTCTCATGATGCGAGTAAAGGAATACATCGTCATAGACGATAGCGCCTGCCGCGCCGCTGGCCCCTTCGGGCCGATAGCGATTTTCAAATTCGGTAGGTTCATACGGGAGATCGAATTCATGGATGGCTGAGTGGATGTCGTAGGTGCGACAAAACGCGCCGATAACACCCGGTTTCGAGAGCGGATCTTCTGCTTGAGCGACAGGCTTTCTGAGCGTTGTAACTCGGCTTGAATGAGGCCATTCACCAAAGTCGTGCCAATCGTCGTATGTGGCAAGGATTTCTTCTGGGTCAATGAACTCTCCGGGGTTGATACGGCTGTAAACTTCGCCGTCGATTGTGCATGTCGGCCAGTACATGATCCGGGCCGGCTGGAATGTAGTGTCGTCAAACACATCAAGCCCGAGCCACCTGGCGACTTCACGCGCGACTGGCTCGTACTTGTCTGGGTGTATGTCTTTGGTCAGCGGCAGCACCAGTCGCAGCCGCGGTGATTCGCTGCAGTGCTTCGCTGTCGAATGAATGGCGAACGCATAGTCAATGTAGGTGTCTGCCACTTCCTCGATGTCCCACGGATCGGCATGGTCAATGTCGAGCGTGAGGCAACACCGCCGGGCCATGTCCTGCAGCAGACGTTTCGGCCCGTTAAACTGACCGCCCACGAACCAGCCCTGATCCTTGAGATCAGCTTGCTGGTCCGGGGGCAGCGCCATGTACTCGTCATACGTGCAGTCGATCTGCCCGTATTGAGTCAGGCGCTTTGCCAGCGTTTCCCACTTGATCTTTTTGCGCGTGATGCGCTGCGACAGGCGGGATGTCCCGGTTGTTATGCGGAACGGTCTATTTTTGTTCGTCACTGCCTACGCCTGCCTCTACAGCATCAGCGATGGCATCGACATCGATCTCTGGGTGTTCCAGTTGATCGAGTTCTTCATCGGTCAGGGGCGGTACGCCGTCCTCGCCGGGCAGGATAAAGTCTTCGCCAAGCGGCTGACCATCCGGGCCGACAATATCCGAAGGCGGCGGCGTGGCTTTCAGCTTCGGCAGACGCATGATCGGAGCGCCGGTGCCGTTAATCATGTCGAGGATTTGGTTGTAGAGAGCGACGGCGCCGTCTTCGTTCGGGATGAAGATATTCTGACCGCCAGAGCCGTGCGCCAGCATGAGAATGATCTGCCAGCCTTGGAATATCTGCTGCGGCGGTGCAATCATATTGCCATCGTCATCGAACTTCGGATCGATCTGGTCGATCTTCTGCTCAAACCGGACATTGGTAATGTGATCGACGTTGACCAGACTACGGAATGGAGCGCCGGGGCTGCCGATCTCGATGAAACGCGCATTGCTGCGATAGGGTTGCTTGTTTGCCATGTCGGGAATCTCCTTACCGTTTAGTGGTTGCATTGGCTTTCTTCTTGCCGACCTTCTTCTTGACCGGCACTTTCTGGCCGCCTGGCGGTTCAGCCGGCGGTTCAGCCGGCGGGTTAGCTGGCGGGTTAGCTGGCGGGATCTGTTTGACGATCTCGTTAATGAAAGCGTTCATCGTTTCATCGTTCGGGAACAGGTTCCATGTCGAAATCTCGTCCACATGGCACAGACGGGAAACCTGCGGATTGCGAAAGAACGTACAAAGGTAACGGTCTTCAGTCACTTTTTCAGCGATGATGCCATGATTTACAGGGCGGCTATCTTCGCCCAAAAGCAGGAATCTCATCCCTTGCATGGTTTTCTCCTTCGGATTAAAGTTGAAGTTCAAACACGGCGGCCCCGCGAGAACCCACACAACTCCCCCACTTAACTAACCCTCGCGCGCGGCCGCCGTTCCTTCCGACAGGACGACATGTTCAGCCAGCCACGGATACAGAGTCAGCGGGTCGAATCGCTTGTCACAGATCTCATACAGGACAAAGGCCATTTCCACCGGGACGGTGCGGCCGAAGAACCAGTTGCGGACGGTTTCACCCGTAACCTCACGGCCGCAGTTCATAAAGATCCTGAGCGCGATCGTATGGTACGAACCGATGTCGTCACGGATCAGTTTCACGGTGCGGTCGTAAGCCGTCTTTTGCTTGACGGTCAGGTTGTTTAGATTCATTCCAAACTCCCAAATGGGTTTTGCAGGGCCATTCAGCAGTCTACGCTTGCGAAATCTGTCTGACAAGCGCAGAATCAACAGTTGGCCGCCCGGCTAGACGCATGAGGCCTGCAAAGCCCGAAGGCGTACTGCTGATAGACTGGACCCATTATCTCTGGAGCCGGGCCGCCTTTTTATCTTGACAATGGATAATGAGGTATCCGACATGACAATAGAAGAAGCCCTGTCCCGGCTCGCGATCAACACTGGCCGCATTGCCGACGCACTCGAAGCCCTCGCCAGCAGCCAAGGCATTGTAAAGGATCTGCCAGGCGGCGACGACGAGAAGCCGGCCAAGCCGGCAGAGAAGAAAGTCACCAAGAAGAAGGCCAGCAAGAAGGCCTCAAAGAAGAAGGTAGTCGGTAAAGAAACCGAGAAGTCCGAACCCAAGCTGTCACTGACTGATGATGTGCGCCCGGTGCTGAAGCGCCTGCGCGATGAAGTCAGCCATGCTGCGGTGAAGTCTCTGCTGAAGAAGTACGGCGCCAGCACAGTGCCGACGCTCGATCCGAAGCATTTCGAGAACATTGTTGCCGATGCCCTGAAGGAAATCGGTGATGATGATGACGCAGACGACATCGATACAGTAGAGCAGGACGACCTGCTTGACGATCTGGATGACGACGATCTCTGATTTTGTGCCGGCCTTCGGGCCGGCCACCTTTTAAGGAACCCGACATGACAGATCACGCACACTCCCCACTAGGCCCGAGCGCCGCATACCGGTGGATTAACTGTCCCGGCAGCGTCAATGCGACTCGCGGCATAGCCGATAAGTCCAGCGAGTTCGCGGACGAAGGCAACTTCGCGCACGATATTCTTGAGCGCGCCCGGAACGAGAACAAGGTTGGCGCCGCATATCTGGGTGAAGTATCCGAATGCGGCCGGTTCACGGTCGATAAGGAAATGGCTGATGCGGTGGATTACTTCATCGAATACTTCAGCCAGTTCGAAAGCGATGAAGAACTGAACGAACGCAAGGTCAGCTATGACGCATGGGTTGACGGCGGCTTCGGCACACTCGACGGCGCGCATCTGAACGATGGCCTGTGGATCATTGCCGACTTCAAGTACGGCCAAGGCATCAAGGTATTTGCCGAAAACAACGAGCAGTTGAAGCTCTACGCGCTGGCGCTGTATCAGGAATACGGTGACATGTACGAATGCGAAAAGATCAAGATGGCAATCGTACAGCCGCGGCTCGACTGGATTGATGAAGCTGAAATCTCCATCGATGAATTACTGGTCTGGGCCGAAGAAGTCGTGGAGCCGGCAGCCGACGAGGCCATGACCGACACGGCACGGTTTCAGGCCGGGGCATGGTGTACGAAGAACTTCTGCAAGATCCGCGGCACATGCAAGACCCGCATGGAGTCGATCAAGGCCGGCCTTCTGGACGAGATCGAGGACGTTCGCGACCCAAACGAAATGAGCCTCGCAGAGTTGGGCGAGGCTATGGACTTGGTGTCGATTATGCGCGCATGGTGCAACGACATCACAGAGCGTGTCGAAAAAGAGGTCATGGCTGGTAACGAAGTGCCAGGCGCTTACGGGCCTTACAAGCTCGTCGCCGGCCGCGCAGTCCGTGCATGGCGCGATCAGGCCGCAGCCGAGAAGGCCATGCGCAATTACAAGATCAAGGTTGGCGATATGTGGGTGCGGAAATTCATCAGCCCCGCACAGGCTGAAAAGCTCGCCAGCATAGGCAAGAATCATCCGATCCTGCAGAAGCACGTTGTTGTGACGCAGGGCAAACCGACACTGGTTCCGGGTTCCGATCCTCGGCCCGATTACCGTACCAGTGCCGATGAAATGGATGACATTGAGGATTAGCGGCCACGGCTATCAGTGGTATTCACGTTAGTGAGGTAACAAACGATGTCAATCACAAGTGATATTATTCAGCTAAAAAACGTGCGGCTTTCTTTCCCGCACTTGTTCAAGCCGAAGGCCTTTCAGGCCGGGCAAGATCCAAAGTACCAAGCCACGTTCCTGCTCGACCCGACCGACAAGGAACACGCGGCGGCGATCAAAGAGATCAAACGCCAGGCGAAGAAGGTGCTGGTTGAGAAGTTCGGTGAAATGCCGGAAAAGGGCGATTACAAGCTCTGCTTCGGAATGGCCGACAAGCACCCGAAGAAGAAGAAGTACGAAGGTTACGAGGGGATGTTCTACATCGCCACCAGTAACACGATTGCACCGACATGCATTGATCGTCGCAAGCGCGAAGTGGTCGAGGCTGATGGTGTTCTCTACGCTGGTTGCTACGTGAACACGAACATTACCTTGTGGCCGCAGGATCACCCGCAGGGCGGCAAAGGCGTCAACGCCAATCTCCGCATTGTCCAGTTCTACCAGCCCGGCGATGCCTTCGGCACGGCCAAGGCTTCGGTCGATGAAATGGACGAGGTAGATATTGACGACGACGAAGACGGCGCCGTTGATGATTGGGACAGCGAGGACGATCTCTAAGTCCTGAACAGGGGCGGCCGGCGGGTCAGTGGCCGAAGGTAGTTCCTTTGGTTGAAACTGCGCCGGAAGCTGCTGGCCGCAAGATGTCGTCGGCCGCCCCATCTTTTCAGGGAGTGTTATGTACCAAAAAGACCCGGAGTATGCCTGTGCAGAATGCCACAAGAGCTTCAAAAACCAGCGCGCTTTGGACGCGCATAACCGAGCGTTGCATCAAAATTCAGAAATGGTTCTGGAAGTACGAGATCGACATCTTTCTGCTGGCGAGTCTAGCCGGCGGGACGATCTTGTTCGTCATGGCAATGAGAGCGATTAGTGCCGCGTGAATGCCACGTTGACGTTGAGACATTCAGCTACGCTCAACCACTCAACAAACTAGGCACCTATCGTTACGCTGAAGATCCTTCGACTGAGATCCTATGTCTCATGTATGCGTTCGGCGACGAGCCGGTCAATGCATGGATTCCGATTGAGATCCCGAAGGATCTGAAGCTCCAATTCTCGCGCTGGCTGCAGGAGTACCAGCCAGGCGCAATCCTTCACACCGGCCGCAAATGTCCTATGCGTATTCGCTGGCATGCCGACCGCGGCGGTCAGTTCTGGGCGCACAATGCGATGTTTGAGCGCACGGTGTTGAATGGCCCGGCTGGCCGGCGCATTCACTTCCCGCGCACCAAAGCGAACCAGTGGCATTGCACGATGGTGCAAGCCAAAGAGAATGGTTTGCCGGCCGATCTGGGCCAGTGCGGCAAGGCACTCGATTGTAAGCACAAGAAGAATGAAGACGGCCGCGGTGACATGCTGCGCCTGTCGAAGCCTCGCAAGCCGTCAATGAACAACCCGCACGATCGCTGGTTGCCCGAGTTCGCACCCGACAAATTCTTCAACCTGTTCGTCTACTGCGTTGATGACGTACAGGCCGAGCGCGACATCCATAAAGACTGCAAGCCGATCACCAAGAACGAACGCAGGATCTACCTGCTCGATCAGAAGATCAACGATCGCGGCTGGATGGTTGATGAGAAGGCGCTTGAAGACGTTCAGTATCTAGTTCACACCTACAAGAAGCGGATCGTCAAGAAGATGATCTCGATCTGTGGCCTGAAGCCGACGCAGTACGAAAAGCTGGCTGACTGGATCAGGGCGAAAGGTGTAGACATTCCGAACCTGCAGGCCCAGACGGTAGCCGACAACCTCAAGCGCAAGGACATCCCGCAGGAAGTGCGATGGGTGCTGCGCATGATGTCATTGCACAACATGAAGGCGCCGACCAAGTACACGGCCATGCAGACGGCCGTATGCGCTGATGGCCGGCTCCACGGCATGTTCAATTTCTACGGCGCCTCCACCGGCCGCTGGTCGTCACGGATCGTGCAGCTACAGAACCTATTCCGACCGGTCATTGACGATCCTGAGTTCGCCATCGAGCTATTCAGCCAGCGCGAGATCGACATCATCAAGATGTGGTTCGACAAGAACCCCATGAAGGTATTCGCGTCGTGCGTCCGCGGCATGCTCATTCCTGCGCCTGGCAGAGACTTGTTGTTCTGCGACTTCGCATCCATCGAGGCCCGTATCGTCGCTTGGATGGCCGATGCCGTAGAGAAGCTACGGATCTTCGCCACGCACGGTCTGGTCTACGAATACACGGCCAGCAAGATCTGGGGCTATCCGCTGGATCTCGACAGCCTGAAACGATTTAAGAAAGAGCATCCCGATCTCCGCTTCCTCGGCAAGATCTCGGAACTCGCATTCGGTTATCAGGGCGGTCAGGCCGCCGGCGTGAAGATGGCAAAGGACTTCGGTGCGGATCTGGATGCAGAGCGCGCCGACGAAGTGAAATGGCAATGGCGTGAAGCCAATCCTGAAATCGTTCAAATGTGGGAGAACATAAATGAAGCGGCCATGTTGGCGGTTCTCAAACCCGGCACGACACAGCAAGCCCATCGAATTGCATTCCGTGTTGTTGGAGAATATCTCTACATGCGACTCCCGAGCGGTCGCAAGCTCGCGTACTACAAACCGTTCGTCCAGCATGAGGAACTACGTTATTGGGGCATCGATACCTACACTCGTCAGTGGCAAGTCTGTAAGACTTACGGTGGTAAGTTGCTTCAAAACGCCGCTGAAGGAATTGCTCGAGATCTACTCGTTGCCGGGATGTTTAACCTGTATCGAACAAGGCGCTACCCGATCTTGGGTACGGTTCACGATGAAGTCATTACCGAACCGAAGGAAGGAGTTGGAAGCGTTGCTGAAGTCGAAGAATTGATGACGCGGCCGCTGGCATGGGCGAAAGGCCTGCCGGTGAAGGCCGTAGGTGAACGAGCAAAGAGGTACAAGAAATAATGGGACTTGAAAAGAAACTTGAAAAGCGCGCCTGCGATGTCGCCAGAGCAAACGGCTGGTGGACCCGTAAGTTTTCGTCGCCGGCAAACCGCGGTGTGCCTGACCGGATCTTCCTGAAGGATGGCGTTGTCTGGTTCGTGGAATTCAAAGCGCCTGGCAATGATCCGACCCCGTTGCAGCAGCATGAGATCGACCAGATCCACAAGCACGGCGGCAAGGTGTTCTGGGTAGACAACATCGATGACTTCAAGCGGATCTTAGGGATTCATACGTGATGTTCAAAAAGCAGCACTGTTCAATAGTAATGAACGAGTCTTAAAAATGAACACTGATTGTGAAGTTTGGCGACAACAAACACGCGATGGGTTGTGTCGAATCAGTTGGCGACTGACCAGCAGAGGCGGTCGCAATCGTAGTAAACGAAAACGATACCGGATCGAGTTTCACCATCAGAAAGAAGGCAGAGCGCAGACGGAAGTCGGAGTGCAGACAGGGAATAAACTGATGACTCTCAAGCTCGGCAATCGGGTTTTTTGGGTGCGGAAAATCGCATGCTCTAAAGATGGTAAAAGGCTTTTCGATTTGTGGGTTAAGGACGGCATGAAACGATCGATAAAAATGGTCGAACGAAACGAGTTCGAGCATGCTGAAAAATTTGGGGTCCATGCTATCTATTCCGGCGGCCTGCCTTCTCTCGGCAAGAAACGCTGATGGGCCTCAGTCCTGACCTGATTCAGCCCTACCAGCACCGGTGGGCCGAGTTCTGCTATGAGAACCCCTATTGCGCCGGCTGGATCGACATGGGCCTCGGGAAGACAGTTTCGACGCTCATGGGCCTGCAGCAGATGTACCGTTACAGCGAGGCCGCCCATACACTGATCGTCGCGCCGCTCCGGGTCGCTCGTAAGGTCTGGACTGGCGAGATCGACAAGTGGGATCACATACGCGAGTTCGATGTGCAGAAGATCCTCGGCACGGCCGCGCAGCGCGAAAAGGCCATGAAGACGCCGGCCGAGATCCACATCATCAATCGCGAGAACTTCCGTTGGCTGGTGGAGCAGCACGTTCAGGGCAAACGCCTGATCCGCAAATGGCATTGGGATACCGTCATCTTTGATGAGTCCACCAGCTTCAGCTACCAGTCGAGCCTGCGCTGGAAGGCGGCCCGGCTGATGCGCAAGAAAATGAGCCGGGTCATCCAGTTGACTGGAACACCCGACACGCGCAACTTGAAAGGCCTGTGGGCGCAGATCTACCTGCTGGACCGGGGCAAGCGCCTCGGGTTCTCTGAGAAGGCCTTCTTCGACCGCTGGTTCGACGCGCCGAGCCGGTTCGATCCCAACGCCAAGAATTACGAGCCGAAGTCCTTCGCCCAGAAGCAGATCCAGAAGCGGCTGCGGGACATCGTGCTGACGCTCCGGGCCGAAGACTATCTCGATCTGGCCGAGCCGTGGCCGGTATGGCACCGGGTCGAACTGACGGCCGGCCAGCGCCAGGTGTACGAGGAAATGCAGAAGCACTTCCTGATCGAGTACGGCGAGAAGGTTATTACGGCCGTGAACTCCGGGGTGCTGGCGAACAAGCTGCTACAGCTTGCCAACGGCTTCGTGTACGACTCTGACCGGGAATGGCACCGGTTGCATGACCATAAGACCGAAACGCTCCTAGAGATCATTGAGGCGGCTCAGGGGCCGGTTATGATCGCCTACAACTACATCCCTGACCGCCTGCGGATCGAGGAAGCCCTGACCAAGGCCAAGCTGAACTGGCGGCTCCTGAAGACGGAGCAGGACGAGGACGACTGGAATGCCGGCAAGTTCGATGTGCTTGTGCTGTCGCCGGGGTCGGCCGGGGAAGGCACCAACCTGTATGAGAACGGCTGTAGCAACCTGATCTGGTACGGGCTGATCTGGTCCCTCTACCAGTACCAGCAGACGAACGCGCGCCTCACAGGCGGCCACAGGGCCGTTGGGAAGCAGATTCAGCTTCACCATATCGTGACCGAGAACACTTACGAGGACCGGGTTGCCCACGTACTAGAGCGCAATGCTAAGAATCAGGACGAAATGAAGCGCGGACTGGCCGAATACGTTAAGATGGTCCGCTGACAACGAGAGGCAAATCATGACAAATCCCGACAACACCCGGCTGACGCCGATTCTGGAATTCGACGAACTGGTCGAGATCTTCGGCTACGTCAACGAGAGAGCCGCCAGGCGCGCTTTGCGGCTTGGGACGTTCCCTGTCCCTACATTCGAGCTTGCCGGCCGTACAGTGGCCCACATTGACGTTCTGAAGAAGTTTTTCGATGAGAAGTATGACGAGGGCGTCAAAGACTTGAAGGATCGATATGAGGGGTAGATCCGTGCGCGCCTTCTAGCCGGGCGACGGCGCGCGAGATCCCTGCGACCCTTCCTTCCAGTCGATCGAAGTCCCGGCCGCGCTGTTGTTCGATGATTTCCAGATGATCGACTTTGCCTTCCAGCCGGCCGACGCGCCGGTCCTGTCGTAGATATGCTGCCAGCACAGCGCCGACGATGACGACCGTCTGGGCGACGATCGCAATCCACAACTCCGGGGTCATTAGTCGCCCCCGGCTAACGTAAGAATCGCGTCCTCAAGGTCGTCAACGTCGCCCTTCAATTCCTCGACGCGCGTTGAAACAGTATTGATGTCCAACCCGATCTTGGTCAAAGCCGCACCATAGGTAACGCCTGAATCAGTCTTCATTTCTTCGGCCAGCACTTCACGGATTGCTTCTTTGGTGGACGCTTCGGTTCCTTTCTGGAACACGCCGCCGGCCCACGCCAATGCGCCCATGACCACAGCCGTGGCGATGGCCGTCACCACGTTGCTAATTATCGCCTTTGTCTCCACCCTTCTTCTCCTTCAACTGTTCGATTACACGCTGTCGTCGGGCTTCGTCGGCTTCCTGTTGTTCTTTCAGGCTTTCGGCTTTCTTTTTCAGGGCTTCAAGCGCAGCTTCGTCTTCGGCATTTTCTGCCTTGAGCGCGTCGATCATCGACTGCTGCTGCGCGTACCGGTACTCAGCCTGTTCAAGGTGTTCCTCGACTTCTTCGGCGTTGTCGGCCATCAACTGCAGTTCTTCGTACTCGTCGGCATAGACCAGCACCATCCCGGTCGGTATTGGCTCTGGCTCAGGTGACGGCGGCGGCGGTGGAGCGGCCGGCGCGATGTGGCTCATATCGAGCTTCATAGGCCGGTCGTCGCCGAATTCAAAGCCCAGACTGCCGTACATTGCTGTTTCACCACCAGACTGGCCGAGAGAAAACGTGAGCGCCGTATTGCGTTCGTTTCCAAGCACTGCGGCAATGCCGACACCGACGCCCGTTTTGCCATTTATGCGGCTCATACCGAAAGTCACACGCGATGTCTGGTATTGCGGCAGATGCACCTGCATGGCCGCGCTCGCCGCGGCTGCCTCGCGCATGTCGTCATACCACTCGTATGTGCGATTCTCGATATTAGTGATGTTGGTCCGTGTTTCTGTAATCCATTCGGTAGGCACTTCGCCCGGTGGACCCTGCGGTCCCGGCGGCCCGGCTGGTCCCGGTGGACCCTGCGGTCCCGGCGGCCCTTGTTCGCCTGGCGGTCCCTGCTCACCCGGCGGCCCGGCTGGCCCCGGCGGCCCGGCTGGCCCCGGCGGCCCGGCTGGACCGGGTTCTTCGCATCCCTTTTCGACAAAGCGCGGGTGTTCGCACTCGCCTTTGCCGGTAGCCTGAGCGATCTGTATGCCCCAAACAAACCATGTCAACGCCAGCACGATCGCCAGCGTCAGCCAGAGCTTTGCCTTTGTTCGTTTATTCATTGTGGATCTCCGCAGCGGCCTCACAGGCGAGAATGTACTCTTTCATCGCCAGATCGTCAGCACTGATGTTCAATTGAGCCGCTTCCGGTATCGAGTGCCACAGGTCGTCGCTGTATTCCGAGAACACAGGACGCTCCGGGCATTCGAACGGGACATGCGGCGGGACGGTGCAGCAGCCGCTAGAAATTATTGCGATCGCGGATATTGTCAGGAACTTCGCCACGTTTAATCGCCTCCACGGCTTTCGCCTTTTCCTCTTTCATCTGGGCTTTGATGTCCTTCTCGGCCTTGACGATCTTCTTGCGTTCGTCCAGATGTTTCTTGGCCCGGCGCGCGTCCTCTTGCGCCGCATCACGTTGCATCGCCAACACCTTGATGGTCGCCAGCAGGCCGAGGCCGATGGCTGCCAGTATGGCGTACAGCTTTGCTTTCAACCCGATCACTGAAGGCGCTCCTTCACAAAGTAGCCGAGGCCGAAAGCGAAGATCGTAGCTATGCCGCCTTCGAAGCCAGGCGGTACTCGCTCATAGGCTTCCGGCAGGAAGATCGCTACGCAGCCCATAGCCACGGATGCGATTGCACCGCCAAGGGCCGCAGCGTTCAGCTTACGAGTGGGGTTTCTGGTGTTCTGATTTACGAGAGTGGTCATGCTTATCCTCCAAAACAACCCGACCCTCTGTCTCTCTTTATTGGAGTGACAATACAGGGGGCTTCGGGGTTAATCCTAGATCTGTCGGGAGTACAGTAAAATTTACTTCATTGCTGTTGGCACTCTCAGTGCCGTGCAATGAACTCCTTGCTGTTGCAACGCAGTAGTAAGTGCCGGGTGTGTTTTGAACGAGCAGGCCCATGTCCTGCAAATCTGGCGGCGGCTCTTTGAGCATGGCCTCGAATCGGTCATACGGGCCGCCAGCGGATACGCCGCATTTCAGTGTGTAGCTGAGATCGTCTTCGACCGGAATTGGCGAATCGTTCTCATACTGCGTCGGCGCAGTCCAGTTCCACGATTTGAACGGATCGGCCTGAATGGTCAAAGATCCGAGCAGAATTGTGGCAATCAAAAATTGAAAACCCCGCTTCATGTAAGCCTCCTTACGCTTAGAAGTCGGGATTTTGGATAACGCGAAATCTTGACGGTATCGCTCTGGTTGCCGCCAAGAACCTCAATCATGTCACCAATACGGCCGGCATAAAAGCCTACGTGGCCCGGTGCATCGATAACCTCTGGCCCCGGCTGTTCGCCCTGACCCCGTTGCAGAACAACGATGTCGCCTGGCACAGCCTTATCGAGCGTAATGCCTTTGCCGATGGTCAGCCACGACCGGGCGCGAAGATCCTTGGATCTCGGCAGCCGGGCCAGCCAGCAAATGTAATTGGCGAAGGCCGAACACCACGGCACTTCGTCGTTCTGCGGCCATGAATTGTCAAGCCGCAGCATCGCCATGATCTGCGGGTTATCCACCTGACCGCCGATTTCCTGAATGCCAACAAATCTTTCGGCCAGTTCGAATGCGAAGTCCTGAATCATAAACCTATCCTCCACTTCATTCTTCTCTTTCCGGGGGCGCCGTGAACCGCTGCTCCTGTTGCAGGTATTGCAGTCGCTTCTCGACGGCCGCACCGCCGACCGTGCGCATGTCATAGGCCGCACGTTGCCGAGCCGATTGCATGATGCCTTCAGGCGTAATCGGATACCGCGGATTTTTCTTGTTCCATTCGGTAATGTCCTGCATCACTTCTCGCGCCGTGGCCCGATCCTCGAGTCGCCACGCCATGAACAATCGGTTCATGAGATCTGAACGACGATTTCTGAGATTTTGCTCCATGTCCTTGATGGCGCGGTTTTGCTCGTAACGATCTGCCAGGCGTGTCGGCGTGAAACCAGAAGCCTGTAAGAACAGATCCATTTTGGTGAATTCTTCCGGGCTGACGATCATGTCGCGCTGGTATGTCTGGGCGCCTTGAGTCGCGTACCGAATCGCCTTCATGTAATCGCCGAACCATTTCGGTGTGAATTTTTCCAGCGCCCGTTCTGGATGATCGGCACCGATGTCGCGGAAACCGGCAGCATAGTTAAAGCCCATGCCGGCTATCGGCCCGGCAAGCTCACCCATCAGATGCAGCATCAGGGCTTCGGGGTCATCCCATTTCTGTTGTGGAATCTCGCGAATCCACAAGTTGTTCAGGCTGGCGCGCTGCGAGAGATCCGCACCGGTGAATGCCGACCACGGACCTTTCATGATGGCCGTTGCAGTCTTTTGACCCCAGACTTCGCCAAGCATGTCCTTCGTGCCGTCATACACCAGCTTGCGCATTTGTGTTTTCGTATCGAACGGGTCGTCGTCATCACCAAGCAAGTTATTGGCGATCATTTCGGCCGCCCAGAACAACGGCCAGCCGGATACGCCGGCAAAGATTGTCGTCATGCCGATGATGCCGAGCAGGCGTGACCGGGCTTCTTTCCGGGCCTCTTTCGGGATGTTCTCGTTGCGCCATACGCCGTCACGGAAATCGCGTATGAGCCTGTACTGCATATTCAGGCTGTAATTGCGGAACAGAAACACGACACGACCCATGTCGCCCTGCATGAAGCGCGGCCGGTTCGTGTTCGTATAGTCGTAGTGCGACATTTCCACCATTTCTTCGGCTTCAAGAACGGCCTCTGAGTGAGAGCGGCCCATGTCGCGCGACAATCGATAAGCCGCCATTGCGGTAACAACGCGGTTTGCTTCCTCAGTTTTGTGAAAGATCCAGCCGACGATCTCTAGGATCTGTTCTTGCCGGCCACTGTATGCCGTACCGGCCTCGCTCAAACCCATCAACTCTCGAGTTCGGGTTTTCGAGAACATGCCGATCTGAGAAAACTCCTGCATGGCTTTGAGTTCATCGCCGCGCAGCTTATCGAGCATCTTGTCGATCGTCGGCGCTGTCGCATACTCGCGTGAGGCTTTCAAGAGAGCCATGCCAGCCCCTTTGCCGGCGAACCGGGCGCGCAAGATCGGGTAGGCCGAGATCGGCGTCTGAGTAAGGTTGAGGACGCCAGCGGCCGGTGATGTCGAAAGGAACCAGAAGAAGCCGAGCGCCGTCAGCTTGGTACTCCACGGCGCAGATCTCGGATTCATGTTGTAGGCATGCCGGCGCTTCATTTCCTCAGAGATCGGCGTAGCCCACGGACCATCGACATCCGATTCCTTGAGGATCATTTCAAGAGCCTGCTGGTGCGAAGGTTCATGCACGGCCGGGCCGCCGACGCCGGCATCCCGCTTCAATTTTGCATAGAGATCCGCGTACTCAGGAATACGAGCGAACATGACTTCGTGCAGCGTGGCGTCTTCGAAACCTTCCGGCATGTGACCCTGCTGCCAGTTCCGAATATGATCGCTACGCTGCATCAACAATTGCGCGTTACCTTCGATGTCCTTCAGCAGTTCACTCATTTCATGGCCGAAACGCAGCTTGGCCGTCTGGTGTACGCCGTGGAAAGTGTGATCGGAAAAAGCCCGGAGCGCATCATGGGTAAACCCGAGCCGGCCAATACGGTGGATGTACGCATTACGTGCCGAGATTTCAGGCAGTGTTCGAAGGTACATCTGCCAGATTTCATCCTGAATCGAACTGCCTGGCACTTTCGTTTGTTCGCCGGTTTCAGGATCTTCAGCGACAACCGTGGTGTCCTGCAGCAATTCAGTCACGTTGGCAACGAAATTCGGATCGATCTTGTTGAGCATTTCCAGATCCGTTGCCGTTTCCTCGAACGGTATGACCCGGAAACCTTTGGCGCGCATTTCCTTCATCCAGTCATTGCGTTCGCGCCGGCTTTCACGCTTGATGAATCCGATCGGCTCCCATTTGCCTTCGTCATTCTTGATATAGGCCGCGGCGGCATGTTTGCCAAAACGTGATAACGGGAAATACGGGTTGATTTCGCCCGACTCAAACTGCTTGCGCAGCCGGGCAATCAGGGCGGCCTTTGAAGCCTCGTCAGCCTCGGTATCACGAATGCGCTTTTCGAGATTCCACATCAGTGATGTGCGCATGTTCATGTAGGTGTCGCGCACCTGAAGATAAACATGCTGTGCTTCGGATACTTGCACGGCCGGCCCGACCGGCTCCATCGTATCTTTGGTCGGGTTGTAGGCGAACTGCTGGTATGTCACTTGATCGCCTATCTTGCCGAGCTTTTCCCAGAACGGCAGCAGGCGTTTATAGTCTGCCTGGCGCTTGGCCCACAGTGCGCGCTTTTGCTTGTTCATTTTCGTCAGAGCGGCCGCATCTGGCATCTGGAATGCCGGCACATCCACGCCAGCCAGCGTAGCGGCATGCATGAATTCGCCGAGTAGCTTGGCGCCGTCTTTGTATTTCTGGTTGAACTTCAGCCACGTTTTCGCCAGTGCATGATGTCCCTCGATGTGCTTGTTCATCCAAGCATCCATCTTCTTTACGGTGCGCGTGTATTTCCGCACATCGTCCATGCCGTACTTGATGAAATCGGGAATCTTCGTTTGCGGAACAGCCGCCAGCACGGCCTGTTTGGTCATGTCACCGCTATCAACCAGTTTGTTGATGAGCTTGCGAATCGGGCCGGGCTTTGCCGCTTCGGCCTCGCGCATGACTTTTTCGTATTTCGTAGTGACGGATAACGGGTGTTCCGGGTGCGCTTCTACGAATTCGCGTTCGAACGGATCATCAACTCTGTAATACAGCGGCAGAGCTTCATTTTTCTTCAGCCAATCGAGAATGATTTCGGCGGCCCAACCGTGGAACCACTGGTCATCGACACTCATGCCAAGTTTCAGTTCTTCCGGTGGTGTATGGAACATCGAATCGATGCCCATCAGTTCTTCGTACAGATCTGCAGCCCGAGCTTTGTTGATCTTGCCAACATCGAGCTTCGTGGTGTCTCTAGGTACAAGGCCGAATGTCTTTGCCAGTCCGAGTGCCGCCTTTTCATCAAACCGCTTCAAGATAGTAAGGATCTGCTGCGGATGCATGCTGTAGAAATCAGGCCACATGGACTCGATTGATCGATATGTGCGTTCGTCCGAAATTTCGATGCGGATATTGGGGTCTAGGACATCGCCCCTAATAGCGGCTTTACGAAACCGCTCATTTAACTGCTCGCCGGTTTTGTAATCGATGACGCGGGTTTCGTGCGGCGGCCGCATAGCGCCTTTACGCGGTACTTTCCGAGTGGCTTCTTCAAGGTTCTGTGCGGCCTGTTGCGCGAACTTTGACGGCGACAGCTTGGGATCTGCCAGGTATCCACCGGCGGCCGAGATCTGCGTCATGATGCTGGCGCGCTCGTCGTTCAAAATCTCAATGTATTCCTCGATGGCCGCCTGATTGGCTTCCTCTTTGGTCAGCGGCCCGTTCGGAACATACATATCGTCACGGATCGCACGGATCGCGTCGGCGTCCTCTCGATTGAAGGCCTTGCCGGCTTTGCGGATACAAGACTCAAGACTCATCGTTCATGCGCTCCATAAATTGAATAATGATCGCCAGTATTTCTTCGTCCTCACGTTTCAACAGACGATCCAGCTTTTCGTCGGGCATCAGCAAGCGTAGCTTGGAACTGTCACCGCCGCGAGCTTCCTCGAGGATTACTTCGGCCTCAAGCGTTAAACGGCCGCGTACAGCAGCCACACTGAGCGGTGAATCCAGCAGGCCTTGTGTCGCGATGTCGATCGGTGAGATAGCCACTACTGGCGCTCCATCCGGGTTAGCGTCACGCCGTCGCCGCTGAAGTTCACATCGATGTCGCCGCTGTCACTGTCGATACCTGTCGGCGTTACATTGACCGGATCGTCGGCATTCAGGCCGAGAACCTTGTGTACTTCATCCACCTTCGGCTGCGAGATATTACCGGCCGAGTTCTGCGACAGGATGCGCACCTGATTGGCGGTTGCTACTTCGATGATGTTGTTGTTCGTTCCTTGCAACGCCACGCTGTACTGGCCGTCCTCGAACGTAACGAAGTACGGCGGGATGATGAGGAAACTCTGGACATAGGTAAAGCCGGCAATCACGTAACTTGGGAAGTTTTGCTGCGTGTCAGGCCAAGGCATGCCATCGGCCGTGCGTTCAAGATCTTTTAGGTCAAGCCAAAATTGTGCAGTATCCAGCGCCCGAATTTCCGGCGATACCTGAATGACCGGCATGTCTGCGCGGGGAACTGTGATCTCGCCAGTAATCCAATCGACTGAAACTGCCATTATTCGTCGCTCACCAGTGTGATGACCGCGCTCAGACCGGTAGCACTGATCGTGTCGTTAATGTTGGCTGACTTATAAAGCGGACTCGATGTACCTTTTCGCACGTATCCGGTAACAGCCTGCGGTGTTGATCCGGTATAGCTTGTCGTGACCTGACCGCTGGCGTTTGTGACACCGTAAGGAATGATGTCAGTGCCGCCGGTTGTTTCGAGGAACACCTTGGCGCCTTCGATCGGGTTGCCGTCTACATCCTGAGCCGTGATCGTGACCGTAACCGACTGCACGATGCTGACCGTACTGGTTGTACCGGCCGCCAGTTCGTAGGAAATCGTTTCGCCAGTACCGCCGGCCTGCGGGTTGATCGCCTGCGTGTTCGTGACGTTGATCGTGATGTCACCGTCACTTGGGTTGTTGATGTAGAACACCCGGTTGCCGGCTGTGCCGTCCTGCCTGGCATATCCGTTGAACGTGTAACCGTCGATGTCAAATGTCGTGGCAGCGGCCGTGTCAATGTTGATATAGATCGCATGGCCTGTGCCATCCGAGTTGAATGTCAGGTTGTCCTGATTCTGCTCAGAGTTATCGTCGGCATCCCAGATGATTGCGCCGTTGGCGTCGGTCGTGCCGTTGAATGTGAGGTTGTCACAATCAAGGCTTTGCAGATCCACCTGATCGCAGTTATTGAAAATCGAGTTGAAGCAGAACTTGTTGCCGGCATCCTGTACCGGCATGGTGATCGCGCCGAGATCCGTGAATGTGACTGCATCGAGTGCCAAAGTATCGACATCAGCACTGGACATGTCGAACTGCGCCCGAGTGCCGGTGTTGACGATGACGACATTATCGAGAACGAAGCTGATTGTGTCAGTTGCATTGCCGACGACGCGGAAGGGGAAGTGCGTTGCGCCCACGGCCCGGCCGCCAGCGTTATCGCCGACAAAGAACCACTGTTCATTCGCGGCTGTGAAATACACATCGGCGTTGGCCGCTGGTTCGCCCCATTCTGTCGGGCCAAAAAAGTAGTAAAGCTGACCGAGCGGATTGGCAATCAGACCCCATCCATTCGTAACGTCATCGCCCTGCACATCGGCCATCGTTTCAGGCGTACCAACCGTGCCGCCGTTGATGCGTAGCGCATACGACCCATTGGCGTGATAAGTCATGCGGTCAAGGTTCAGGTTAGCGACGTTACCCTGCGCCTTGGCGTTATGGAACGTGCCGATACCAAACTCAGTTACCGCACCTTGGTTCAGGTTCGCCTCGCTACCTGCATAGGTCGCAAAGTTTGTGCCAGGCGCAGCGACGATCTCGGATACGTCCAGTTTGTAGACGTTGAAGAACGGGCCGACTGGAATACCCTGTGCGTCCTGACCGCCGACTGAATAGCCGATTCGGTCTGTACCGTCGCCAAGAAGGATTTGGACGCCTCGGTTTGCAAACGTCTGCGGCAACGAGTCCTTGAGCAGGACGTAAGCCGTGACATCATTCATGTTGATGTTCAGCGCCGTGCCGGCCGAATCAGTCGTCGTGTAAAGCTCGTCGTCGTTGTTCGAATGCTGCGCTCTGACGGAGTTCGAGCCTTCGTAGAACTGACCGGCAAGGTTACTGGTTGCCAGCGCCGAACCTGACGTTGTAAACGTGGTTGCGCTGGCCTCGCAATCGTTGATTTCTGTTCTTAGATCGGTACTCATTTCAGACACCTACTGACATGGTGCAAAGCCAGCGGCAGGCAAACCGCGGCGAACATATCGGTTTCTTGAGGGGTCGGGATTCTGATTGACTGAGCGCCAGGCGTTACATGTCGATGCAGATTTTCATCATAGTTTCCAAAGATTATGGCCGGATCTTTCACCGGCTCGATTTCGTCCACGGTTCGAGAGGCCGCAGGAATCATAAAGATCCTGCGCCCCTCATCGATGTCAGCTATCGCATCTTCAATCCTGTCGAATTCCTGATACGCGCCGCATCCCGGTACATTTCCGACCATGCGCCAATCCCTGATCTGATAGGCCGCAAGCGTCTGCTTCCACATGCGCCACTCGACAAACAATTGTTCGTCGGTAAAGCCCGGCTCCCAGACGCCTACGACCGTTATCATTATGCATCTGCCACCCTGACAGTCTGTACGCTGAACGCACCAAACGTCGATGTCGTCTTGAACGTCTTGATCGGGTTCGGTGAGCCGCCTCGGCGCACCGTGATCGCCACCTGTTCGCCCGGCCCGATGTACTGAGCCGAATAACTCAACTGAGTACCGGCCGTCACCACTTCATCGATCAAACCGCGGAACAGGTTATTACCGATCGTCGCCGTGTTCGGGGCCGTACCGACCAGCGTGAACGTACCAGTCGTGTTCGTGAACGACGAGTATTCCAACAAGTCGTAGTTGCCATCCGAATCGCGCTCAAGCCGCAAGAAGCCGGCCGCTGGCGTGTTGTTCGGGATATTGCCAGCACCAACCACCACGGTCGTAGATACGCCGCCAGTAACCGTGGCAGTCGTGACCATTTCGTTGAAGTTTGGCTCCGCATCACCGTTGACATCTGTTGCCGCGCCATCCCACGGATAGACCGTGACGTAATCCCCGATGACCAGATTCGTGACCGTACCGGACCTGTTATCAGGCGGCGAGATCGTGACACCAAGCAGGTTCGGGAACTGATCGCCGGCGATCGCATCCGATACGCTGATCGCAATACCGAAATTGGTCTGGTAATTCGTGCCGGTGTAGACGCCGATGTACTGGTTGTTGATCGTTCGCGTTTCGAAGCTGGTAGGCGTATCAACATCGTAGGTTGCCGCACCTGCAGGGGCGAACAACGTCTGGTCATTAGCAGGCGCCAGGCCTGTAACTTGCTGGCCGTAGATGTTGCCGGTCGTACCTTGATCGTCCAGAGCGCACAGCAAGATCTGACCGGAACGGCTGTTGTTCACAACCGTGCCGCTGGTTGCCGTCCACTCGCCAGCACCGCGCAGCGTCGTGAGCGATTCCGTGTTGTTGAAGGAACCAGTCGGATCGGCCACGATGATCGTGCCAGTACCGGCCGTATCATCCACGTAAATAACGCGGCCTCGCGCACCTGATGTGCCGCCTTCGACCACTTCGCCAACCGTGACCAGCGTACCTGTGCCGCCGGTGTACGGGATCTCCGTGCCGTAGGCCAGCACGACATTCTCTGCCGGTGTGCCGGTTTCGTTATCGTAGGCGAAGTTGATGTTCATGCCGGTGAACAATTGAGCATTGCGGCCGAACAGCGTTTCGGCCGTGCCACGACGCTGCTGGTACTTCGTGTACTCGTAACTCTCGAGACTGGTGTTCGTGTCGAAGTCCATCGAGTAGCCGAACGGCGTTGCGCCAGAACCTTCGCCGAAGTCAAGCGTCTGGTATCCGTCAACAAATGTCGGCGAGTAGGTTGCTACCGTGCCGACTGCGGTGTTGTTGTTACCATCGCCCGAGGATACGAGTGCGAGTGCGGTCGATGCAGTGCCGAGCGTCGTGCCGGCGAAGAAGTACAGTTCGCCGAATTCGAGCAGCGCGCCTCTGACACGTTGGCCGTCGATCGCCACACCGTTTTCGATCGTCTTGGTCAGGATACGCACGTTGCCGGCAATCGAATCCGGCATGTAGGCGTTATTCCAGTAGTCCGTGATGATCGTGTCTTCCTTGATAAGCACCGGCCTGGTACTTGCCAACGGCGACGTAACCTGTACGTCCAGACCCGAATACAGCGTTCGAGTGTTGCCGCTGCCTTGATCGATCGAGCCGCCGTACATGTGCTGTGCAACGGTGTCGTTGATCGTCACCGTGCCAAGCAGCCGGATAATCTGGTCCGTCGAGCGGTCGGTCGCGGTGAAGTCGATGATCGAGAGATCGTCGTCGCCGGCAATCGTTTCCGACGAGTTCAACAGAGACAGGAAGCGGTGCAGATCGAGCGGTGAGTAGGCTCGTTCGTAGACCTCGCCGTTCAGGTTGCCGTCTGCCGCAGTGTCGCCGGTGAAGGCCTCGTTGTCAGTCGGAAAATTGTCGTCATCGAGATTCGTGATCCAGCGAACATCGTATTCAACCGCTGGCGTTACGCCATCAACAACTGTGATGACTTCGCACTCAGCGCCGTTCGTGAAGGTAAGGATCTCGCCGACGATCGCCGCGGCCGTAGCGCCATCAGCGAAGATCGTATGAGTCGCGCCAAGGGCCGGGCCGGTCCATGCGATGTCGATGTCACCGGCCGTATCGGTGACGCTTACGTCATCGCGCAGGTAGGCCGGGTAGAGCAACAGGTTGCTGGTATCGACATCTGCTGTCACGCCTCCCTGTGTCAATGAGTCGGCCGCGTCTGGTACAACTGATGTACCGACGATGGCGATGTAGAGGACGCCGGTTGTGCCGTTAGGAATGTCCGTAATGATGAACCCGGAGTCAGCCCCGGCGTTCCATGTCACGAACGCCCCTTCCTCTGCAAACGAACCGCCAGCTAGGTTCGAGTATTCAAGGCGATAGTACGTTGTCATGATTTACTCCGTTTTCACGTTTCCATTGGTGTCGAAATTACCTCGTCAATGAGACTGGTCTTGCTGTCCCTGACGACCTTGTGCCTGTACGCGATACCCGGTCGGGGCTTCTGCTCGGTAAGCGCCAGGCGAAACGATTCGATTGCCTTCGTATTGTTGGCGATCAAATTCTCCAACATTGTGTCCCGATATGCCATCGAGCCGGCCATCGAGGCCATTGGTTCGGTTGGTTCTGGCTTCGGTTCAGGTGCCGGCGCCGGCGGCTCGGTTGGCTTGGAACCCGACATTCCCTTGCCGCTCGCAACCACCGGCGCCGACTTTTCCTTTTCAAGCTGTGCGCCCATTTTCTTGCGCACTTTGCCCTTCTTCTTGAGCCGTTTGAGTTCAATTTGCGAGACTTTTTTCATAAGCATTTCTTCACTTTTTCGCACATCGCGAGGCGCTTATCTACCGCATCCAGTGCATCCTTGGCAGGTACTTCTACCTCGTAAACCTCGCCAGTCTCCGCAACCTCTACATCCTCGGTCAGCATGACGTTTCCGTAGCTGTCGCGTCGTGCGATCGCATTCTGTGCCTCGGCAATGATTGCCGTAATATCGGCATCCGAGTATTCGAGCCGCAGGCCGGCCTTGCGCAACCACTTCTTGATGAAGGCGACGACCCGCTGGACGAGATTGTTTTGCGGATCTGTTTCGGCCTTGTATGCGATCAGTTCTTCGGCCAGCACCAGTTGGTCTTCCAAGATGTTCATGTTCTTGTTGTACCGTTCGGACAGATCCATCATGAATTCAACATCTTTCGGGCTGGCGTTTTCGTACACATTCTCGAGGATTGTATCGAGTTCAGTGCCGAATGCTTCACGCAGGCCTTGATGCGTTTTCTCATGCAACGCAAGCTGTACGGCATGCTCGGTCGAGTCGATCCGGGTCGTGAACAGGTA
>Ga0070749_10000441_pt1 | contig 28194 bp, 27 predicted proteins | sample VirMetDEL_Nov_18_FD_75180 | JGI IMG/M metagenome (GOLD analysis project Ga0070749, IMG submission 75180) | Aqueous microbial communities from the Delaware River and Bay under freshwater to marine salinity gradient to study organic matter... | ecosystem: Environmental > Aquatic > Marine >...
GCGGGTCTTTTTTTTCCTCTATATTTGCTCCAACTAAACCCATTCTCCTATGAAAATGTCCAAGGAACAACTTTTCGGAATTATCCGCCACGTTATGTCTGCCGCTGCTGGCTACCTCATCTACCGAGGCTACCTCACCGAAGACCAGGCTGCCGAGATTAGCGGTGCTATCCTCGCTATTATGGCCACCACTTGGTCTGTTGGCTCTAAGTAGGCGTACAAATCACATCAAACTGAATATCTGAAAGCCCATTAGAAGGGTAGATATTTCGGTAAGAGTACCCAAGGCCGCTAATAGCCTCAAAAAGCTGTTCTGCGGTCTTTTCTTTTCTATGAAGCGTGTGTCTGTTAACCTCTATGAGCATATATGGCTTATATTTCTCAATGGTTTGACGACCTCCTTCCAAAACTTCTATTTCCATGCCCTCGCAGTCAATTTTCATGAAGTTGCATGCCTCTAAATTAAGGCTATCAAGGGTAACGCAAGGGATATCGCCTCCATTGACCGCATGACTTGCCCCAACGTTTTTATCTATAAGGATTTCTATGTTGTGGCTGCTATCGCTAACGCCAAGAGCCATGCACTTGACCCAATTATATCGGCTCATATTATGAACTAAACAGTCAAACGATATTTGATTGGGCTCAAAAGCCACGACACTGCCAGTCGAGCCAACGGCATTAGCATAGTAAATCGTGTGGTCTCCAATGAAAGCCCCAATATCAACTACCGTATCTCCTTTCTTAATGTATGGCTTGAGTAAACTCAGCATAGATTGGTCATGGTCTAATCTCCCAGACTGCTTAACCCACTTCGATATATGAGTGTCTCCATCTATAATAGCAATATTGTTCCTTAGGACAATCTTTTTCATTTTAGAATATTTTTTATTTCGTTAGACTCATCTTCTGTCAGCCCTGACCAAGACCAAAATTGCTTAACCGGTATGCCCTCAAAACCATCCGAAGAGTGCGTATCTATAAAAAGATAGTTATCCGCATCAAAATTTTCGGCACATACCCCCATAACATTAAACTCCGAGAAAGTTCTATTCGCAACCCCATTCATGTACTTATACAAAGACTTCCCATGGATTCTTTCGAGGTATTCATACGTTAGCTTTACCGTTGAGCCATAAAAAAACAACGGCATCCTCCTCATATATTCCCACTCGCACTTAATCTTAGTAGTATTTTCAACGATAGGCTTCCATGGAACATCTATTTTAGAGTAAGGAGACTTCAATAAAATAACTCTTCCATCGACCACTTGACTACGAACATCAAATGGCTCATACGCTATGCAGTCGCTATCCCAATAACAGATTACGTCTGCATCGGTATATCTCCATGCCTCGAGCTTCGTGTACTGCTGACCAACATAACCATCCTTCATATCTTGAACCTGAACAACGATTTCTTTCGTTAGGTGAGTCAGATGCCTTTTGTTCGGTATAGCCACGATTACGTTTCGATAGCCGGTAACATTCTTTTCAATAGAAGCCAACGCATAATCTAACCACCTCAAATCCTTCTCGTAAGTCCTAATAAATATGTCTATAATCATATCATCTGCATTTTAGCACTAATAATTCCAAAAACTTCATAAGAAACGCCACCATAGTTAGGCTCTCCATTTGAATGCCTGTTCATCCTTAAATGAGCAGGCTTCCTCCTCGGCTTAGATGAAATACTCTTATACCCCTCCAAGCTTATAAAATGTTCACACATCCGCATCCAATCGGCAGCAGAATACTGAACATGATGCTCCTTATGGTAAAATATAGATGCCTTTATGTTAAAAATCGGCAAGTCATTGACCGCAAAACGATAGGGCAGCCAATAATCCCACCAAGTTTGCCCCATAACAAAAGGTGCTTCCGAGAATAAGTGATAGAACTTCTTATGAACAACAAAAACGTCTATTCCGACAAAATATCTAATCCCTTTAATATAGTTCCCACTATGGTCGTACCTGTTTGATATAACCAGCCCTCTTTCACAAGCATCTAAGTATCCGCCAAGAACCTTCCTTTGGTCTCGAAGCTCTATGTCTGAGTTTATGAGCATAACCGAGTCATAATCGTTCTTACGAGCGTAGTCTATCATATCGGTTATGTAGATATACGGTGCTTTGAACACCTCTTTCCCACTTTTAGGCGCATCCACACGAATGCACCCCCTCGGAACTTTTATGTCCTCGCACGGGTCGTTCATAGTAACCACATCCCCGATATCGGCTGCCACCCAAGAACTCACACACCTCTGCTGAATATCCCCATTCACATGAGTAGGGCTAATCGAAGTTATTACGAGCCTTCTCATATATGAGCATACTCAGCCTTAGCATCGAACGAGGGACAGGCCTTATTCACTTTTGGGAAGTCGCAGTGGCCTTGAATCTTCGCATTCGGGTACTTCTCTCTCCAAGCATAAAGAACTTGGCTTAACGCATCTCTCTGACCTTGCGTTCGGTTATCAAGCGGATTGCCCCTCGAATCAATACCCCCAATATAAGAGACGTGGAGGCTAACAGAATTAAACCCAACCACCCCATTACAAATCGCATCATCCTGCGCCAAAGTGATAACTTCTCCATTTGCTTTAATAATTTTATGATATCCTGGGGATTTCCATCCCAATCTTTCCCGCCAGTGCCGCTGAATGCTCTCTACCGTGGTCGTTTGCGGGGTAGCAGTACAATGAACGCACAAGAACTCAATCTTTCTCATATCGTCTAAGTAAGTGATTTTTTCGTTTATCGTGCGAATATACGATTAGGTCGTATGAAATTTAGCTTCGACAAATCTTGTGTCGTTCTGCGCGCCTTCATTCCTTTTACCTAATATAACCCTGTTCACCTTCAAGTTCATCCAATAGCCTCCGAGTGGCTTAATTCCCCTTCCTCTCTCAACGTGGTATCCACCTTCACCTGCGCCAAATTCCTCCTTGTATGTACTTGTCCGTAGTTGATGTACCCTTCGATGGGTGATGATTTTATTTCTTTTGTTGTAATGATGCACCATATTGACATGGTGATATAACTCATGGACATGCCCTTGCCAAGTTAGGTCATAGCCCTCGGTGTTGGCCATCATACGTTGGTCTTGAATAACCCCCTTGGTAACTGGGCCACCTCCTCCTGAGCCGTGGTAGTAGTGAATGATGAATGCCGTGTTGCGCGTTACGTCATCGTTTGGGGTACTTACGTCCAAGTTAATATGGATAGTGCCTCCATATCCGCCAATCTGCACATTTCCTTTATGCTTGTAGTTATATATGGATTGGAAATATTTGAGCGCGTCAAACTCCATGTGCCGTAATACTCCTGTTTCGTGGTTGCCATAGCCGATTAAAGCAAGGTTGTCCTTGTATGGCGCGAACCAATCCACTGCATCCTCCACAACAGCTTGCAAATAATTGCCCTTGTTATGCTCCGGTCGGATATCATCCTTGCTTCGCCTTGGGTCTCCCTTCCCTTGCATTAGACAAAAGAAGTCTCCGTTCACAATAATGATAGCTCCACGCTCAACAGCCTCATCCAAGTCCTTTTTGAGCAACGCTCTATCGCATTTTGGATTGTCCCAATGTAGGTCGGAAATCAACAAAAAATCACAGGATTTGCCTTTTATAGTAATTAGGTGAATGTTTGGCTGCATCTGCTGGATTGAGTGTATCATTAAGTGGCTTGGTTAATGCCACAAAGATAGTAACCCTAATTAAGTCAGTTTTTTCATAAAAATCTATCATATTTGCACACATGGAAGAAAGTCCATTAGAAAAGAAAGAGAAAAGGAGGGCTAATCTTGTGGAGTTAAACAAGAATACAAGAATAGTTAATGGCGTTCCGCATGGTAGTATTGTCGGAGCTGCTGAACTTAAGAAGAAAGACCTCCGTAAAATGATTGAGGCTGAACTCTCTAAAAAAATTAGCGGTACTACTCGTGCAGAAGGATTAGTTGCTCGCTTGATAACCATGGGAATCCAAGGAAACATGAGAGCGATAGAGCTTATATTGGCCTACCTATACGGAAAACCACAATCCCAAGTTATAGAAGCAGACAACAAACCCTTTGTTTTAGAGCTTACTGAGCCAGAAAAAGAAGAAGCTTCTATTATGGCTGAAACATATACACAAGTTATTAACAATCAATCTGATGAAACTAACGGCGAAGCAGACGTTAGCTTATAAACTTGCTCTATCTGGGGAAAAGCAGTTCATTCTATTTGGCGGGGCAATTCGAGGCGGCAAAACTTACTGGCTTCTTCTCACCTTCATATCTCTTTGCTCTAAGTATCCTAAGTCTCGGTGGCTAATAGTGCGTTCTTCAAGGCCTACCCTTGAGCGCACCACTATGGTTACATTTAATATGATACTGAGTGAAGGGCTTAAACATTACATATCTGGCTACGATAAGCAGTCTTTAACCGTTACATTCAGTAACGGCAGTGAGCTTATCTTTATGGGGGAGAACTACGACACCGACAAAGACCTTGACCGCTTCAAAGGGCTTGAAATCAACGGAGGTGGGATTGATGAGATTAACGAGTGCCAAGAGGCTACTTTGTATAAAATGTTAGAGAGGGCAGGTTCTTGGAACAACGCTGAGGGCAGGCCTCCTATTGTTGTCTTGGCTACTTGCAACCCGGCAAGTAATTGGGTGAAGGAGGAGGTTTACGATAAGTGGGTGAAGGGAACTCTGCCTGACACTTGGGCGTACATTCCATCCAAGATAACGGACAATCCGTATATCCCGGAGGACTACCTTAATTCCTTGAAGGCCAATATGCCGGAGTACGAGTACCTTCGTTTCGTTGAGGGCGACTGGGAGGTTCAAGAGAAGCCTGAAAATCCGTTCTTCACCGCATTTGAGCCGAAGCAGCACGAAAGCCAAGAGACGTTTTTCAATCCGAACTTGCCGATTTTATTCTCCTTTGACTTCAACTTACAGCCCTTCGCAGGTATTGTATGCCAAAAGTGGAAGGACGATGAGGGCGAGCACTTCCATATCGTTGATGAGTTCTCCGTTGCTGATGGCTCTATCCCTAAGATGATAGACGTGATAAAAGAACGCTATGAGCCATACCTTCCTATGTGCTTGGTTACTGGCGATGCTATGGGCAAACGAGGCGATTTATCTCAGAGGGATAATGCCAACTACTATGAGCAGTTAGCAAGGGGCTTGAAGCTAAGCGGAAAGCAAATCCGTGTTCAAGATAACCCCAAGCATGAGAACTCTCGAGCCGAGTGCAACTATATTTTGAGGCACTTCCCTGATTTTAAGGTTAATCCAAAGACTTGCCCCAATACGGCAAGAGACCTTCGAATGCTCAAATGTGATGCCATGGGAAGCATAATTAAGCGAAATAGAAATATAATAACACAACTCGCAGACCACGGAGATTGCCTCCGCTATGGATTCCACACATATCTTGGAGAGTGGTATATTTACCACTTGAAAAAGAGTGGTTATAAACACATGCCCTATGAGCTGTATTGAGTGTACCGATTGCCCTTCCATTGGGACTTATGACATTTGTTGCGATGAAATAGTCGTAGCTACTAACTTAACCGCATCTACCGATTATTTGGTTAGGATACTTGACTTAACCTTGAATAGATACATTAACGAAACGGTAACGAGTGATGCTTCTGGGAACGTTTCTATTTCTATAAGTCAAGCTGTCTATGCGCCAAACAGAACGTATGAGGCGAAGGTTTATGCAGATGCGACTTGTTCTTTGGATGACCCCATTGAGTTTGAGATGCCTGATACTTCCGAGGCTGCTGATTGTGTTTCATTTGAACTAATTTATGCTGATTGAAAGAGCTATTGTGGTTAGCCTTATGATTGTGGCTACCCATATTTCTATGGAGGTGGATATGTGGCTTGAATGGCTAAGACGTATTCTTTCCAAGTTTGTCCCTGAGTCAAGTGTATGGAGCAAGCCATTATACAACTGCGTTGGCTGTATGGCTTCCTTTTGGGGTGTTTTCTACTATTGTATTACTGCTTTAACCCCTTACTTTGGGTTTAGTCTTATAGAAATGGCTATCGTGTGCGTTATCTGCATACCTTTGAACTTCATTTTTATAAAACTATCGTGATAGCCGAATTACTTTACAAATGGTTTCCCAAGCAGTTCAATCAACTTGTTTGGGATGCTACCTATAAGCCGGACAAGATGCGCGGATTAAAGTTCGCCTTTGTCTGCGAGGGGCACAGGTTCTATGTGTTTGACTCTCTCTTTGAGATGCCTTTGGAGCGTCTTGGGAGGGCTCAAGACTTCGTAATGCAGCTTCAGAGGATGGTGAGCGACCAAGAGCTAACGCGGTTTCTCGATTCTATGGAGTCTGCTTTATTCGAGTCCACGAATGCTGAAAAGCTTAAGTCCATATCGAGGATTGGGTTTCTGATAGGGGAGATGAAGGAGCGTAAGAAGATTTTGATTCACCCTGAAATCATGATGGAGCTTGCAAGCTGTATGCTTGTAAGGGAAGACCAAGACCCTGCCGACTGGAATGATGAGTTTGAGCAGAAGAAGGTGGAGATGTTCCGAAGGAACTACAAAGGCAAGGGGTTATATGATTTTTTCGTTTCCGGCGGGTTGAAACAGTTCTTTCCCAACTTAGATTCTTTCGAACAAGATTGGGAAACATATTTAGAGATGTCTCAGTCCCGCCTCAAAGCCCTCGAGGAGTTGATGAAATCACCTCGCTCGGTAGGCAGCTCTACGACCAAGACAAAGAGTACCGTGAATTAGTTATCTATCTATCTGAGGGGGATGTCCTTCGCTACAACGCCTACATGAAAGTGTCCGTTGAAAAAGCCTTAACTTTGCTTGAGTTTAATCGAGAGAGGCAGAAACGGGAAATGGAAAGTCTAAAAAGCGATGGCAAGAATACAGATAGAATATACGGCAAGCGTTGAGGCTTACAAAGCCAAGTTACAAGAGTTAATAGCTCTTAACGAAACCTTGACGCGAGTTTCGAATAGTGCTAATGCATCTATTCAAAACTTAAACAAGAGCGCGTCTCAAGCTGGGGGCACATCAAAGATTGCCTCTCAAGCCAATACTGCTCAGAAGGAAGCTGAGAAAGCTCAAAAGGCAGCCGAAGCCGCTGAGAAGGCTAAGGCAAAAGCTGCGGAAGCTGCGGAAGCTGCCAAAATAAAAGCGGCTGAAAAAGCTCAAAAAGCTGCCGAGGCATTGGCAAAAAAATCCCAAAAAGAGGCGGAAGCAGCAGAAAAGGCTAAAGTAAAAGCTGCCGAAGCGGCTGAAAACGCCAAAGTCAGAGCTGCGGAAGCAGCCGCAAAAAAAAGAGAGGCGGCAGAATTTAGAATTTTACTTGCTCAAGAAAGAAAAGAAAAGGCTGCTGTTAAGGCTACCGAAGCTGCGGAAAATGCAAGAGTAAAAGCAGCTGAGAAAGCGGCAAAAGAAAGGGAGCGGCTTGAAAAGCAAGCAATTCGTGCCACTGAAATGGCCGAGAAACAAAGGGTAAGGGCAGCACAAAGAGAGGCCAAAGAAAGGGAAAGGCTTGAAAAACAAGCTGTTCGCGCTGCTGAGATGGCCGAAAAACAAAGAGTAAGAGCCGCTCAGCAAGCAGAAAAGGAAAAAGTAAGGGCAACACAACAAGCTGAAAGGGAAAGGGCGAGGGCATCTCAAGAGCGAATAAGAGCTGAACAAAACGTTGCAAGGCCGCTTCAAGGAATAACAAGCTATGTGGCTGCTGCATTTGCCATTGGTTCTATTGTAAACTTTACAAAAGAGTTAGTTCAACTTATAGCTCAACTTGAGATTGTTCAATCAAGGTTTAATTTTATATACAACGGACAAGAAGAAGGGGAAAAAGGATTTTTAAGACTTTCAGAAGGAATAAGAACGCTTGGTCTTGACTACCAATCCACTATTGAGCAGTTTTCTTCGTTTTCTATTGCTGCTCAGCAAGCCAACTTCACGGTTCTTCAGACTGAGGATATGTTTGTTCGATTTGCCTCATCTTTAAGAGCGGTGGGTGCGAGCAACCTTCAAGTTCAAAGGTCTTTCTATGCCTTACAGCAGATGATGTCTAAGGGTGTAGTTGCTGCTGAGGAGTTACGCAGACAGATGGGTGAGTCGTTGCCTGGTGCGGCATCTCTTATGTATCAAGCGTATAAGAAGCTTCATCCGGAATCGGTTCAAACCGAGAGGGACTTTATGAAGCTTCAAGAGGAGGGCAAGATTCTTTCAAGAGAGGTCTTACCAGAGTTTATCAATATGCTTGAAAAGACTTTTGCCCCAGCTCTTGAGTCTAAGATAAATTCATTGACTGCAACGATAGAGAGAACGGAACAAGCTTGGCTTGATTTTAAGTTCACCCTACTTGATGTGCAGCCAATAAAAAATGCCCTAAATACGATAACTGAAAAGTTAAGGGATTTTACAAATGTTTCAAAAGCACGGAATTTAACAGCTGCGGAAAAGGATGCTTATGATAGAGGTGTTATAGGAGATGTTATTATTGGTGCAGGGGTAGGTGCAACGCTATTAAAACTAATCCCAACTCTTGTTAATGGTTTTTTCACATTTTTAATACAAAAAGCACCTGAAATTGGCTTCAATCTTGCCAAGGCATTTACTACTGCTTTGTCCGCGATGAGGGTTTCTCTGCCTGCATTCTTCCTTTCGCTTCAAGGGGATACGGCAGAAGGCTCAAGTGCTCTTGGCGATAGGGCAAAAAGTAGGATGGATTATGAGGAGAGAAGAAGAATTTTTGCGGCAGCCGTAGAAGCCAAGAAAAAAACTGAGATTGAAAATGATTTGCGTAAGAGATACCCGGAGTTAAACGGAGAGGCTTTTGCTAAAAGGGTTCAGCAAGCATTAGCCATAGAAATGGCTAAAATTAGCAGCTTAAAAATAGGCATTGACGTTAAAAATCTAAACACAGGATTGGTTCAAGCGAGAGGTCAAGTTTCCGCAAAAGACCTGTTTTCTCCAGCGGAACTTGCAAGGTTAGACTATGAGGCTCGAGTTGCCGAAGCCGAAAAAGCCGCATCTGAACGTCAAGAAGCTTCTCAAAGGTTTAGAGGCCTTGACCAAGAAAGCAGGGAAAATATTATCGAAGACTTGACTCAGACTTTAGATTTTTATGCAACAAAGATAGAAGAAATAGACAAAACTTATAAGGATTTTCCAGAAAAAGCAGGGGAAGAAATTAAAAAACTAAATGCAGAAAAAACACAAATTACTACTGCGGGTGCTAATGCCTTTAATTTACGAGCTGGCACTATACTTAAGACAGGGGATTTGCGTGAAATGGCGCAAGCATATCTTGCCGACTATCTAAAAATCCATCAGTCTTTATTAGAAACTGACTTAAAAAGAGAGGAAGAGGATAAAAATGCTCTTGAAGCAAGGCAAAAATATCTTCAAGGGCTTGTTGACTTGGCTAAAATAGCGGTAGAAAAAGAAAAGTTTCAACTACAAAAGAGGGGTAAAGATGAACTTGGGATGGAAACCACAAACTCTAAAAACTTATTAGAGTTGCAGAAAAAGCTTTCTAAAGCCGAGTTAGATTTAGCCAATCACAATGACCGAGAGAGCTCACAAAAACTGTTGGCTAACAAGCAAGAGTATCAACTCAAAGTAGAAAAACTTGATTATGAGTTTAGTGAGTATGAAAAAAACGTGGCTTATGAAAGGGGAGTTAGAACGATAAATGAACAAAAAGCAGTTCTTGAAAAGAACTTAATAAACCTTAAGGAATACCAAAAAGAATCGCTTCAAAACACATTAGATGCCCTCGATAAAGATGAGCAGCTTCTTAAGATTGGATTTGAGAAAAAAGAAATTCTTGAGGAAGAATATTCCAAGAGATTGGAAGATATCAATAAAAAGAGATTTGATGCGACTAAAAAGTACAATGTAGCCATTTTAGACTTAGAGCTTGCTTCGGTAGAAAAGAAGATTTCATTAGTTCAGCAAGAATTTGCCTCTTTTGAAATGATGACAAGCGATGAAATGAGGCTTAAGGAGGAGGCTATGAGGATAGAGATGGAAAGAGAGATAAAGCAAAACGAATTACTTGGAGAGCTTGCCGAGGCAAGAAGAGAGAAGTTCAATGCTGAGGTTAAAAAGATGTATGCTGATGCCAGAAAAGAAGATAAAGAATATTTTCAAGACCTTAAACAGTATATAGAAGAGCCATTTTTAAGTAGTGGCACAAAAGAAATAAAAGATATCGACAAGGAGGTTCAAGATAGGATTGTTGAATATACTCAAAGGGTTATGGCAGGTAGGGTTAGAGGAGCTGGTGCGGTGGAAGGCTTTGACCCGATTACTGGCTTGCCTCAAGTTTCTCAAGGTGCTTTGGTAACAGTTGGCAGTAAAGAATACAACGATACCGTTGATAAGATACGCGAGTCTGGAGAGAAAAGAAAAGAACCAATAACTGAAAACCCATTCGGACTTAATGATGAGCAATTACGCCAGATAAAAGATGCCCTTAATATTGTGGGCAACGCCTTTAAGGACTTGTATGATGTTCGAATGGAGTTAGCTCGTAGGGCAAATGAAGCTGAGTTAGAGATGCTTGATAAGAGGCTCAATGCAGGTCTTATGCGTGAGAACGAGTACAATGAGAAGGTAGCCGAGGTTAAGAAAAGGCAAGCCCTTGCCGAGCGTGATGCCGCCAAGTTTGGTATTGTTTTAAACACCGCCCAGGGTATTGCCAATGTATGGTCTAAATTCGGTGCTGTACCTCCTGTTGCCGCTGCCCTTACTGCACTTCTTGTGGGCGTTTCTGCGGCTCAGTTGAATGCGGTAAACTCCGCTCCTTTGCCCACCTTCCACGAAGGGGGATTGGATATCCGTAAGAACTCGAAGAAGAAGCCTGATAACGGCTTAAAGAGTGATGAGTTCTACGCAAAACTCCAAGAGGGTGAGTCGGTGATGACTCGTGAGGAAACAAGGAAGTATAAGGATGTCTTAAAGGCCATTAGGGAGGACGCTATGCCCATAGAATTGATGAAGGCATACAAACTACCTGCCTACCCTCGTTCTATCGACAAGCCCTCTCTTATGGCTTCTAACAGCAACTCCCTTGAACTTGCCTACCAGAATGCTGAATTGGTGGATGCTGTTAAGAGGAATGGTGCTGTAACCATACGGAATGCTAACGATATTGCGGAGGCAATTGTGTCCAAGAGTTCTTTTATGAAAATCGCTAACCGAAGGAGAATTAAATGAGTTTTCAGGTATCTATAAATGATGGCACGTCTTGGATAGCCTTATCCGATGAGCCTATGGGCTTGGTTGATGCGAATATTAAGATTTATCGTGATGAGCAGTTTAGTGGGATAGTGAGTAACATTGTTTCCGACCTTTCCTTTTGGGGTGATGGTTGGGACGTTATCTACCGTTTGTTTACGGACTCTACTCAATGCTTGGAGATACCTGTTCGTATTGAGCAGAATGACTGCACTGGTTTTTTCTTTGAGGGCATTATCTTCCTTGCCGATATTGAGCTTGATATTAGCAGGTGTATAGCCAAGTGCACGATTTCGGATAATTCTTTGTCCTCTCTACTGGCACGAAACTACGATGTTAAAGTTCCTATAAACAGCGAGAAGAGTATTGATGGGACTGCCTTATCCCCTATTGGGGAGATACTGTATAATCCGTTTTATGCAGGCGTTCCTTCGGTAAACTATTGGCCTAATGAAGGCCCGTTTGTTGATGGCCCGTTTCGTTGGTATGGCCTTATGGAGTTGTATCCATACGTTATGAGGTATTTTACGAACAACGCTCCGCTTACTTTCCAAGATGACCCTATAAATCCTTATTTTTCTGACTCATCAAAGTATTTTAATCCTGACCACTGGAGGATAAGGATAGATGCCCCTTGTAATACAACGGGCGCAAATCCCGCTTGCCAAGTAAAGTTTAATGATGCCTATGGGGTAGAGCAAACAATAAGCGTGAATCTTATTGATTGTATAGTTACGGCATTCACTCCACAAAGAGTTTTGTTGATGATAGGTGAGGTCATAGGAAGCCATTTTACTATGACAAGCATAAATCCATTTGATGGCGAGTGGATAGAGAACTATTGTGATAGGGCTATGTTTGTTACAGAGCCCGAAGTAGCCCCCGCTCCAAATCCGAGCGGATTCGACAGATATATAGATGTTTACTTCCCTTGGGATGCTGGCACGTTACAAGTAGTGAATTTGGTTGATTGCACCTTTGGAGGCCTTACAATAACGCAAGAGGGAACGTACAGCTACGGCCCGTATTACACGAGGATAACCTCCGGCAAAACCTTAAAGAATTTCGTTAATCCTGCGGCAACAACTCCAGAGGATGATGCCATAGCCAATGCAGCCAAGATTAACGTTTCATTTGCCGACCTACAACAAGGTTTTGGGGTGCTGTTTAACGCGGCATTAAAGTTCACCAAGGATGGGGCAGGGAATGACGTGGTTACGATAGGGCAAGAGAAGAACTTCTACGAAACAACCGAGGCTTTTTCCATTGGCGATATTTATGAGATAAAGCTCATTAAGGATAATGTTTTTGGCATATCGGCACTCAAGATAGGGCAGTCTAATACCAATCCTTCCTTTGAGGCAGGCATTCAAGAGGAAGCGGATTATGTGAGTAATGTGTGCAATAGCCAAAGCTATGACGCGACTACTGGGTTTATAATACCCACCATTGATTCGTTAGTTGAGCTCGATGGCGTTCCTACTTTGGATGACGAAACCTTGTATATAGCCGAGAAAGACCCTAATGAGCAGAGTACAACTGGGTATGTTACAAATTTCTATAAGATAGCGGCTCATGGCGTGAGTTATTACAAGAGAGATGACTGGGGTGTAGTGGCAGGTGCTCCGTACTGCCCATATCGTTTCCAAGCCGAGATACTTGCCGGGGTTGTAAACCATCCTGAGATAGCCAAGGCATACGCTCATCGTGGCGGAGATGGGTTTTATTGGAATGGTAACTTTGTGCCGAACACTACTGGGGTGAACATCAAGAACAAGATATCTTTTGAAGCACCTATATCGGTTGATAATTTCAATGCGATAAGGGCTAATCCATATCAGAAGATTCGCTATGGAAGCGGATTGAATGACGTTGGTTGGGTGTTCAGCCTTGAATACAGCATTACTACTGGAATGACTAAATTTGAACTTTTAACGGAATGAGTTTACAAGCTACACCGAATCAGCCCCTTGACTGGCAGTTACTTCCTTTGGGGGAAGCTGAATGCCCTGACTGCCCTCCTTCGGACTACTGCTCTCCGATGTTATTCGAGCGGTATTTAGATTCTGGCTCTTACTACTATCGTTCCAAAGATTATTTCAGCTTCTCGATAGAGGGAAGCCTTGCAGCGGAGGATATGTGCCCTATTGTTATGGAAGGAGTTGAAACCACGGCAGAAAATTCTCAAATAACTTTTAACGATAACGGCTCTGTAACAATACAGTTCGGCCCGCTTGAAAGTCCTGGAGAGGATTCATTCGCTCGTTTTGATAATTTCCCGACAGAAATAGGTTGCCCACTCGTGTTTACATACTGCGTGGATTGGGATACGGATTGCGAGGGCTGCGAATCTTCCCGCGTCTATCCTGTTGAGCTTTTCTTTTCTATTAACGGAACGAATACGCCATCCCAAACAAGGACTGTAACAATAAACAGCCCAGATGAACTTCCAAAGTGTAGTGCGGTAGTATTTACGGGCATTGCGGATAGCACGGTTGAATTACAGATAACGGGCACTGAAAGCGTACCAGCAACCTTTTGTGAGCCAGAAGGAGACCCCTGCACCTCTCAAATTACATTTGCTCCTTACACCGCTTGTAATGTAGTGCCATTAAACATAGTAACCGCTAACGGAACTCCTAACGAGTGGGGTGGCACTTTTAACTTAATCCACTACAACTTCGGAACGATAGATGGCGAGACCTATTACATTACAGGGGTTTATCAGATAGATGGTATACCTGAGGTGGCTGTTATAGGTAATTCAGCATTCTCTACTTATGTAGAAAACTGCATGAAGATAAACATATCTGTTGGTGATTGCTGTAATGAGTGCGAGCAACAGGTATTCGAGTCCGTATGCATAAAGCCCATCCTCGACCCTTGTGGAACGGTTAGGGTTGAATACTACCAAGACGTTACCACTACGGAGGATGCCTTCGGATTCGGGTTCTACTACCCTGCTACAAGCCCTACGTTCACTCAGCATATGAGGCTTCCTGGGAATGTTCGAGATGCCAAGTACGATGGTACGATGATTTCCTATCAAGATTCGCTTGGCAGAAAGAGGGTTGTTTATGCTGAAAGGAGGAAGGCTCTTTCCTTCAATACCGGTAGAGTTCCAGAGTACGTTCACGATGCCCTAAGCCTTGCTTGTAGGCACGATAACTTCTTATTGGAAGATGCCCTTTACAGCGTGAATGATAATTTCTTTACGAGAACTACTGAATACACTCCAACATACATTCGTATGAGCCGCCTTGCTCCTGTGAGTTTGGAGGTTGAGGTTAAAACCCAAGACCTAAAAAAGAATATGTGTATTTAGCGTATATTTGCGTGTCGTTGTTGTGGTAGAGGCTACCATATAAAGTCCCTCGAAACCAAACTTCTTAAACTTAAAAAAAATGGCTTTTTGCTCTTATGATTGTTCCGAACTCCCAGACCACGAGATAGTAGTCTGTGGAGACTATAAACTTGGCGGTATTTCCGCTGCCGCTATCTTGAATTGTGATTTAGATTTAGATGGAGACCCAAACCTATCCTTGGATGCTACTTGGGAAGGATGGGCTACTGCCGGTAGCGTAAAACCTATCCGACAGATTAAAGGCACTGTTGCAAGTCCTGCTGCTGTTGAAGTTCCAAATCCGATTGCTTGTGGCCCTGAAAACATCCTTGTGGGCTTCAACTGGACTTGTACTTGGCAGGATGCCAATGCTACTGGTGCTTCTTCTGGGAGTTCATTTACAGGTGGCAACACGGATTTCTATTGCGACCTTAACACTCGTACTACCTATTTGGCTTTGTACTTGTGTGGTAGCGATGAGGTTATGTTGATTAACTTCCCTACGAACTACCGTGCTGCCTTGATGATTCCAGACAATGACCGTGCCTTGCAAATGTTCGAGGTTTCGGCTACTGCCTACATCCCTGTCGGTGCTTGTATTCAGAAGTTTCCTGCTCCTCCTACTTTCTTCGACACAGTTCCTGCTTAATCTTTCATCCTCATCTTTCAAATTAGAGCCACAAATGCGTGGCTCTTTTTTTTTACTTTTGCCCTATGAATACGCCAATAGTCCTTCTTGCCTTAAACAAAAAGGAATACTATCAGATGGCTTTCAATGCAGCGGCATCTATCAAGCACTTTAACCAAGGCGTTCAGATAACGCTCCTACACGATGGGAAGCATAAGCTACCTGAATCTAAGTCTTGGATTTTCGATAAGAGCATTTGTATGGATGCTGATGATACTACCCACAATGGGGTATTTCATCCCGGGAAGGCTAAGCTCAATATTCACAAGTACCTCAACAAGGGCGCTTACCTATACCTCGATGTAGATGTTATCTGCATAGCTCCATTTGGGGATATAGTAGAGAACTGCGAGAAGGCTAAGGGGTATTACTACATTTTACAGAGTGGGCACTTATGGGCATCTGAATCCGATATACGGCACTACAACGGCTTATCTGCCGATGCTGTTATCTACGGAATGAACTCTTCGTTTATGTTTATGAGGACTGGTAAGGAGCTGACCAAGTTCTTTTATAGGGCTATGAAGGCTATGTTTGAGGGACTTCCTGCTTCCAATCTTTCGATGCCTTGGGGGCAGTCCTACCCAGATGAACTTGCGATGACCGTTGCTTGTGCCGACTTGAAGGTAAATCCATACCTTGACTTTGGAGACCCGATTAGGTTCTTTGGAAGAACTTCGAACTATGACCAAGAGATAGGTGGCGCAAGGATGGTTGCTTTATTTGGCCCGAAGGGGATGATTCCATTAAAAGCCATTGATAAGTGCGACAAGGTTATGAGGAATGTCTGCGCTACTTTCTCTATGGCTCATGAGTACAAAATACTTCCTCTTATGAAGGGCAAGTACGCCAACAAACACCGCCTTGTTGAAGGTGGTATAAATCGTGGGTAAGCAAATTAAGATACGCGCCTTTTCTGATTGGGCAACTTCCTTTGCCCTCCACGATAAGATTATCGACCAATTTATGGGAGTGAAGCAACTTCGAGATACGATGATGTTCGTAACCGATGACTCCTATGACTATGCGGTAGTCTTTGACCACAAGGGAGACAACGAGATACTTACTCCGAAAGACCGCACTCTTGGCTTTATAACTGAGCCACCTGATAGTACGCATTTTGATAGGCTTTTAAGCGATTATTGCCTTAGGGTGTACACTTGTGGCTCTGCCGAGAGTTATGGTCTTAGAGGCGATGTTAGGCACTTTCCTATGGGTGTTTTCTACCACTTGGAAGGTGAGATAGAAGATTATATGGTTTTGCCTCCCAAAACGCATAAGTTGGGGATGGTTTTGAGTGCTACGAGTGGTGGCTTTTACGATTATCGGATGAATATTGCCAAGGCGATAGCAACGAGTAGCATAGGCTCTGTGTATGGTAGGGGGTTGAACTTTAAGGGCGTGAAGGGAGAGTTATCCAACAAGGCTAACGGCTTGATTCCTTTTGAGTTCTCGGTTTGTATGGAAGGTGGGATATGGGATGGATATATGTCTGATGAGGTCTTGGATGCTGTTTTATGCTCTTGCATACCGATTTATGTGGGTTGCTCTACGATTACCACCTATGTTCCATTTGCGATACCGCTTGTTCGGTATGACAATCCGAAGGCGGCTATTAAGGAGATAGAAGATATTTTGGCGAGTGTAAAGTACGAGGAGGTTTATCCTCTAATTTTGTCTTGGAAGAAGAAGTATCTTACCAACTACAACCTATACGAAAAGATAAGAGAGTTTATATGCAGCAAGCAATCGACATTGTAACCAAATCATTCAAGGACATTGAGGACATTCTGATAGTCGAAATAAACGCGAGGGATGGCTCGGTTACTAAGAAGTTGGCTGAGATACCGAGTTCAACTGTTCATTCTTTTGAGCCTTACGCGAGTAAGGTGATACCTAACTTACCGAGTAATGTGATTATGAATTACAGCGCGGTTATGGAAAAGGATGGAGTTACGAACCTGTGGATTCCAATGGATGGTGAGCGGTATGCATATAACAGGACTACAAGTTATACGGAGGCGATGCCTCCTTCGGTTACTTACCGAAAGATGATAGAGGTGAAAACTGTTTCTCTTGAATCATATCTTAGGGGGTATGGGCATACTTACATTGACTTGCTTTGGATTGATTGGTATGAATCTGAGGTGGGTGTTGTAAGGAACTGCCTTGCTTCGGTGGGTTCTACGAGTTTTATGTTCGTTAAGTGGGGTAATTTGACCGATATGTTTGGCCGGCCGAGGATTGAGCCTATCTTAAATCTGATAGGTGATGATTGGGATGTTATTGCCACATGGGACAGCGATGTACTGCTGGCTAATAGCCGTTTTGTAGAAAAAACAACAAATTGAGTTATTACTACCTTTGTAGCATAAACTTTACGATATGTGTAAATGTAGAGGAGGAAGAAGGGGAGGTTCAAGATGACTCTTGAACAAGCCTCTGAGCTTCTTGAAAAGATTTCTAAAGAATACGCTACCTACGAGACGAAGAAGCGTTCGGACAAGTATTACATTCCGAACTTCTATCCTACCTATCGTGAGTGCGTAGAAATGGCTTCGAGGCTTAGGGTTCACTCGGACTATGATGCCTTCCCAGAAAAGTTATTCCGTGAGAAAGCTCCCAATGAGTTGCCCCACGAGTTCAACTACCGAAAGAACATCTACAAGCCGATAACCGTTCCTTATTTCCACAAGGCGGTTAATGTGGCTGGTCGTGTTTGGAATAGGCAGAACTACGAGATTAGGTATGCTAATGTTGAGCAGGAGCGGTATTTCAATGAAGAGTATCCGAGGTTTGGCAGTATTGAAACCTACTTTCAGCAGATAGTAACCTTCGTTACCTTGACTGACCCCAATGCTGTTTTGGGGATTATGCCAGTGAACTTACAGTATCTGGAGGATGGTACTTTCAATGATACGATTGAGGTAACGCCAACGGCACATTGTTTTAAGAGCAAGAGGGTATGGGCTTGGAAGGATGAGGAGTATGCCATTATCCGTGCTGATTACAGTAGTAAGGTTACGCTTGGCTCTGATGGCTCGAAGGAGGTTGAGGATGGGTTGGTCTTTTTCATATTTGACCGCAACGAGATTCAAGTAGCCACTCAAGTAGGCAGAAAGAGTGATTACATATTCGATATAGAATTATACTACCGCCATAACCTCAATCAACTTCCTTGTGTTCGTTTAGGAGGGATTAGCGTTCAAGAGGATGGCGATTACTACTATCAATCGTTTTATACGCCTGCTATCCCTGCCCTTGACCAAGCGGTTAATGACTTCTCTACTTTACAAATGAGCAAGTTTTCTCATGCTTTTTTGCAGAAGTGGGAGTATGTCGATGAGTGCGATAAGTGTAATGGAAGTGGGCAGATTGAAGAGGCTTTGGGCTTTGAGGATAAGGTGGCGATTGCTTGTTCGAATTGTGGCGGCACAGGAACGAGGCGGATGTTTGGGCCACTTTCTGTCTATCAAATTCAAGCACCCAATAGGTTTACAACGGAAACCGAGACCAAGATACAAGTCCCTCCTGCTGGCTTCATAGACGTTAAGCACGAAATTCTTGACTTCTTGAACAAGCAAGTGATAACCAATATTCAGATGGCTTTCGAGCTTTTGTCTATTGACGTTATGAACAACGAGAAGATTAGCGGAAGGGAAACGGCAACTGGTAAGGCTATTGACCGAGAGGAGTTATACAGCTTCCTTTTGAGTTTCTCTGCTGTGGTCTTTTCGGACTTTGAGTTCGCCATCAATATGATAGGTCGGATGCGCTTTGGTGATTCTTGGCAGTCCCCTGCTATCCGTTACCCTCAGAACTTCGAGATGAGGACTGATGCCGAGCTTACTGCCGAGATTAAAGGTGCGCCATCGTTCTCTAAGGCTATGTTGGCTCAGCAGTACTTAGACACGAGGTTTCCAATTGAGGAAACAAAGAGTGCCATCATGAAGCTATCTGTTAAGGTTGACCCATACTTTAATTTGGATGCTAAGGAGGTTATGTTGCTTGTGGCTGGTGGTATGATTGAGAAGTGGGAAGGCTTAATGCACTTTAAGGTGGAGTCGATTATTAGGGATTTGGTTTATGAGGATGAGGGCTTTTTGGCTTTAGACTACTTAGAACAAAAGAAAAAGATTGAAGAGGTGGCTAAAAGGCTTGTTCCCAAGAAAAATACACTACCTTTGAGCGACAATATGTCTGCTTATGGCTTACGACAAAATAATAGAGCTTCTGGACGAAGTACCGCAGGAGATAGCTCAGAGGAACAAGGAATCGGAGAATAGGTTTTTTGAGCTTATCCTTCTTTTGCTTTCTCGGTTTAGCTTCGATGATGAAGGAAATGTAGAGCAAACTGATGCCAACTACGCTCGATTCAATGGGATGGTAGATGACATTGAGGAGGCTTTATACGATAGTGGGTTTTCCGATACGATAGCCTATTTTCAGCAGAGTGTTGAGCAGGTGAAGGGACTTATTGAGGGTGAGTTTAACTTATCCGATGAGAGCGAGATGCTTCGTGATACTTTGAATGCCGGGCAAGTGGAGGTTGAGGGGATTGCCGCAGAGGACATTCGTAGTGCTTCAAGGGATATTTCTACCGAGATAGCGAGCCTTATCGTGTTTTTAATTGTTGCTGGTTCAAGTCGTTCCGCCATTGAGGATTCTTTGGAGGAGTTGATAGTCGGCAATAGTTCTAAACTTGGTGTTGTTTCCCACAATACGAACACGAGGTTTGATTCTGTTTTCTCTGCTGTGGTTCGCTCGTATGCCTATTCGATATACACGCTATTGGGCTTCAATGAGTTTAGGTATGAGGGTGGCTTGATACAAGATTCAAGACCTTTCTGCGTTGAGCGCAATGGAAATACTTACACTACCGAGCAAGTTAAGTCTTGGGCTGATTTGCCTCAATGGAGGGGTAGAATGCCAGGGACTACCAAGGAAACGATATTCTTCTATTTGGGGGGGTATCGTTGCCGCCACTGGCTTGTTCCCATTAAGAATGCTGACCAACAAAACGCTTAAACCTTAAAACTATGCAAACAAAAAAGATTAGAGCCATATCTCGCGGAAGTGTGATATGGATTTCTGAGGCTACGGCTAAGAACGCTGATTTTCTGAAGAAGTACAAGATTACCATTGATGACGCTTCGTTTCAGCCTGTTGAGGCTACTGTGGTTCAGAGGGAGGTAATTCCTGCTGGGCTTCCAGAGGTTGAGGATATGATTGAAGAGAGGCAAGAAACGGATGTAGAGTCTTTGGATGATGAGCCTTCCGAAGAAAAACCAAAGAGAACGAGAAAACCTAAAACAGAAGAATAATGCCTATTGACCACAAAGAAATGTCGAAGTGGCTCTTTGACAAAGAGCAAGAGTTTGAAACCTTGGATGAGTTTAAGGATTTATTGGCTAAGAAGTATGTTAGCCGTGAGGTAGCTGCGGATGATGAGGATATCCGCAACAAGGTTACTGGCAAGACGCTCGGTGCTTTGGAAACTAAGTTCAAGCGTTCATTTGGCTTGACTGAGGATGAGGTTAAGGGCAAGAAGTTATCCGAGTTGTTTGAGCTTGCCGAGGCTAAGAACAAGGCCTTGATTGATGACCTTCAAAAGCAGATTAAGAACGCTGATACTCCGCAAGAGTTAAAGGAGCTTCGTGAGCAGTTGGATATGGCCAAAAGACGTGTTACTGAGCAGGAGGATTTGTCGAAGAGTCTGACTGAAAAGTTAGCTGAAACCGAGGCTTCTTCTGCTACTCGTTTCCAAGAGTATGTAACCAATATGAACGTGGAGAGGGTTAAAAATTCTATTCCTTGGAGCGACTTAGCCAACCAATATGCGCGTAGGGGCTTTGAAATGGATATTAAAGAAAAGTATATCTTTGCAATGTCTGATGACAAGTTGATTGTAACGGACAAAAACGGCAATCAGATTAAGAACGATAAGGGGACAGGGTATTTGACTGCGGAGGAACTTTATCGTTTGGAGGCTGATAAAGCTGGGTTGATAAAGAAAGCAGGGGATGCTGGGGGTAGGGCTACCACTTCAAGTGTTAGAACTCCTTCACCAGAAGCCCCAAAAAGATATGCTCACCCAAGGCTTTCGGGACACCTCGAGGCTTTGAAGCAAGAGAAATAACGACACGCTGTGTCTGGCAGACAGTAAGTGCCAAATGTGCTCTGAGGTTAGGCATTAAGTAACCGAAAAACCTTTTTAATATCTAACAAAATGTCTTATTCTTTTAGTGATTTTATTTCTTGTCCAGACCTTCAAGGTCGTCTTGAGGAGGGCTACTTCAAAGGAGACCCTCAAATGTTCCCAGGGCACATTAACACCCTTCGTGCTGTTACCTCGCCCATGAATGAGCAGGGAATCCTGCAAAGTCAGATTGACACCGGAAACGGCCACTATCGCGCTGTTGAGGTTGTGTATCAGCCTCGTATGACCGACACTGGTACTTCTTCTTCTGCTGAACTTGATTGTGCCGCAGGGCCTACTTACGGAGAGACCTCTAAGCTTTACAACATTGACCCTACGGTTGGTGCTTCTCGCAGTTGGTCTTTTTCTTTGGATGAGCTTGCTCCTCGTTGTGAGGCCGATGAGAACTATGTTGCTCGGCAGTTGGCTTACCACTTGCAAGCACTTAAGCGGAAGATGAACACCGAGGCTGTTAGCTTTATTGACACTAACTTCGGAAACTTCTCTACTGGTGCAGGTAGCACGGTTACTGGTGGCAACTTGCTTACTACCAAAACCAAAAACACCACTACTGGTGTGTACTTGGATGATTACCTTTCCGATGTAACCTACCAATATCAGTTGGCAGAGGGTTGGGATAGGCCTATCGTTGTGGGTGGTGAGTTGTCTCATAAGTACATGACTGCTGTTCGTAACAGCTGTTGCGCTACTTTGAACGTTGACCTTCAGTCGATGATGAGTTCGGATGCTCAGATGTACTTCTTCTTCGAGCCAAAGGCTGATTCTGTTTTCGGTACTGGTGAGTTCGCGTTCTTCGCCCCTGGTGCTATTCAGCTTATCCGCTACAATGCGTTCAAGGGTGCTAATGGTATCCGTGTAATTAACGACCAAGCCATCAAGAAGGGTACTATCGTTGACCCTGAAACTGGTTTGGAGTTTGATTACTACGCTCAACTTGACTGTAACCAATGGAAATTCTTCCTTGGCTTAGCATTCGAGTATGTTGGAATGCCTGATGATATGTTCTTCGCTACCGATGCATTGAGTGGTGTGAACTACATCTTCAATGGTCTGGTGAGCAACTAAGAAGGCTTAGTATGTGATGACGAGGGGGTGCTGAAAAGCATCCCCTTTTTTTATGTTAAATTTGCCCTATGAACTGTTGGAATAACGTAATTGGTATTAGGGGTTTATGCGACCCTGAAACTCCTTCAAGCGGTCTATACATCAATGACTTGACAGGCATCTCTATGAGCGACCTTGATTCAGGCGTTAATGAGGAAGATAAGACCGCCTACACGCTCATTCAGAGGAAGATAGACCAAGCCGCGAATATGATTCAGGCGGAGTCTTTGGCTTACCTATACAATCGTTGGAACTACCTAACGAGCAGTTGGGATGGCCAAGTTGGTTTTTGGCCTCAGCAACTTGAAGCATTAGGTTCTTCTGCTGTTTGGAGGGGCATCGGTGTTCGCTACCGACAAGCCGACTACATAGCCGTTACCCTTACTGCCGTTAATCTCTTGGTGAACTACACTGGAACGGTGAATGTCTTGGTTTACGATTTGATTACTGGGAATGTTTTAGAGACCATCCCTGTAACTACTGTGGCAGGAACTCCATCGAGGCTTGTGGTGAACAAGAAGTTCACGAGTAACGGGCAGATGCTTAACCTTGCTTTCTTGTATAACGCTACTGCGGTGAACTCCTACCAAACTGGGCTTTACCCTGTCTATGGCTGTGGGGGTTGTTCAAGGGGTTCGAGGTGGCAGAACAACGTATTGGAGAGGACTATTGAGATACCTACCACTGGTGCAGTTATCGAGCAGAATATATCTGGTGGCTCTTGGACTGGCGGTCTTTCCGTTGAGTACCAAGTGGCATGTTCTTTTGAGAGCTTGCTGTGCGCTCATATAGGGCAGTTGGGCTATCCTTTGCTTTACAAGGCAGGGATGCTGATTATGAAGGAGATGGAGTTCTCCAAAAGGCTGAATGGGATTATTTCCTACAATCGTGAGCGGAATGCTCAGCTTGTAGAGTATTACCAACAGCAGTATGATGCCTATATGTCGAGGTATTTTGAACAAGCCTATATGCCTGATACTGGTTGTTTTTCTTGCAGACAAAGGGTTAGACAAGTGAGTAGAATCCCATGAAGATAGAGGACTTCATATCAATTTTGAAGAGGCAAGAGGCTTCTATGAAGCAAGCTTCGGAGCAAGCTTTGAAAACCTCTGCTCAAATGGTGCATAAGCAATATGTGGAGAGGATATTTGATACTGGCCTTGACCATAAGGAGCAGCCTATTGGTAAGTATAGCACGAGGAGAACCACTTTTTATCGTTGGAATTTCTTGCCGAGCAAGTTAAATAAGTTTAAGCCTACCGGATATTATACGAGCAAAGGCAAGGTAGTGCCCTATATGGTGTTGAATGGATATAAGGAGTTAAAGTCTATTCAAGGGCTTAATTCTTCTTTCGTTGATTTGACTTATACTGGTTCTTTGAAGAAAGATTTCAGTCAAGTTCCTAAGAGGTTAAATTCAAGAACTTACCAAGGTTATTCCTTTTTTGCTTATGGAATAAAAATTGAGGACAACAACCCAACAAGTCCTGGTTGGGATACTCCTTCTAAGCCAAAAGCGATAGGAAATGCCTCTAAGGTTGTTAAAAACACAAGTCGGTTTAGGACTCCGATTGGCAAGCATTCAGTACGAGAGGAGTATGCTTTTATAAGCAGTTTTAATAGGATTCTGAATAGATTGGTTTTTAGGGATACTCCAATATCTCAGATTGAAGGCTTTGGCGGATAATTTAAGAATATATGATTATAACTATCGTAAACGGCATTTTAGACAGACTTCGTGATTACGATGTGGCTCGGCATTATGGCTTTGCGGAGATGCTCCCGGATGGGGAGAGTATCATCCCTGCTATCTACTGCAACAATGGAGAGTATCGGCACGTTGTAAACGACTATGAGTGGAGTGAGGGTATTGCCTACATTCGTTTGAGTGGTGCTGATACGAGTGAGCCTATTTTCGATGAGGCGTTTGTTGGATGCCAAGACCTCATTTCTATTCGGCAGCCTATGACTTTGGTTGTTATTGGTAAGAGGAAGAAGTATCGTAACTTCGAGATGGGTGAGTTGATTAGGGCTAAGGTTACAGGCACTTATCCTTCAATTTCTGCCACTATCGGTGCTGTCTATGTAGATATAGATGTTCGTTCTATTGACTACGATATATCGACTGTTTTACGCTCTGAGTTTGAGGGGGCTTCTATCTCTTGGGATACTGCCAACTATATTATTTCCTTGTCTATTGATGTTACCATTCGTATTGATAGCAAGTGTTTGAATCAAGCGGCTTCGTGTGATGTGAATGCGATAGCCGTTAATTTGGACGATGATTTAGCTTCGAATGGTAGTACAACTTTAACATACTAAAAATGGCACGAAAAAGGATTAAGGATTTAGATTTGGCTTCTTCGACCACTGGCTCGGAGTTTGTGGCTATTGATGCCCAAGGGTTTAGTTCGGCTAAGAAGGTGGCTTTAACCTCTGTTGTGAGCTCGGCATCTTCTTACTGCTCTTGGGGGTTCACCGATGAGAGTGGTACTTTTGAAACGAGCTTTTTAGGGGCTAACGCCTATGCGAACCTCAATGTAGGAAGCTCGATTGCTTTTGCTGTTAATACCTCGGACTTTTCGGTTTCCAATACCGGGATTATAACCTACACTGGCACTGCTACCAAACCTTTCCTTATTTTGGTTGGTGCGGATGTATTTGGAACGAACAACGAGGATATTCGATTTGCGGTATCGAAAGTCAATACGATATTGGCAGGAGGGATTGCCTCTTGTGTCTTACCCTCTGGCAATAAAAGTGAGTCCGTGTTCTTGGCTGCGGCTACTACTCTATCCACGAATGATACTATCCGAATAAGGGTTAAGAATGTTACTCAGAGCAATCCTATTTATACGATAGCCGCTTCTTTGAGCATTGTGTCTTTGTAGCCGAAAAAACAACAATTTAGAATATCGTAATTTAGCACCCATAAACACAATAAGATGCCTGCATTACCAAGATTAACTGCTTTCAGCCTTGGAACTTCACAGCTTGTCCTTACCTACGCTGATGGGAGGATTTTCTATGTGAACTATGCTGATATTATCACCGTTGAACTTGACCCTACCTCTGGGGAAACGTTAGTCCGTATTTATGCCGAGGGGGAGGTTAGCGTTACCTTAACGGCTTCCAATACTGATTTGGTGGCATTAGGAACTACGGCTACTGCCTTCATTACCAACTTAAACCTTAAACTCGCATACTCCGCTTCTGCCCCTACCCTTGGCTCTAAAATGGAGTTGGTTACAGGCTCGGTTACTGGAAAGGCTTACACCGCCATTATGGTGAATGCCTCTACGAGTTTCACGACCTTAACTGATAGTGCTGCCGTTAATATGCTTCTTGATATGAATTTAACGGGCATTACCGTTTATACCGGAATGATTATCCGTGCTAATGAGGGCAAGACTATCGCTGCGGTGAATGTTTCAGGGGGTAATGTATTTGGATATTTTAACTAACTATGGCTTTAATACCTGGTTTCTCCATAAATGGGAATGCTCTTCATGTTACTCGGAACTATTCCGAGGATGATGCCGATGCTTTTGCAAGGGCGCAAGCTGATGCTGGCTCTCGTGAGTTTTCAGGTGGCTGTTTAGATGGAAGGGTATTTGATTTAAGGGGTAGGACTACGGTTCAGCCTTCTATATTGATTGTCCCTCAATTAACGAGGAATGGGGTGGCTTACAATCAACTCCCCAATACGCGCACCAACTTCATTCCAAACAACACGATGGTAGGCGCGACTGGTTCGGTTATTCCGAATTTATGGAGTTTAGGCAGTTTACCCTCTGGAATTACTATTGGCTATTCCGCAAGCGGTCAGACGACTGCGGCTGATGGTACGTTGGTCGACTACATTGACGTAACGGTGAGCGGAACGGCAACGGCTACTGGCTTTCTAAACCTTAGGCCAAATCCTGTCAGTTCAACGGTAAGTGGTAATATGCTATTTGCTCCTGGGATTAACTACATAGCAAGTTTTTACTTGTCCTTAGTGTCTGGTTCGTTTTCTGGGGTTAATCCAGGATTTCAGCTTCAAGAGGCATCAGGTGCTTCTTTTGTATCTCCTATCGCCACATTTCAAGCATCAGGCATTACATCGGCTTTAACGCGGTATAATGTTTCAGGAACTATTGTAGGCACAGGTGCAGATAGGATAGCTTTGAGATGGGGACACGCCATAGCAAGCGGTCAGGTATTGGACTACACGGTTCGCATAGCATCTCCGCAGTTGGAGAAGGGGAGTGTTGCTACGCCTGTCATCCGCACGGCGAGTGGCTTTGTTACCGTTCAAGATATGGTTCAAGGGGCGCAGGATGTTAATTTGGCGTTGCAGAGTGAGGATTTTACGACCACTTGGGCGGCTACAAACATATCAGTGAGCGCAAATAGCACAGGTACGCTTGACCCGCTTGGTACAAATCTTGCTGACTTATTAACCGCAACAGCAAATGGTTCGGCAAGAGTTGCTCAGTCGTTTAGTTTTGTGAGCGGAACAACGTATACTTATTCTTGCTTTGCAAAAGCAGGTACTGGATTTTTTGGGATGACGATGGAGAATTCAGGTCTTGCAAGTGGAACTGCCGTTATTTGGAATCTTACAACTGGTGGATTTGTTGTAAGTGGAAGTGGTGGTAGTAATTACACATTGCAGGCGCACAACATAGAGAATTACGGCAACGGCTGGTATCGTTGTTCAATGCGGGTATTGGTGGGGGCGAGCGTTGCAGGTAACATAAGAGTGAACACCAGTAATGGAACGATAAGTACCGCAGTCGTTAATTCTGATATCGGAAACACAGTATACGTCTTCGGAGCACAACTCGAAGTCGGCTCAACGGCTACCCCATACATTTCTACAACTACTTCTGCGAGAGCGAGAGCGGCTTATGATGGCGCACCGCCTGACTTCACCTTCACGCGAGCGACCACCGCCACGCGGGTGAATGCGAGTGGCTTGATTGAATCGGTCGCTTCGGGAGTGCTTCGCTTGGACTACCCTGTGACAGGCGGTTGCCCTGCCGCGTTGATTGAGCCGAGTGCGCAGAATTTGGCGTGGCATTCAGAAACGTGGGCGACAGGGACGAATTGGCAGTTACTTAACACAACAACTGTAACAGGAACGACAGGCACGCTCGACCCGCTTGGCACGAATACGGCGAATGCGATTAGTCCGACTGCGGTGAGTGGGTCGCATTATGTCGCGTCTAATAATTCAACAGGAATAATATTCACAAGCGGAACGATTTACACGCAATCCGCTTTTTTCAAGCAAGGCACAGGCGATGCAGGTAAGTATGTGCAGTTGACTTTTACAGGGGGAAGATTTACGCAAAATGGCTATGCCAACTTTGACCTGCAACTTGGAACGGTCGCAGTAGTGAGCGGCACGAGTGCGGATACCAATAGAGCGGCAAGCATTGAGAATTACGGCAACGGATGGTACAGGTGTAGGTTAACGGCAACGTGCAATAGTGGAGGGGGAGGTTTAGGCGTAGTAGCTGTTTTAATCACCGCAAGCGGCGATACCCGCGTTGCCTCGTTCGCAGGCGTTACAGGCGATGTATTGTACACTTGGGGCGCACA
>Ga0070749_10000445_pt1 | contig 28081 bp, 26 predicted proteins | sample VirMetDEL_Nov_18_FD_75180 | JGI IMG/M metagenome (GOLD analysis project Ga0070749, IMG submission 75180) | Aqueous microbial communities from the Delaware River and Bay under freshwater to marine salinity gradient to study organic matter... | ecosystem: Environmental > Aquatic > Marine >...
AATTCAAGTGTCATGAGTCTTACAATAACAAGTCAGACAGACTTGCGTTGGTCGGTGCCACGCAAGTCTTAGCTCAACATATAATGGCAGGCGATGAATGAGCTGGCTCTTTTCGCGGGCGCTGGTGGAGGAATTCTCACAGGGCAAATCCTTGGATGGAGAACAGTATGCGCCGTTGAAAGCCACAGGTATGCCGCCAGCGTTCTTGCTCGCAGACAAAACGAAGGGCATCTGGAGCCCTTTCCGATTTGGGATGACGTATGTACGTTTGACGGAAAGCCTTGGAAAGGAATTGTTGATGTGGTTTCTGGAGGGTTTCCCTGTCAAGACATCTCCCTTGCAGGAAGCGGAGACGGAATCGAAGGAGCAAAGTCAGGACTCTGGGTGGAAATGGCAAGAATCGTTGGTGAAGTACGACCCAAGTACGTCTTCGTGGAAAACTCGCCAGCACTTGCTACTAGGGGGCTTGGAAGAGTTCTCGGAGACTTGGCCTTACTGGGGTACGATGCGGAGTGGGGAGTCATGGGGGCGCACCATTCCGGCGCACCTCACAAAAGAAACAGGATCTGGATTCTTGGTGCCGACACCTCAGTCACGAGACTGGGCAGACACAACAGCGTCTCAGGGGAAAAGGAAAAGCATAAACCTAGGCACTTGGGCAAAAAGATACCCGACTTTAGCAGCATCCGAGACAAAGCAAAAAAAGAACCCGCACAATCAGAAGAGGGAAACGTCGCCATGCGAAGTTGGTGGGACACTGAACCCGAATTGGGTCGAGTGGCTAATGGGGTGGCCCGTAGGATGGACAGGCTGCGAACCATTGGAAACGGACAAGTACCAATCGTGGCTGCAACAATTTTCAAAACACTCTTAAAAAGAATTACTTCCAGAAATCGTGGTAGCAAGTGAGTAAGAAGCAATATGCAAAGGGTTTTTAAGCAAGTTATCGCAAGCGCAGCCGCCAGTGGCGAGGCGGTTTTTTACATGGCAGATCATGGCTCTGCGGCTATCGCTCTGGGGGCCTATGGCGGCACAAATCCAGTAGCTGCCTATACCGTGAGCCTGTACGCAACGCCAGACACCCCGGATAGCATGGCCTATACGTATAAAACGCAGACGCCAGCAGCGGTTCTAGTCTACGAGAACGTTACGGACTCAGACGGCGTAGCCTACCCGTTTTATAAAATGAAAATCGCCTACAGCGATCTAACTAACAACGAAGGTAGCGGCGCTTATTTTGTGGCGTATGTTATTGCCAGCTAACGGCTGCATTTGATCCAGAGTTTACCGCGCAATTAGGAAATTTTCTTGTTACTTCTTTTTTTGAGTAGACTTACGCTTCTTTGTAACAGTCTTGGTGGCTTTTTTCCTATTGACAGCCCTAGAAACAACACGAAGATTATCCTTTCCATTGCCGCCGCCCTTGCTAAGCGGCGTCTTGTGGTCAACTTCTTTGCCCGGGCCCGGCTTTAGCTTGCGGTTTGCTGCGTTTCTCTTTGCTCTATCTTTCTTGTCGCTAGTGGAGGCATGGTCGCGAGCATACTCTTTCTTGTAGTTTCGTTTTGACTTTGGAGTAGGCATTACCACTTCACCTTGTCTGCCCACCAAGCGGCAGACATCTTCCCTTTTGCAATGTTCTTTGCGTGTCTGGCTTTGAATGACTTGCGCTTAGCCTTCATTCGGTCTGACTCGCCTGCTTTGGGTGCTCCTGCTGTGCCAGAAACGGTACCAACCTTCTTACCCTGCTGTCCAAAACGGATGGTTTTAATTTTATCCCCTTCCTTAGCAACAACAACATGGCTTTTGGTAGGGTGAGAGGGTGTTCGTTTTGGTTTGTTGTACCCAGAGACTCCCGCTCTTGTGAGGCGGGAGTCTTTCCCGGTAGTTTTTTTAGTCGGCATAGCTTTCTCCTATACATTGTGATCTGTAACAGTAAGCAACAGCGTTAACCGCTTCTCTCTCCGTCTCCATCGTTGTGTCCAGCACGCACTGTCGGATGGTTTCTAGGTTCGATTCCTCTACACAACCAACACCACCAGCAACCACAAAACTCGACCTCGCGGCACTTGTCAGTCCTTTCAGAAGGCACAAGCCTAAACCCTTGCTGGAGCAAGATTTCGATTTCTCTACCAGACATTCCGCGTATTCTCCAAAGTTGCCAGATTCATCAGGCGCAGCGCAGCCAGCAGTAGACTGCGCCGCACACGCGACAGACGTGTGAAAGGCGCAATCAGTTACTGTAACAGTAGCAGTTTTAACAATATCAATTGTCTTTGGATTGCACGCAAGAATGTTAATAAGTGCTGCAATGATAATTGCAATTCCTGAAAGAATCAGGATCTTCGAAACAGCATCTGGGAAATCACTCTCCTTTTGGAAGTGATTGTTCTCCTGCTGTTGATTTGGCTGCTTGCTCAAGGACATGAATAAGACCCTCTATTTGGTGGCTATCAATGCTTCCTGAACCCATAAAACGATTGAGAATCCCATCGCCAAGGCCAAGAAACAGAGCAACAAGTACAATAAACACAAGAGAGATAAGTGCTTGGCTGTTCCCAAGGATAGCCTCAAGAGCAGTCTTGGGACGCGCCGATTGTTCGCCAACTTTTTCAATGAGGACATCCATCTTTTGGTTAAGAATAACAAGCTGGCCGTTAAGATTCAGGGCTTCCTTCTGGTTATCCCGAATCTCTTTCAACATATCTTGCGTATCAATTGTCCCGCTTGGTTGCTTAAGCATTTCTTGATCCTCTGAGAATATACTTAACTGCACTTACCTGCTCCGATAATACAGGATTAATGTCATTTGGTTCTACCATTATATCTTCTTTCCCAACTAATCCAGCCCTGAAATAATTAACGTAGGTGGGTTTAAAGTTCGGGATAAGGTCTTCGAGTCCATGCTGCTCAAGACTTTTGCCAGTGGATCTAAGGTACCCCCACGCTTGCTTAGGATTTTTAGGGTTTTTCCTTCCTGTACCAACCATAACGCATCGTTTGGATCCATTGATACTAGGGGAGCTGAACCGCTTCTGAAACTTAGAAGCGATAGTAGATATTCTCGTTCCATAAACCATTGGTTCATAGTAATCAAAGTGCTCCATCATCTCTTTGGTAACAGGCGCTGAGAAACAATTGGCAAAAAGCTTCACGTTTGGAGCGTGAAGCTTGAATGTTTCAGCAAATGCAATGGCGTTTGATTCTGGGTCCTCAGAGGCCGCCCACTGCTTTTCTGCGTTCCAGTGATACCCAGACAAGGAAAGCTCCTCACAAAGCCCAGCAGCAGTCTCTGCCTCGCGCTTAGCGTCAATTACAGATTCGCAGTAATGGAAGCCCCAACCGTGGGCTTCCTTCCCAAGCTCTTCAGCAATCGCAATAATGTCGGCAGCGTTCCGTTTGTTGTAAGCCTTGTATCTGTCGCACACTTTTACAGACAGCACATCAAACCCACCAACATACATTGCCCAGTCTTTATTGAGTTGGCTTTTGAGCCAGATCGTCAGAATAAACTTAGGCTCATACTTCTTTGGAAGGGTGGACTTAATAGAGTCCATCACGCTTTTAAAGAAACTCATTTCTTTTTTCTCACTGTTGGCTTTGAACTGCTTCTAACCGACTTGCTTGCTTTGGCAGCAGCAGTCGTGTTCTTGACGAACTGTTTGCCTTTCTTTGAGGCAGCCACCTTCTTCTTGTTGGTGGCTGCCTTTTCAGAAGAGCTAAGTTTATCCCATGCCTTTTCAGGCAGGTATCTTTTCGTGACTTTCTTTCCAGATGAATCGGTTCGTATTGCAGGTTTCTTGTCAGATGTCTGCCATTTCTCTCCGGTCCATTTCTTCAAACTTTTTTGGGAAGATGTTTTAGCACCAGAGTAACCGCCACCAGCTTTCTCGTATTCAGAAGCAAGGAGTTGCGCTTTGCGCGCACTCCATTGGCCAGCATTACCGCCCTTAGTGCCAGCCATGATCTTCTTTTTAAGACGCTCTCTAAGCGAAGGCTTTGTGTATGTAGCCACTCTACTTCTTCTTGGCCTTCTTCATGGCTGCTGCGCGAGCGCCACGAGTGGGAAGAGACATTGACTTACCGCCAGTAGCCTTAGCGCGCTTCTTAGCGGCGCTAAGGGTCTTGTGCATTTTCATCTTACCAGACTTTGATTTAGACATTGGCATCACTTCACCGCCTTTTTTGCAGCAGCCTTTTTAACAGGCTTTTTATCAGCCTTCTTAAGCTCAGCAAGCTCATCAGACAGAACCTTAACCAAAGTAATCATGTCGTCTACTTTGGTTTCAAGAGCATCAATATGAGTCTCAAGCTCTTCAATTCCTTCAAGAGAAATAATTACTTTACGACTATTTTTCTCCAAGCCCATAACACATATCTCCTTCGTTCCAACCAATGACGAAACAATCTACAACAGGGTCACCAGTAAAACCTGAAGTAGAAAACTCAAAGAAAGAAACTGGTCCGCAAATCTTTTCATTTTCATGACCTCCATATGTAAAGGATAAAGGAGCAGCTCCCCCTAAGTCACCACCAGCACCCGTTATTTCAAGAACAGTTTCTGAGATTCCTGTGGGCCTATACGCTTTTACAGTAATAGCCACCGCAGCCCCAGCTGGTGGGGTTCCTTTGTCAGTGACATTTACCTGAACAATCCAGTTAGATTTTGTGCCCCATCCAGAAAGGTCGAAAGAAGACATCGGCCCAGCATTGCCATCACCAGGAAGAGGTGCAGTGTTTTTGTTTGTCCCAATAGGGAAATAAACTTTCTCAGCACTTCCAGTAATCTGGTTATCAGTGTTGCTTCCAACACCCCAGTTACCTTCACCAAGATTAGAGACTAATGCTCTATGATGATTACTAATTCCCATTGGTTATGCCCCCGGGTATTTGCCATCGCCACCTGTGGTGGGAGCAGTCTTCTTATCTTTACCAGCAGCACCTGTTGTAAGCTTTGTGCTAGATGCTTTTGACCCAGCAGGCAGCGCATCACGGCTGCCTGTGTGTGAGTATTTGGGCAATGAGTAGTTCATATCTGTGTGTGCCATTTGTAACTCCTATTCGTTTGCTTTTTCCATAAGTAGGATAAATTCTTCTTCAGTCAAATTTCCCATAATATGTTCTAAAAATATATTGTTAATTATCATATCAAGCTCTCTTGCAGCAATTACCTTTAAAGAACCGGAATCTTCTTTTGTCGATTCCCGAAGTTTGTCTGACGTGATTCTTGCTTTAGCTGCAACATCAATGAATTCTTTATAAGTTTTTTCATCAATGCCTTGAGCCTTAGCAATCTCAGCTACATTGATTGCTGCTGTTGTTTGAGCCTTTAGATCTGAAGCCGTTTCTGTATCAATCAAAGAAGATGTAACCAAGCTTCTTATTGATGATGGAGCAATATTAAAACCAAGAAGAGGTCTTGCAAGTGGACCAGATGACCCTTCTCCGGTGACAGCACCCTTAAGATTAACAGAGCTTGTAAAAAATGTTGGTGTTACCATTTTTACAATTTCATCTCCTAGCTGCCCAATTCCACTTGTTTGAGACTCTTTTCTCATCCAATCTCTCAAGAGCTTTACTGTTCTAGTGTACTCTCTACTGTCTTCTCCATACTTTAAGGCTAACTTTTCAAGATTTTTTGAAATAGCTTGGTTTTGTTGGTCCCTCATTTTTTGAGTATTGTATACATTAAATGAAGTCATAATTGATTTAAGTGGACCACCAATTGTTTTTGAGAATCCTTCAAGGATGCTCCAAGCGTCAGCTTCTTTTCCTTCTCCAAGTGGGCGTGTTGTTCTTGCAACTTGTTTTAAATCAATTGCCGATGGGACAAGAGAAGTCGCAGAACCAGTAAAAACTCCAGACACTTTGCCTTCCAATGGAAGCGATTGTCCTCCGTACTCGTTTGGTTTGGCTTGATCAACACCCTCATATGGAAACAAAAGCAGTGTAGGATCTCTAAATATAGACCTGTATTCTTGAGCAGTCATCTCAAGATCTAACATGGCTTCAAGTGTAGTGTCATTTGCTCTAGCAAGAAGACTACCAAGGTAAGATCTTTTTGTATTTTGAGTTAACATTCTTGCATAAAGATTCATACCGTTTGCAGTATATCCAACAAAAGGCATACCCAGCACACCACCACTTAACTGATACCTGAATGTATTTAAAAAACTAGAAACATCAAAGTAATCCACAAAAACGTCTTCTGCGATTGACGTAGCATGTCTTACAGAAAGGTTGTACTCTTCCATAAGCTGCAATATGTAGCCACCTTTAAGCTTTTCATCTACATAAGAATAACCTTTAAGAAGTCTATTAAAAGAACCTTCTCTAAATTTAGATAAAGCTCCACCTAACTGCTCAAATCCTGTTGGATCAGAAAGAGTATAGGACGGAACAGCCCTTGGGTCTGTTTCCGTTTTCATTGTTCGCAGAAACGCATTAAGCTCGTCATCAAACCCTTCCAGATTCAAAGCACTTGCAATTCTTTGAATATCACCAAGAGAGTCAGCAGTAAGAGAATCGATTTCCTCCATGATTCTATTGTTTTTCTTGAAGTATTTGTAAAGAAGATCAGAAAAAGCATCATGGCCGGCAGCAATATTAAACTCAACTCTTCTTGTAGAAAGCTCAATACCAGCATTTACAATACTTTCTACTCTTGGATTTAATGGCTGCTCTCCCTTCTCCATTCTTTTTATGTCATCCATAAACTGAAGAATGTATTTTGGCTTTGAAATAACAGGGCCAGCCCCATACCCATGAAACGTAATAGAGCTAATTGCATTTCTTGTATAAGCACCACCAACCGGATCAATTATTTTTGCAAGCTTAAACAACTGAAGTCCTTGTTGCATGAACTCATTTGAGAGCAAAGAAAGCCCAGCTTGTTTTGAAAGAAAGCTGCCCATTGGTTTGCTAATATGGAAACCATCCATTGTTGATCCAAACATTGGAGCGGTTGCAGCTTCAACAACAGGGGAGCTTTCGTTAAGACTAGCTCCTTTTGGCTTAAACACTCCTCTGGATATTGTTGAAGGTGTTCTTGGTCTTACATTTCCAACAGGCATAAAGCTTCGCGCAACATCAGGACGAGACACTTTTAATGCTTTTAACTCTGAGTCAGTTATAAGTTGCCCGGAGTTTCTCAAGAAGTTCCACGTTCTGTTAATGTCTATTGCTTGCTGTATAGTTTCGTATGTTTTGTAAATTGAGAATTTGTAGTTAGCGTGAGCTTCAAGTCTTTCCCTTGGTGTAAGGCTGTCTGCTGAAGCATTCTTGTGAAAGAATCTTTCTTCTGGTGATATAACCCTAGAGAAGAGACGTTGAGACTCAGCATCAGACATATTCATGACCTCATCCCAAACCTTGGTAATATCGTTACCATGCTTAGCAAGACGCTCTTTTCCATCAGGGACAAGGTACAGCAGCTTTCTTTGGAGAAGCTGCTGCTTTTCAGCAAGCTCAGGGCCAGTAAGATTATTTAGTCTCATCTCTTCGAGATTAGCTTTAATTACTCTAAGGATGCCCTCGTTTGTTTGGTATGTTGAGAAGTACCCAATAGTTCTCTCAAGAAAGCTACCCGGCTCAAATGTTATTTGAGGTGCAGTGGTTGGAGGAGGAATATAATCCTTTCCGTACTGTAGTCTTGCTGCAAGCCCATCGTCATTAAGAACTATGAATTTTGTGTTTCCGCTGGCAAGCAAAACATTTTCATTTGATTGAACGATCTCTTCTGCTGCGCGTATTTCATTTTCAGTCGCGCCAGATTTCCTTAGAGCCTCTAATTCTTTCTCCGCGGCTTCCCGAGAGAGCCGCGCTTCAGCATTGTTTAGCTCAAGCATTAAGGCTTCTGCTTTTGCTGCGCCTAACTTGTCTCCACTAAAGTCTTTATGAACAGTGTACTTCTGACCAACACTAGATTCTGTGACTTTCACAACAATCTTTTTGGGTGCAGGTGATCCTTCAAGAAGGATACGCCGAGAGTCCTGTCCTGTTAGAAGTTGAGCAATAAGGTTAAAGAGTTTTTCCTGCGCAGGTCTAATGTGATTCTGAGCAATAGCAAAAACAGCTTTCTGGTAATCTGTCATTTCAGAGACAGGAATCTTTGGATAAAACCTAAAGTCTCCAACCCCTTCGTATTGCTCTTTGTTAGAGATATACTTTGTGTCTTCAAAAACTTCTTCTATTGGAAGATATGTTTTCTCTTCTGACGTAAGTTGAAATCTTCTTTTATCAAGCTCTTCTAAAAGTTCTGTTTTTCTTTTAAGAAATCTGGGGTCATCAGGAAGTTTATCAAGCATTCTAGTCAGCTTGTCTATTTCTGATTTCAAGAATTGAGTTGCATCTATCTCAATACCCATTAGCTGTGACGGAACTGTGCCGTCTAAAAGCGGCACATCCATGCTTGAGTGTATGTTAACAAATGTTTTATCAAGGTCAGACTTTGGAATGGTTACGTTTTTGTATCCTTGTTCTGCGCCTCTTCCAAAAGCCTCTATAATTTCTTCTTCTGCAACAACAAAATCTTTTGAAAACTCAGGCAACTCATCAAGGACTTTTGCAAGCTCTCTTTTGGAGAGATTTGATTGATGAGCTATTTCTCTAGTAATTCTATACGAATCTCCAACCTCAAGGGATGGCTTAACCAAAGACTGCAAAAGCAGTCCTAGACGCGTGTCTTCCTTTCCCGTAGCGTAATGGTACCGCATTGCTTCAGCAACGCCTTCACGGTACCAATTCGGGATGTTCACAGCAGCAAATGGGGCATTCATAAACTCAAACGCACCTAGCGCTGTATAGTAAAACTTATCGCTTTTTACTTTGGAATCTTTTGCCCTATCGAAAAGACGCATTGGCCTATTACCAAATATGCCTTTCCCGAGGGTTCTTATGATCGGCTGTCCTGCGCTGGAGTATTCATAGAAGTTGCTAAATTTTGCAGAAGAAGGAACAACCGTAGAGTTTTTAAACCCAACCCATGTTCCATCATGGTCAACAACGTGCTCCATTTGATTTGATGATTGCTTTCTAGAAAGGGCTACCTTTTGATCGCGTACATTCCTTCCTCTGGCAGCAAACTTCTCAAGCTCTGCATCTGTAATATTAAGGCCAGCATATGCGCCAACATCAGAAGAACCACTTGATGCTAGGTATTCAGCAATAACAATTGAGTCCTGCCTGTCTGTGACAAAGGCAGGACTTTTCTTTGTTGTTTCAGACAGGATTGTTTCAGGGGCATCTTTGAGAATTTCTTCAATTGCTTTTGACCTTGTTGTTTTTGAATTTTCCCAAGAAAATCTTTTTGCTCTGGACATAAAGTCTAAGATCTGAGCACTTGTCTTAGGCATATCACTTCGAGCATTTGTAACAAGAACAGAATATATTCTGGGGTCTGTAACGCCCTTCTCCATCAAAAGGTTTGCAGTAAAGTATGCGTTTTCGTATGGGTCAAAATTGTAAGCTTTGCCCAGCTCATCAAGCCGCTTCCCGTAAGTTGCCATGTCTTCGGCTTTTTGCTCTGGATTTGAACGATAAAGCTCATTAAGGTTTCTTAAGGCTTTTTCAGATTCTATGTCATACTGAGTCTTTCTGTTTCTATATGCTACTTTGTTAGATTGATTAGGTGTTAAAGGTTTTCCTTTTGGAATGCTTTTATCTAAGAATTTATTTCTTTCTTTTTCTATCAAGAAGTTTCTCCACTCATTCAAAGTAGAAAAAGCATTCTCTTTCATCTTGGTTACGCCGGGGACACCGCCGTTTGACCATGCTTTGTTTTCAAAAGTTTCCCTTACTTTCCCCTCATCAATAAGCACCTTATTGTTTTTAGTGTCTGCTCTGACTGGAACAAACGTTTTATTGTTGCCAGATTTAAGACCGCTAACTTCTTCCAAAGGTATTGACTTGTCCCGCTTTGACTCCCACTCAGATATTCTTTTTGCTTCTTTAGATACAGTTGCTGGAGGTGTTGGTCCAGATGGCTCATCTGCAAAACGAAGAACCATCCCATCTTTTGTTGTGTACCCTTCATCATATTCTTTTCTTGCGACTGAGGCATACTCTTCGTGAGCCTTTGCTTGTTTCTCTAGGGTAGACGCCTCTTCTGTGCTAGATACTTTTTTAGCCTGTTCTCTTAGCTTAAATGCTTCTTTTTCATTATATACAATGGTTGCCTGTGTTTGGTCTTTTTTAATCGCCGTTACTGGAGCGTCAGATGTATGAATATCAGCAGAAGTCACAGGCGTTTCTTCCGGAATCATTTTAATTGCTTCTATTCTTTTTATCTCTTTTGCTACTTCTTTTCGAATAAGAGAAAAAAGTTTTACTTCATTCCCAGCGGCAGCTTCAGTGGCTGCCGCTGCTAAGGCATTGCGGATACCTCTTGCTGATGTCGTACCTAGCGTTGCTGTTTTTCCAACAATGCTAGTAAACAAAGCAGCGTCAAGAGCTGAGTAAACAGGGTGCTGTGTCCATTTTTTAGTAAACCTTTCTATGCCTTCTTCAGACTGATCAAAGACTATTCTGACGCTATCAAGCATATCTTCAACGATAACATCTAAAGAAATTGCTTCAGAAAGATTTGAAATGTATTCTTCTGTTGCGTTTCTAAATTCAGGCGTATTTTTGTTTGAAAAGATTGATATTGAAGTAGCTGCGGCTGTGGCTGTAGCGCCATTCTTAGACCAAACATTTCCAAATGCTCCAGCTTTTGCTGCATTTAGATTTGAATCAAAAACTTTTTTGTCATAGTAATCTTTAGACAGTCTCTTAAAGCTATCCCCAGAAACTTCTTTGCCGCCAGTTACTTTTTCCCAATTGCTACGCATTCGGGAAAAGTTTTTCCCAAAAGCTTGTTCGCCAGTTAATCCTTTTAACCTTGGATCTCGACCTTCTTCTTTCTTTGATTCAAGAAAGTTTTGATACTCTATTGCATCAGATATTTCATTGGAAAGAGATTCTCCAACTGGCTTTCCGTATTTGTTTAGAATTGGCTCTATGACTTCTTTTTGGATTTTTTCATCAAAGTCAGTAAAGACATCACTCCCCGGCCTTGCAAACGCAAGATTAATTGCGCGTTCTACACGCTTTTTAATTTGCATTTCTTGTTCAGGGGTTATAAACGCTGGTTCTTTTCCACCGTACAGTAGTTTTACAATTCCTTTCTTTATGCTTTCTTTGTTATCTCTTAAGCCTTTAATATATGATGGAAGCTCCCCAGCGGTATATTTTGAGCCTTCATAAAGATCGTCTGATCTTTGGCCTCTCAAAGAAAGCTCTTCAAAAGATTGGACGGTTGAGGCCCCAGAAAGCGTAGAAGGGTCTTCAAAGTATGCAAGAATGTTTGCGCCTGTTTCAAACGGCTCTTCTGATGATGATGGCCTATAATTACTCAGATCACTGGTTAACCTAATTGTTTTAGCAGCATTGTCTTCTTTTGAGATTTGTTCGCCAGCAAGAGTTGTTTGCCTTGGGACTCCAAAGCCAGTGCTTCCAGCAGTTGTGTAAGCAAGACTTCCGGCAATAGCAACAGGAGCCAAAACAATACCAGCAACATCGGAAAGAGCATTAACGATTACATCGTTTGACTTTGACGCATCTCTTAACAGATCTTCAGGTTTAAACTGTTTTGATATGTCATATCTGATATTTAGGTTTTCCCTAATTTCCTGTTTTAATAAGTTGTCTAGGTCTTTTGTTTCAAGCAAGAATGCTTGATCAACATACTCTTTTGGAGAAACATAGTATGTACTTTCAAACCCGTAGTCTCCAATTCCAGCCTGTTCTAAAACCTCTTCTCCGATTCCTTGGACGCTAACACTTCTTGTTCCTTCTCTGTTTGTTTTTTTGTTTAACTCAAACTTTTCACGGTAAGGTCTAGAGTCATTTGGGTAAAAAGCTTCGTCAGCCAACGATTGGACATATAGGTCTATAAGTCTTTGTTTGTCTTGCCCCTTGGCATACTGGATCGCCAAAAGAAGTTCATTACGAAGGTAAGAGGAAGATGTTTCTTTTGGTTGAGAAGGTGTTACTTTCTCGTCTTGAACAACAAATTTGGTTTGCCCAACAGGAGCATCAAGCATTGCATCTGCTTCAAGAGGGTCAATGCTTACGTCACCAATGGGTGGTGTCTGCAAAGGCTCTACAGGGGTAGATGCGACCGTGCTTCCGTAGCCAGTGTATTGGTACCCTTCTGGCGTTTCTGTGTACCCGTATTCTCCTAGATCTAATGGTGCAGGCGGCTCCTCTGGAGAGGCCGCCTGCTGTAACAACAATCCACTAGAGTCAAGCCAAGATGAAAATGAATTGTCATTTTGTTCTGGTGTTTCTATGGGTAGCTCTTCATTGGCAACTGTTGTTGTTGAAGATGTTGGCGCGTCTCCAGAAAGAATCCCTGAATTGCTAAGCCAACTGCTAAAAGAATTATCTTGGTTTTTTTCTGCCATTTATTTTAATTATCTTATTTTTCAACTAGTTTTTTAGTTACAATACTGTTTCTTTGTTCAGGGGTTGAGTTTTTAAACTTAAGACGTTCACTTGGATCTGTAATAAGATCACCAACAAAAGATCCAAACTCTTTAACAAAGTCACTTTCAACCGTTCCAAATTGGACGATAGGGCTATCTACTGGAAGTTTTTTATACAATTCTAACACATGAGCAGCTTCACTTGGGCTAAGAGTCTGATTGTTTATAACTTTACCAGCAATCTCTTTAGCCATACCTTGGCCGACCAAATCATTTATTCTTGCTTGAGGCAAAGCCCCTTTTGCTGAATCTCTAAAGGCAGCTACAGCTTCTTCTGCTTGAGCTGTTCTTTCTTTCTTAGACTTTCCAACAGGAGTACCTTTTTGGTAAATATCTTGAGCGACAAGAGATCTTAGAGATTGATCGCTTGCAAAAAGCACAGCTTCAGCTTGCTCTCTGCTTACATTGTTTTCTTCTGCAATGCGGCTTACCAAAGCATCTACTTTGTCTTTGTTGTTTAAATAATCGCGAATTTTATCATTGGAAACACTTGGTCCCTTTGGAATACTAACACCAAGTATTTCTGCTGAATTTTCTGAAGTAGCATCTTGGATTTTCCCCAAAAGGTTTTGGAAGTCTTTTGATGTGCTATTTTTAGGATCTGTTAAATAACTTTTTAGAGCATTTTTAGCTGTCTCACCTAAATTAGATGATTCAGGTGACCCGAGTTGTTTGGCTTTCTCTTCTCCGATGACACTCTTGATGAAGCTAAGAGCGTTGTCGTCAGAAAGATTGTCAATCATTACAGCAACAGCACCGGGGTAACCTCCCGTTGAAAGCAGATCTCTAGAAGTAAGATCCTTCCTAATGTCAGAAGCTTGGCCTCCTTCCCCTTCTCTTAAAACCATAACCCTTCGGACGCCAAGTTCATTTGGGCTTACTGTAAAACTATTTTTAAGTCCAAGCTTGCCTAAACTACTAACCAAACTTTCTTGATTGTTTGCATGGTCCTCTAGTTCCTTGAAAAACAAATCTGACTTATCTTTATATTGTTGTGCTAGACCTTCTTTTGGTGAACCATCTGCATTCAAAATGTTAGCGTCAATGAGGGCTTTTCGTTTTGCCGCAAGTCCGGCTGCTTGTTTATCCAGTTCTGTTTGTTGCCGGATAACATCTTTGACGCGGTTTTCTTTTACCTTTGCCCAACCCAAAGCGTCCATTTGATTTGATGCAATTTGACCTGCCTTGCCTCTTCTTGCGGCGGCTTTGAGCGCCGCTATTCCTTCCTCATTTACGCCAGAATTAATTATAGCTGAGTCTATTACATCGAGAGCCATTCTCAGTTCTGTTGGGTGTTTTTCCCCATACAGTTCTGTAAGGTTAGCAACAAGACCTTCTAGTTTGTTTAGTGCGTTTTTTACGTCCGTTGGGCTAGCAGCAGCACCATACTCTAGGAATCGCTCAGAAAGGCCATCAGTTGCTTCTTTAACAAATTCATTCATCTCCTTGACGGATTCGTTTCTTTTTTCAGTAGCACGGGTATTTGCATCTTTAACTTCATCTGATGTGTAGAATCTAGGAAGTCTACCAAGCTCTTGATCAAGGAAATAATCACCAGTTTTAGTGGTTGTTGATTTAGGGCTTTGGGCAGAAGGACTATCTAACTTAGGAGCTTGGCTAGAAAGACTGCGTTGACCGAAAAGGTTTCCAAAAGCGATTTCTCGTAATTCCGGTACCTTAAGACCAACATCAATATCTTGTTGAATCTTTGCTCTGTTTTCTGCCATACGAGCTGTCTCGGCTGTTTTTTGGCGCGTTTGCATATCTTCTTTGCCACCAAGGGCGTAATACCCAAGAGTATTAACGCCCATCTGCCCAAGCGCGCTGAATGTTGCTTGTGGTGCAGACTGGGCCATTGCCTTTAAGAAGACAAGGCCCGGGTCATTTGCAAGCTCAACCTGTTTTTCCTGAAGCCTTTGCTGTCTATACGCAAGGTTTGTTTTAGGATCAAAAGCCATAATTCCTCTTAAAGTGTAATTCCGTACTGGTCGTAGGAGTATTCAAGATCAGCTCCAAGAGAACCAAACCATTCCTTAATCATATCATTAACCTTACTTTGGTAGTAAGATTTTGCACTTACATATGAGCCTGTCTCGGGGTTCCATTGCATCTGTCCCTCAAGAGCACCGCCTTTGTTATTGTTCTGGTTGTAGTATTTCATGATGGTAAACAACCCAACAATTTCCTCGTCAAACTGTTGCTTAATAGCTTGGATTTGTTCTGGAGTTTCAGCGCTCATAAACAGATCTTGGAAGTAATTTTCTAGTGGCTTAAGAATATTTGTTGCCCATTCTCCAAGACCAACAGCTTCTCCGAAGGCAGCAACTTCATTTGAAACATCAGCAACAAGTCCATTCGTAAGATTTGTTTTTTCAACGAAGTCAGTCATCCCTCCAATTTCTTTAAGCCTATCTGCAATTTGGAGTTTTTGCCCAAACTTCAATGCAATATCAGTTTCAACTTGCTGGAGATCTGCCTTCTCAAAAGCAAAAATGTTATCAGCATAATTGGCTTCAATCTGAGCATACTGGTCAGCCATGCTTGCCAGAACCTGAGCCATAGCATTGTTCATGTTCATCATATGGGCACCTGATCCAAAGGTGCCCATCATGGCCATTTGCCTATCAATTCCAGCCAAAGCATTTTGAAGACCAAACGCAGTCTTTTCATCAAGCGTTGCTTTTGCTTGATTATAATTTTCTTCATACTGGCTTATTGCAGCTTGTTTTTTTTCTTGGTCGTAGCCTTGTTGGTTGCCAAGAATATCATCATACCAAGCGCTGGTATAAATCTCTTCTTCTGTGGGAAGAGGCTGGCCGTTTTCGTCAACCTGAACATCTTCTTGTTGTTTGGAGTCAAGGTACTTTTGTTTTTCTGACTCCAGATAGGCCTGTACTCCTTCTGGCAAATTTGAATTGCCTTTGTAATCTTCTATGTTTCCACCACTTGTTGTCACACCAAAAGCAGTTGATGTAATTTCTCCCGTGTTTGGATCCACAAAAACGCTACCGCCAGCACCCGGAACACCATAGTTATAGCCACCCCCAGTGCCAGACATAAGCTGCGTACTCATTGGCCTGCCCGGAGGCGCAAGGCCAAAGCCAGCGCCTGATTCTTGTGGTGGCACAAGTGACGGCAATGAAGTCATGTTAGACAGCCCCATTGATTGGTTCATATTGTTAATCTGGTTTGCATCCATCCCAGAAAATATATTGTACCCACGACCTTGGTCCATCTGCGTTCTTGTAACAGTTGGCGTAGGAACAAACTGCTGTCTCTGTTGTGGCCGTTGAACAGGCGCAGCAGGTCTTGGAGCCTGCTGCTTCATAAGACCCTGTTGATAACCGCTCTTCATTTGTTTTTGAATCTGTGGAGCGGCTGGCATATTTGGGTTGATATTAGGAGACGCCCCAACATTCTGCATTCCTGCAAGTTGTGTCCCGGGGGTCTGAATCATGCCCGTTGAATTGCTAGGGCCCTGATTTGTCTTTCCTGCATTGTAGTCAATGGCCATGATTCACCTATGATGTGTGTTCAGTCTTGTATGTAACAAGAAGAGTAAACGGAGGGGGAAAAGCGGCCCCGCCAGTTCCGTTGTACACTACAACTCTAAGATAGCTATTTGCGGCAACCCCAGTAAAAACAGTAGTAAACTCTTGTTCGAGAGCAGTAAGGGAAGCTGAATTAAACGTAAATGTCTTAGAGCTATACGTTGTAAACGCGCCGCCAAGGGTTGAGCCTACCTGAAAATAAATTGTCCAATCCCCGCCAAGTGTTGGCCCAGAAGCTCCAAGCAGTCTTACACTCTGAATATTAAAAGCAAAGTCAGTTTTGATATACGAAGATTTCAAACTGTTGTAGGAACCGGAGGCATTGTTTCCAGTTAGGGCTGAAAAAGAACCACTTGTGGCAGATGGTATTTCATAAAGCTCAGCACCAGAAGAAATGCCTGTGCCATGAAAATGGAATGCCCCAAAATTATTCGGGTTTGCCAGATTCTCAAGATCAATGTTTCCATTCAGTACACTAGCAATAGCGCCAAACTTGCTGTTGTGCATCGCTGCATCGTGCAAGTCGCCATCTGAATCTCCGGGAATAGTAATGTACGCCATGTCTTGTTCCTTTTTTTAAAACTATATTTAAGACTGTTCCCTTTGTGAACCACCTTTTATGCTTCCGTGGACTCTAATCTCAGAAATTTTTATTCTGGCTGGCTCATCTGTAGGTAAACAGTATAGATCAACATAAGCAGCCCTGCCTTCGTCGTCAGGCGTGTTTACACGAGCATATGCCTCAATGTACTCGGACTGCATCAAAGGAGCGTTAGAGCCTGTAGGAGAGGCTCCTAGAGTCAGTGTCTTTAGGAAGGAGTTGGAGTTAGCGCTAACTCCTTCCTGGCTGTTTACAATTGTGTCTGAAAATTCAACGTCTGTTTCATCTACGTCAAAGTATCTTAAACCCTCCCCTTCAGATCTAACAATTGCAATAAGCTTTGCTGGGTCTGATGTTGGGAGTCTACCGTCTGCGTAATTTGTTGAGAGCTGTTTTCTTCTAACAGCAACATCTGTACAAATAATTCTTCCATCAGAATCTACTCTGCCAACAAGACCAAGCCCAATTACAATCGGGGACCGAACAATGGTCCCCGAGCTTGTTTGAACTCCTGCACGAGTGTATGTTGGAAGCGTTGAGTAATCATGGGGAGAGGATCCAAACTCAAGCACCATTCCCCGGCTTGTACCAAAAAACAAACGCTGTTTTCCTTCGTTATTGTCTACTGCTCCGCAGGTCCAATGATAAAGGTATGATGGGGAGTTTTGAATCGTTGGGCTTGGGGCGTCTGCGTTTGGAAACGCAACGCCCGGAGTCAGGCTTGTTCCTGCACCACCGTATTTAGGCTCTAGTTCTCCACCCCAGATTGACCATTTCCCTTGGCTTGAAACTCTTTCTGTAATGTCAGAGTAGTTGTATACCCACACCATGTTGCACACGGCAGATCCATTGGCGGGGAGTCCAATCATTACTTGCTTTCTGTCGGTATCGTTAATACAGAAAGCAACGGATAAGCCAAAACGGTTAACATGGTATGGGTATACAGTGTCTTTGATTCTTAACTGAGTATATCTCGTTATCTGGGGTACATCTGTGCCAAACCAAAGTGGATCCATTTCATGGGAAACTTTCTGGACCGTTTGACCATTGGTAATGTAGCAACCATCAAGAGCCACAAAAAATAAAAAGTTATCATAATAAGCCATTGCTTGTGGGCCGACCAAAGAAACATCAGCAAGCCATGTGACTCTTGGGGATGCTCCGCCGTGGCCAATAATAACTCTTACACTATCTCTTCCAAATACAATTAGGTTTGTACCAATCCCAGCAGTAGCAGTCACATCTTCGTTGTAGATCCAGTAAAAACCACCGGGGTCTTCAATTGGATAACTTCTCCAAAGACCCGGCTCAGCAACAAAAATACAACCAGTATCAACATTGAACTTGTCTCTTTGAGCACTCAGTGTTTCTTTCGGAGGCCAAGGCTTATCTTTCTTTGGGGGATCTGAAACTTTCGTCAATGAAACTTGTTTAGACTTTCTGAAGCCAGAAATCACAAGCTGCTGGAAGAAGTAAGTTAATGATGATGGAGACAAATCATCTTCAATGTATGAGTAAACTTCTGGTCTTGCTCCAGCTTCAAGCTCAATGCTTTGCTTATTTATATTGTAGGACCCTTTGACCTCAAGCTGCCAAAACAAGCCGTATCCATTGCAGAAATAGACAAAGCGTCCAGCATTAACAAAAGAGTATCTATACCTTTTGTTTAAAGGTTCACCACGCAAAGCAGATGGAAATCCATTTGCGTCAATCTGTTCGCCAAAAGAATTGAATATAGATATGTTTACATTCTTGTCTGTGTCATCTGAGTAAACAACAATAATGTAAAGATTACCGTCTACTCGCGTAGTGTGCATTCCAAGAACAAAGGGCCTTGTTATTCCCGGTATATCATTGAGATCGAATACAGGTCTTACCCTTGGTCTTTCTTGATAATAAGCTCTGTTAGAAAGATCAATATTGTACAAAAGGTTAGGCGCATCTTGCGGCCTAACCTCTCTCGCATCCATGCCTTTTAGTGGCGTTGCATAAATTGCTATAGGAGGAGAAGAGGATCTCATCTAGTACTCCCAACGCATAGTGTTTCTCTGGTTAGGCTGCTGCCGCTGTCGGGTGCGGCAGCCCATCTTTAGATTAGAGTCATACTGTCCAACAATCTCTTGATAAAGCCCTACAAGCTGTTGAGTATTTTCTCCCTTTGCGCTCTTAGCGGAGATCGCAGCTTTGTAAACAATAGCTGGATGAAACTGTGGCAAGAATCCACCTAGCAAAACATCGCTGTCATCTGTTAATGGAGAAAGCTCATCAGGTGTCCACCTAAGGTAAAGAGTTAGATCTTTTTTTGGAATTGGGCGCATTGAAAGGCTGTTGCCGAGAAAGTATGCGAAGACACCACTGAGGCCACCAAAGCCTAAACTAAAGTCAGTAAGTGTAATTGTTGCTGGAGACTCTGCTCCACTGCCAGCAGCAACTGCTCCAGAGAAGCCCGTAGAAGATCCAAACCCATTGTTTGAGTAGGATGAGTCAAGGTCAGTCCTTCTAGCCATTTGAATCTGCAATGGCATATTGTTTGGGCCAACGTCTTCGTCTTTAGGCAAACTGCCAAGATACCAGATAGCCATTGGCGTTCCGCCAAGCTTTGATGTTAGGTTGATACTATCTAGATCTTTCTCGTAAGTAATTCTGCTAGTGGTCTGAAAGATCTCAGGCCCGTAGTTTACCACCCTGTGGTACATATCATTGTTAGCATCTGTAAGTAGATCTAACAGGTATTGGTTAGTCCAACCACCTGAGCCATCCACCGTTCCACGGCGTTGCAAATAACCATTCAATCGACGGAGAGCTTCACTTACATTCATTATAGAATAATCCCGGATGCAGTTTTGTTTCTGTCAAACGCAGAACCAAAGTATTTGCTACCATGATTAGGTCCATTGCCATCTGGTCCAAGCCGCAAGTCTAGGCTTTCGCCCATTGCTCTTTTCCAAATCCAAAAGACTTCATCTACTCTACCTTCAGCCTCATTGATAGCATCTTTTACTTTTGCGTCGTTAGCCTTTTCTTTTTCTTCTTCCATTCTCTTGAGGGCCGCATGACGCCCCTCTCGCCAGTCTAGAACAAGCATACGCAATCCATCAAGGTGGACGTCACGAGGCGTATCAAACGAATCTGCTTGGCCCGGTGGCTCAATAGTCATAATGGTAAAGATAGGCTTTTCGCCACGATACATCTGGTTGTTTGGCTTCTGTCCAAAAACAATCCATTTGTTAATTGGCTGTCCATCAAAATTCTTTTCAATAAAACGAAGATAAAACTCTTCATCAGGAAGTAACCCATCAAGGGAATTGGCCCGCCGCTCCCACTCTATGTGGGGAGCGGCAGTCCCGTTCCTGACTATGTTGCGAAAATAATCCATCTCCATGCGGATTAGATCATCTCTATTTTCCATAGCAGAAAGCATAGTCACCTTTAGTCAGAGTAGTAAGATCCAGAAACGGGAAGAAGCTCTGCATAGCAAACAATCTTTCCGTTTCCACCGCTACTACCAACAGCTTTTATACCAAGAAGCTGGTTGCTAGAACCCCCAACAAGGTAGTTTGAGTTATCAGGATCTGTAGAAGTTGGGTCTAGCCCAGCACCTGCACCGGTAAGCGTAAGCTCAAACAATGCACCATTTTTTACGCCGTTTGAAATTGGCTGGCCAGCTGTTACAAAAGCATCAGCATCAACTGCATCAAAGTTTCCTGTACCTACGTTGTAGGTGTAAGTGCCAACTGTAAGGTTTGTACCTGCGGCAGCATAAGTTTCACTTACAACAACAAACACTCTTTTTACCTTGTACCCAGCAGACTTTCCATCAAGCGGTGCCCACACTCTAAGCAAGTCAGCGTTTGTTGTTCCGCTTTCATCAATCTCAGGGTTTACTCCGCCATAATCCGCAAGTTGAACTGTAATCGGATGAAGTAGTGCTGCCTGATCACTGGACCCTCGGGGTCCTCCTCGCATACTATCGTTTGCCATTTTATGTCACCTTATCCTTTGTATTGTACGTTTGGCGCAAGTCGCGCAAAGAAAATTACTTTTGGTCCATCTGTAACATTCCCGCCTCCAGTCACAAGAATTCTTTCTCCTGACTCAAGCTGGGGCACTCCATCTGCATCAATGCTTCCAGTACTAGCAGGCTGAAACTTGCATTCAGCTAAGGCATTTTCTGATGTTGAAACGGTAAGTTTTGCAGCAGGATTAGCGGGAAGACCGCAATCTCTTACAAAAGAATCGCTAGTTCCATCAATACCAAATTTTACAAATGCAGCATCAGCGGTATTGGTTCCGGCAACAATTACAGTGTAACCAACTTCAAGAACCCTGTAGTTAATCCCAGCAACAGCAACCGCGGGAGAAAAAGGATAAACACCTGTCCCAAGAGAAGTAGTATCAACCAAATCGCTTGTCACAATAACTTCAGCCAATTCATTTGAAATTTGATGGCCTTTTTGAAAACTCATAATTCCTCCATAGAAGGAGGGGGGCACTTAGGCCCCCCTGCCGTATTAGGTAAAGATCAACCCGGTTGGTACCCGAATATCTTCTTCACGTCCTTGGCATCGTGGGTTTTCACACACAAGCTCAAACTCGTTGTACGCATATGCTTGGAAAGCAAAGGTACCCGGAATCTGCTTGAAGATAGAACCTGTTGAGGTATCCCAACCGTAATCTCCCAGCTTCACCCGCTTCATCGAGCTTCGGTCCATGATGGTGTAGCTGTTCATTGGGGCAGAACGTGCTGTTTCCCAAGGAATCTGCTTTGCACCGTACTGGTAAGCGATTGTGGTGTGTCCCTTAAGAGCCTTAAGGTCAGTCTGCATATATACAGGATCAATCTCTTGCAGGTAAACCTGAAGCAAAGAACTGTGTGAGAAGATCACTGGATCCATTTCATCAACAGCTTTTGGCCCCAACTCTCCCATACGCATCAGCAAGCTGGTAATACGGAAGTGGTTGAAGTCACGAAGTGTGTTGTTGTTACGGACAATGAATGACTGCCAAGTGGGAGCCAATGAACGGTCAATACCATGATATGTCCCGGTATCGTTAATCGCGTCATAAAGACCTGTGATTACATTCCCGTACTCGTTTCCGTTAGCATCACCTTCAACAACAAAGCGATTTGCTACACCTGCTGGCAAGTCAACATCAAGGTCAAATGTTTGGTTTGTTTGGTCAACCGCAGTAATCACACCACTTGTGCCAGAATTAGCTGTCAACTCAGCAGCAGTACCAACTTGAACCTGCATACCAACACGAAGGAATCGGGCACCAGCATATGCACTCATGTATGATTTAGCGTTGCCAGCATAACCTGTAGCACATTCTCGCTGATTAACCGTAATTGGGTTCCCAGATGTTACTGCCCCAGTTCCGGGAACAATGCAAAGAATACCAGCATTTGCATTTGCTCCACCAATTGCACCAGCAGATCCATCCCAGTACTTAGGCCCGACTCGGTTACGGTGGGAATCCTTTGCGTCAGATACAAGCTCTTCCATGATCTGGCGGTACATGCCGGGACGTTCGTGAGCACGAATCAACTTGGGTCCAGTAATCTCCACAATGTCCATGTGTGGGAACAACTTGACAGTTGATTCTGTGTATCCCGGAGGATTGTACTTGGGAAGAACAGGTGCAGCAGCACCGGGCCCACCAGATACAAAACGGCTACCACTACCCTCAGAAGTCTTGTAGAGGTAGTACTGGGAATCTCCACCATTCCAATCTTCTTGGTTAATGGAGTCAATCCACTTCTCAACGTCATCAACGCTATCGAGAAGCTTGATAATCACATCTGCGTAAGTGTACTGAAACAGCTCACTAAACGCTCCAAACGCACTTTGTGGGTTTTTACTAAACGCCATTGTATTCTCCTATAATTTAATTACGCTGCCTTTTAAGCAAGCTTTCGAGGAGATCCCCAGCTTCCTTTGTACTTTCAGGAGCTTTGGGCATTTCCTCAAATCCAGCAGAAGCAAACATATCAGGCACCATTGCCTTACGCTCCGCCTGTTCACGGCGACGCCTGTTCTCTTCTGCTACAGCGGATTCTAGTTTGTTAAACTTTGTTACCCTGTCTTGAGCGATCTTCAATGCAATTTCTTTTACATCGCCAACAGGTTGGTTTAGTGACTGTAGACGTTTAACCTCATCGGCAGCATCCAACATAATCAAACGATCAAAGTCCATAATCCTTGCAGACTCTGGGTGTTTGTCTTTGAATGATTTCAATGCACGGTCAACCTCTCTACCAGCAGTTTGCTGAAGTGCATCGGTTGCGTACTTCTCAACCATTTGCATACGTGGCTCAAGCTTGTCTGAAACAATTCTTTCTAGCATTGAACGGATAGAAGAAGATTCAGTTGTGTCTGCGTATGATTCTTGTTCGTAAGGTTGAGAAGTCCTTTGGTAAGACTCTAGCTGTCCCTTTAGATAAGATTCATTTTTGCGGGCATCTTCCATTGCCTGATATGCTTGGTTGTAATAATTTTGTAGCTGTGAGTTTTCTTTCCCCATTTCAGCAATGCGGCTTTCCAACTCTGCAATTCTTTCTTCTGCTGTTTTACTCATAACCCTTCCCTGTTAGTTTGGCGCATTACCCTTTACGCCTAGTTCACCTGTAAACCCTGAAGCAACTGCGGGAGTCATAGCGGCTCCCTTTTGATCACCGCCCAATAGGGCAGCAATGTCTGGTACGCCTCCGGCTCCTTCTGGAGAGCCGGGAGGCATTGGCATTGGCGCTTGGTTTGGAGCAATAGCAGATTGATGCTGTTGAAGCAGCGCTTCAAGTCTTTGCTGTTCTTGAGGAGAGTATTCCAAGAAGAACTTTGGATCTCTCATTGCTTCCAATAAAACGCCAATGTGTTTCTGATGGTCCATCCAAGGTCTAAAGAAAGGCTCTTGGCCGGATTTGATTCTGATAATGTTTATGTTTGCTACGGCTTTGTCTCCCGGCTCTTCAACATCTGTAAGTCGTGCAGCAACAGGAGCGCCGAGCAAAAGTTCTACAATAGCATCATTTCTTGGATTGCTTTCCTGAAGCATACCATTTGATGCAAGTTGCATAATTGCTGTTCGTATTTGATTTGGATACGAGACAGCGGCAGATCCGGGTACCATCCTAACCTGAAGTAGGTTGAATGGAGTGCCATCGTACTCGTATACTGCTGCCTGCTGGTCACTCCCCATTAGTGCAAAGGTATAGCCAATTGGAAGGTAGTCTTGGCAAAGTCGTACAAGATGGGTCGCCTGATGAGCTTGCGAAGCTTCAATCTCTTGAACTGTAGGAGCCATTGCAATTTGGTTTTCTTGCAATAGTCGATCAAGAAACGCTCCACTGTCACCTCTAGCGGGAGCAGATCCACCTACAGGAGAAGCGGTAAGGCTCAAGGACTCCAGATCTGCCATCGCATCCTGCCTCATTTGGTAGAGATGCGGTGCAATCTGAGGAGGAACCATAAAGGAGGGCTTCTCTTCACCGTAGGGAACGTACTCGTATATTTCACCGGGGCGACCCTGAAAGTTGTTGTCGCTAGAACCGTGTGGCTTTAGCAAAGGTGGATCAGCAGTACGCTCTGCTGCCCGAATTTCAATTTGCTCTACAAGGTCAAGCCTCTTCTGGGCTTGACGAAGGACATCTACAACGCAAAGCCCCCAGCCTCTGTCCGTAAATTGGCGATCTCGGTAGGTTGTGTGCGGGTAATCGTTGTATGGCAAGCCATCAACAAGCTTGATTACTTGATCTCCTGTATAAATACACCTAAAACCAGACTTATAATTGATACCAAGAGACTTTGAGCTAATTGGGGCGTGGTAAAAGTCCCAAACTTCTACCATTGGTTGCGCTACGTCGCTATAAGTCTCCCGAAGTCCAAAAGTTTGATCTACTTCTCTAAAAAGAAACGCATCTTCAGGCTCATAGCTCTTAGAAATCTTAGACATATCAACTTCAGGAAAGTAAATTTCCATCAAATCGTAAGGAATAAGCTTTCTTTCTGCGTAATTCATGCACTGATCTACAGTCAGATGCCTCCAATGTGGGTCTGGAAAGAAATTAAATGGATGCACAGACCGGATTCTAGGGAGTCCGGTCTGGTATGAGACGGTTTTAAGAGTCACTTCTTGACGAAATGGTTCGTCAAAAAGATTTGGCATCCCTTCTTCGTCTGTTTGTGGGATTTCTAGCGTTGAATACTCTGGGTTTCCGTCTGAATAAGAGATCTCTTCGACAACTTCTCCAGAATTTAGATCCCATTGCGTTGCCCAAATGCCATTGCCAAACACCATCATGTTCATCATTGCAGCATGGTTAGCGTAAACCGTTTCTTTACGTTCCCAAAAATGAAGAATTAAGCTGTTGGCAACAAGCGCTTTCTTTCTTGCGTCACGGTCGTTAGTACCGGGGACGCATTCAGGCATCATGCGCGGAGAAATAAGCTTAGCATGGTACTTTCTAAGCTTATCCATAACCTGCGGATTGCTTGTTTGCCCACCGCCCATGTTAATGGGTCGCTGAGTGCGGGGATCATACTCAACATTTGTATAGCCAGCAGCAAACGCAGCATTCTCATACCACCTATATTCCAATGGCTTACGAGCGTCTTTGTTTCTTTTGACGCACTTTTTAACGTAATCAAGAACAGCCTGTTCGTTATTTTTAGCCATTATACTCTATATCCATATGGGTTAGAGACACCGTACATTTGAGCAAATTGATCTTGAGGAGGATACATAGGCTGAGCCGGCATTGGCAATGGTTGTTGCTGCGCTCTAAAAGCAAGCATTGGAGACAGTTGAGGTGGCTCCTGCTGCTGATCTTCTTCAAAGAAAAGAGGCATCAAGGCTCCACCAAGTCCACCAACAAGAGCACCAACAGCAGTGCCAAGAAGAGGCCCACCAAACGCTGTACCAAAACCTGCGCCAGTTGCTGCTCCAGACAAAGCACCAGACGCTCCACCTACTGCCGCATTCTGCCCAGTAGATGGTGCTGCTGGCTGTACCTGAGGCTGGTATCTCATCTCTTGCTGGATTCCTGCGTTGAGTCCAGCACCAAGTCCTTGGAACGCTGACCCAACTGCAAGCTTTGCTATATCTTGGCCAATCGTATCTTCTGGTTCTTGCAGCATATTGTACTGTTGACCAAGGTTATAATTGTAGGCCATTTTTAGCTCCTAGTAAAATCTTGGGGTAGTCATGTAAGCCATATTGTTTTGCTGTTGCGGAGCAAATCCTTGGCCATTATATGAGCTAAGATTGTGATACATTTGCGGAGGCTGCGGAGAATATGCCTGCTGTTGTGGCATATATTGTGGTGACATCTGCTGACCACCACCAAATCTAGCTTGTGCTTGCTGCAAAACTCCGATTGTTTTTGGTGCCATTGACATAGGCATCTTGCCAGTCTGACGAGGAGGTGGCGCTGTCATTCTTTGAGATGGCAGCGAAGATTGCCGCATTTGAGGAGATGGCAGTCCTTGAGGAGCCATTGGCTGCTGCATGGGATCTTGGGCCATTTCTTCATCCACCCCACCAGACATAATTAGATCATAAAGTCTTTTACCAAGACTGTTAATGTCTTCGCTGGTATACCCAGAAGCCCCGCCCATTGACTGATTATTCTGAATCATAACTACCTCTGTAGCCAAAAGTTTAACATTGAATTTGTATTTAAACTTTTATTTCTTCTGCTATTTGCCTTAACGGTCGCCCTAAGATCATCAAAAGTCAAGACTTTAGGTTGTGCCGCTTCTATTGTTTTTCGACACTTTAAGCACACACTCCCAGCAACCACTAAGTGTTCGCATTCTTTTTTTTCTTCAACAGGCTGATACATGGCAGTGCCCATGTAGGGCAACTGCCTGCTTGCATAGATTCCAAGGACCAAGCAGGTGACTTCATCATCATGATAACGCTCGCCAGTAATTGGGTCGGTTCCATCCATAGCCTCCGGCAACATTTTAGAACTTTTCTTAACAAAAACTTCAAGCTCTCTTAGTGTATTTTGGTTTTTAACAATACACATCCCCTGCTTAAAAAAAGCAGTAGCTGCGCTTACAGCTTCTGATTTACTACGGCCAGTCATTCTCCAACCTAAATACTTAGTCGGAGAATCGCCCTGTATGTTGTCCATGTTCTTTCTTCGGAAGATTCTATGGAGTGGGTAACAAGATCTAAAAAGAGCCAATGCTGCTGCACCGCAAGAGTTAACTTCAGGTATCTGCCAAGCCATATTGTAGTAAGCTCCCAAAGCAATTGCTTCAGATGCAGACTCCTCCGGGTAACACTTCTCCCTAAAATGCGCTACCTGAGTAAGTTGCTCGCCACGTTTGTAAACATGGATAACATTGTAGTCGCACTGGGCGCTTTGTCCTTCAGCATAGTCTGAAGAAACAATGTATTCTTCTCCCGGTATAGGCTCTTCGTATATCTTAATCGGCCCAAAGCTTTCCGGGACAAAAGTAAACATACCCTGCGAGACTGCATGAGTCTCGCGGTTGACCTGCCCCATCATTGCTTCAGAGTCTGGCTCCAAGGCCCTTCTGCCTGTATGCGTAATCAACTCTCCGCGAATAGGAGGCTGTTCTTCTTTCATCCTATCTGACTGAGTAGAAACCTGACTCATGTCAAAAATGGTAAGCGTAGAAGACATAAATGCTTCACGCCAATGAGTTGGGTACTGGTTCTTGAATATAGCTGACTTACCATCGCAGCGATCTTGGATAGCCCAGCGTCTCCACTCAATCCAGCCCATAGGGTCTAGCTTGTCTGCTTCAGACTCTTTGTTCCATCGAGGCACGATATGGTTTGTTAAAAGGTCAAACTCATCATCGTCTAGATTCAACAATGAAGTGTAGCGCTCAAGGCCATGCGAATCCTTTCTCGCATGGCACTGCAACCAATCATAAAAAAGATCTGAGTTCTCCTGCGTTGGCTCTTGCCAGCACTGCTGCTCATCATCAAGCCAAGAAATAAACAAAGGTTCAAATTCAGACCTGCCCGCAACAGCCTCTTCCCAGAGACGAGAGTATGAATCCCCACGGCTTTCAGCAGTGGTATCAATGACAATAGCCCCGGTGTTCTTACGAACAGTAGGAAACATCTCTTTAATTATTGTGCTTTGATTACGGTACTTTGCAAACTCAGACAGAAGAAGGTACTGGATTGTAGCACCCGTTCTTGCAAGCGGTGTACGTTCAGTGAAGATAGAAATGGTAGAGTTCAAGCCAGAGTCTGGCTTAACTCCCCCCTTTTCCCATAGCAAGATCTCTTCTTCAGGTATGTCCCGCCTAAATTCCACAGGCTCTTTAAACGACCTTGAGCGTCCCCAACGCTCAGGGCGAAGGGACGCAGGGTAATTGCTGTAGAAGATATGGTTCCGTTTGTGGATCTCAGAAGCC
>Ga0070749_10000447_pt1 | contig 28022 bp, 58 predicted proteins | sample VirMetDEL_Nov_18_FD_75180 | JGI IMG/M metagenome (GOLD analysis project Ga0070749, IMG submission 75180) | Aqueous microbial communities from the Delaware River and Bay under freshwater to marine salinity gradient to study organic matter... | ecosystem: Environmental > Aquatic > Marine >...
AGAAGGGTGGACTACATGTCCCTACGGATGGCCTTGATGATATTGTTTATGCCGCATATCCAGATACGGCTGGACGCGCCTCACGTGAGGGCAAAGAACTGTTCGACGCTATCTTCGAAGCGCAGGAAGTGCTTCGCAAGGAAGCAAATATGTACGGCGCGAACATTCCTGAGAACCCAAACCGGCGCCTCGCACAAACGCATGAACAGCGGCTGGTTCAGGCGGTCACGAAAGAGACTTGGGTCGAGGACCATATGCGGACCCTCGATTGGGACGTTATGCGCTTTGAGGGAAAAGCGATATCGGAAGCGAAGCGGGAGGAAGTACTCGGCCGAGTGTATGATGGGATTGTGAATGATGGAGCTGGTCGCGGCAGCCCGGCGCAGAACCAGCAGCCGTCGCTTGCCAATCGCCTCGCCCGAGATCGCTTCCTCTATTACAAGGATGCAGACTCGTATATTGCTATGCAGAAGAAGTACGGCCGCGGTAATTTGTATGAGCAGACAATCGGATTGATTGACCATATGAGCATGGAGATTTCTCTGCTCAAGCACTTTGGTCCATCGCCTGATACGACGAGAGAGTTTGCAAAGCGGGTCGGTCGGGAGCGGGCTGCGCAGCTTAACAACGCACGGCCGGTTGGGAAGCGTAATGTCGTTAATAACTACGATGATTATGCGCGCGAAGTGTTTGATGAGATGTATGCTATCCATACTCGTCAAATTGGTTCACCTGACGGCAACCTGATGGCACAGACCTTTAGCACCCTGCGCACTATTGCAGTAAGTGCGAAGCTTGGCGGCGTGTTTATTCCAACAGTGTTTGGTGATATTGCTAATGCGAGAGTTGCTCGACGGATGATGAACCTGCCGGAGGTTCGTGTTATTCGCTCGTACTTCGCCAACTTTGTTCCGACGAAGGCCAAGACGCAGGAAGCTATCCGTGCAGGTATTATTTTCGAGAATGGTATTTCTTTGGCCTTCAACAGACAACGCTATTTCGGTGCACTTGATGGGCCACATTGGGCACGCCGCTGGTCCGATATAACGTACCGGGCCGGACTCGCCGCACATGCAACGCAGGTAGGACGAAATGCAGCTGGTAAGGAGTTCATGGGAGTACTCGCGTCGTATAAAGATACGTCGTTTGATGAACTGCCGTTCGCACCCTTGCTTATCGAAAACGGAATTGAGGCTGCTGATTGGGACGCTTTCCGCGCCACGCCACTTTACAATTTTGGAGGTGCTACTTGGCTCCGTCCGATCGACATGTGGCAGGCTGGTGATGATACTGCCAAGAAGGTTGCGGAAAAGTTTCAGAATGCAATGCAACTCTATATTCGTACGGCTATTCCCGAGCCTACGTTACGTTCACGAGTCGCCATGGGAGAAGCCATCCCGCCTAACTCGTTCCGCGGGCAGTTGTGGCGGACGATGACTTCGCTGGTATCCTTCCCGGTGTCGATCTACTTTAACCAGCTGCGGCGTATCGCGGAAGCTCCTCGTATTCGCGATAAGCTTAACTACGCCGCCAGATATTTTGCGTGGATGACTGCAGGTGGAATGTTCATCACGCAAGTCAAGGCGCTTGCGAATGGGCAAGAGCTGTATAACATGGACCCAACCTTGGCCTTTGAGGATTTTCCTAGGTTCGCAGACTTCTATGGTCGCGCTATCATTAACGGAGGTTCACTCGGCATCCTTGGTGATATGGTCTTTAATAACATCAATCTGAGTAATAGCAGCCGGCGGCCCGGTAATCCGACTGAGGAATATTTAAGAGCGTTGCATAGGTTGACACTCGATAACGTCATCGACGCCGGGCATGCTGCGCTCTATGCAGCTGGTGCAACCAGTACTCAGCCGGACGATCTTGAGTTGGGAAGTGATCTTCTCCGCTTTATGGATGCTAATGTACCTGACTTATGGCAGACGAAACTTGTACTACAACGCGCTATTACTGATGACCTGTTCGAGCGTGCTGATCCCGCAGGTTGGCAGCGCTATCAGCGATATTTGCGGGAGCACGAAGAGGGCATGTGGTGGGCACCGGGTGAAGACCCGCAGGTGCCCAACTTTGCAACGGCTATTGGCGGTGAGTAGGGTATGGCTTCGTGCCGCCCGAACGGATACATACCTACCTGAAGGAGGACAAGCATGACGATTTCGACTGTCGCTAATTCAGTGACCTACACTGGCAACGGGTCTGCTGCAACTTTCGCATTTCCTTTTAAGATACTCGACGCGGATCATCTAGTCGTTCAGCGCTTGCTTGCAGCTGATGACTCAGTTGATCATACTTATATCGGGACTGAGATCACGGTCTCCGGAGTAGGCGCTGCGAGTGGTAGCGTGACGATCAACGCCGGCGCACCTTCATCCACATATAAGATTAAAATAACCCGCATCGTCCCGTATACACAAGAGGCGGACCTGCTAAATCAGGGCGGCTACTATCCGGAGACGATTGAGGACCAGCTTGACCTTATGGTCATGATGGCACAGCAGCTGGCGAACACCGGCGGTGATGAGGCCTGGGCATTGGAAGCGCAACAGGCGGCGGCTGATGCAGAAGCGTTCGCGGCCTCATCCCAAACCTTCGCGACCAACTCCTCAAACTCCGCAACGGCGTCAGCGGCCTCGGCAGTTGCTGCGGCTGCGGCACAGGCTGATGCGGAGACTGCGGCCTCGGCAGCAACGACTAACGCTGACCGTATCTATCCCGACACAGCGACTGCACTAGCCGCGCTGGCTGAGGGCGATTACTTTTGGGTAGAGAATGCTGATGATGACCTACAACTCTATCGCGAGGTAGGCGGTGTTGCGGTCGCACAGGACTTTGCGATGCCGAATGTTGGCCGGGTTGCTGCGGCCGAAATAGCACATGAGCGTTATACTGGACCGTTCAGAGAGGCGCCTACCGACACGTACATGAGAGACATTATTGAGGATATGTATATCGAGGGAGGTGATCCCGGCCATGATTATATCTTCAATTATGAGACACAGGACCTCGGCTCAGGAAATGCGCGTGTCACCTTCAAGATTACTGACGTAACCCTTGGCATTGACAGCTGCCAGTGGAGGGTGGTCGATACGCAGGCCAATTTCCTAGCGCGCACATCGCCGACCGTTGTGGCATTTCAGGACGTTTTGGCGGGCTATACGGGCACCACGGCGACGATATGGGTGAATTGGGCCGCGTTGGTCTTTGGGGGCGGCATCACCGGCTATACGACCGTTGCTCAATCCGGTATCCGCAATGACCGGGTTATCTCCCGCGAGGAGATCATGGAGCGGTTCAAGGCCGGGGCGGAACCGAAGATCGTGCTCACCGTCGGGACCGGCTCACCGACTGCTACGCACTTCAACAGTCGTGCAGACGCTATTGCTAGCCTCTACATTCCAGGCCTCACGGTTACACGCTCAGGTCCGTTCCCGCTATCGGACATTTGCTCCTTCTCGAACCAAGTGTTGATCCTCGATGTGGATGATGCGATTGATGAGGAGTCCGTGCTGGTTAGTCCGGGAGGAATTGACCAATCAGAAGTTGTTCTTCCCCCTTTCATCACATTGCGAGGAAAGGATATGCTTCTGTCTCGGCAGTATGCTGATGGAGGAGCAAACACTGGACCAGTAATTGAGGCGCCGTTTCCTTTCCGCATCGAGAACATGACGATTGAAAACCTCGGTCCCGGCTATGCAGTCCATATTGACAACGTGAATGATCGAGCAAAACGGGCGGACGTTGGACCAGCAGTTCTGCGCTATCCAATGGTCTCAGTTATGAAGAAGGCAGTACTTGAAGGAAGTGCTGCTTCTACTAGCTGGACCATTGGCACCGGCCTGTCGAACGGACAGCTGTTGCGTGTTGAGGAAAGCCGAGTTATCGGTGGGGCGGAACAGCCTCAACTCGGTGTCCACACTTCACCGACTACTACGGATGCAGGCGATATTGAGGCTATCGACACCTACTTCAACGACGCTGTTATTGGTAGTGCGGTGCAGCTTGTTAAGAGCCACGCGATGACTGTGCAGCATCGAGTGAACATTAAGGGTAGCACCCTTAGTAATATTAGCGTCAGCAATACTGGAGGCGGTTCCGCCGGGTTCCGTCGGGTCGGTAAGATAGACTCCACTATTACCATTAGCGGCACCCTGGATACGTAGGAGGAAAACATGAAGCATCCTTTGGAAATGAAACACAGTGAGCGTGTTAAGCGGAAGGAGGTGATTGGGAAGCGGATGATGGAAATCGAGAAGTCGCTGAAAAGCAAGATCGCTGACTCTGAACAGCCGAATGTTTTTCCGGCCCTCGAAACCGAATGGGCGCGGCTCGATACCGAGCGGCGTCAGATCGAAGAACTAGGAGGTTAACATGGAAATTATGCAGCCTTGGATGAGCATTGATGGAGGCGAGTCTGGCGGCTCCGGTCCTGCACCGCCGGCTCCACCTCCGCCGCCACCTCAAGAGCCTAAGCCGATCGAATGACTTGGCCTGAGATCATCATCCACGCAGTCGTGATCTGCGTTGGCGTACCAGCGGCGCTGCGTAATTGGACTGCGCTTGCGCTCGTTGCGTCGTGGGCGTTGGGTCAGGGAACGTGGATGGTGACTGGCGACAATCTTCCTCTCAAGATTTATTTCTTGGCCGACCTTACTGTCATTGGCGTTATTTTAGCCAAGGAGATAGTTAAGGTCGGCCCTAAGGAATATAACGGAATATGGCACCAACTTCGCTGCCTGATTAAGGACTTGACAGTTCAGGATCGTTGGATTATTGCCGTGTTCGTAGCCGGGTGCTGGCCGCTCTACGTCATCAGCATTGGTGCGTATGAGCGTTGGTGGATGCTCTACTACATCACTATAGCGCAATTCCTACTTGCGGGATGGGAGGCGCTTTCATCTTGGCGCGGGGCCAAACGCGCCGTTCACGACAGGACGTATCGGCAGAAGCCGGGCGGCCTGAAACGAATGGCGGGGAATTGGGGGCATGGATAGTGTTTCAGAACTGCGCCAGCTTCTGTCTGTCGAGAGCGCTGCTTGGGCAACATTCCTTGTGGTAAGCTTATTTGCTCTGCGTATGTGGAATGGAGCACCAGCGATGTTCGGCAAATGGATCGAGTGGCGACGGGCTAAAGAGGAAGCGAAGGCGGCTGATTGGGCTAGACTTCGTAGCGAGATCGCTCGCCAAGGAAACCGCATTGAGTATCTGGAATTGCGCGATCAAGAATGTCAGCGCAACCTCGCCGCAGCCGAACGCCGGATCGCTGTCCTTGAGGGCTACTTGCAGGGACAAGGTGAGGCACGACAGGACGTTACCTTATTGAAAAGTGCTGAGCGTTTAATTGAGGAGAAAAAGCGTGACTGACATTATTACCGATGACGCCTTCGTTCGACTTTTTCAGGAACGAGCAGGTCTCGAAGTTGATGGATGGGCTGGTAAGCTGACGGTTGAAAAGCTCAACCAACTGCTTCCACCGGCCCGGCCACCTGCGAGTGTGACGAGTGAAATGCCAGACGATTATTGGCCGATGCTCTCGAAGATTGAGAGTGGCGATCGGCCGTATATCAAGGCATCTACGTCCAGTGCGTCCGGTCTCTATCAGTTTATTAAATCGACGTGGATGGGCGAGGGCGGTGCTTGGGGCGATAATATGTCACAGGCGTTCGGAGGGCTGCGGCCGTCAGTGGAGGAACAGCTGCAGCGGGCTAAGTCCTTCACAGCGAAGAACGCGGCCTATCTTCGACAGCACAGTATCCCGATTAATAAGGCGAGCCTATATGCTTCGCATTTCTTCGGCCCTGTTACGGCAGTACGAGTGATTGGTGCTGACGTTAACCAGCGCGCTGATCTCATCGCCGGACCTGCTGCGACGAGAGCTAATCCGTCGATCCTGCAAGGTAAGACGGTCGGAGAGTTCCTTACGTGGCTGCATAGAAAGACGGGAGATTGGGCGCGATGAAACAGGATACTGAAGATCGCATTGCCGCTTCGCCTCCGAGGGAAGGCTCAATGTATCGAGCTGTACTTGGTATAGCCGCACTCACCGGAGGCTTCATTGGGTTTGCCCTGCTGTTCTTTGTCCAAATACCGGAGGGCAATAGGGAGCCGTTACTGCTTGCGCTCGGGCTTGTGCTCGGTTGGGGAGGTACTGTTATAAGCTACGAGTTCGGTAGCTCGCCGTCCGGACGTAAGGCAGCGGATGCGGGGATCAGGAAGGAGGAATAATATGCTTAGTTGGATCAAGGCCAATCCGATCGTTACCGGGTTAATTGCTCTCGGTATCGTCGTGTTCATCATCGCTGGTTTCAGTTTCCTTAGTAGAGAGAACCAGCGTGAGGAAGAAAACTTGAAATCGCAAGGTGCAACGGAGGAAAGGAGTAGGACACATGAAGAGTCGCTTAACGTCGTTCGTAACGCCAATCAGCCTGTCACTAACAATGAGCTTCGGGCTGAGTGCTTGCGGAACAACCGCAACCCAGCGGCCTGCTAGCATCAATACGATGTGCCTCGTTGATCGAGAGATTACGTATAGCAGGCCGGCGGCTGGTCAGCAGGAGACAGCTGCTAACCAGTTCGATACGGCTGAAACAACGGAGCAGATCGCGCAGCACAATATCGTGTATCGCCGGACCTGCCCGCCTACAAACTAGGAGACGAATGATGAGAAATGATGTAGTCTGGACGATCGTAGGTGTACTCGGCATCCTCGCTCTCGTGCTATATATAGCAGGGAGGATTTAAGCGGTTCGACCCTTTGGCTCATAGCCCTGTCCACCACTGTTCATAAACTTTTTAGTAAGCAACTGCGCCCGTACCATGACGTCGAGAATACGATCGACCGAATGGGCGGGCACCCTTTCTCCTAAGAACGTCACAAGTAAGTGTTCCGGCACCGGCGTCTTGTCATGTCTCATATGATATTGATAGGCGAAGTGCCAACACTCCTCAATCGCACGAGCGTCGCCGCCCACCTTCAGCGCCTTGAAAATGTCGGGCATATAGCTCTCGGCTTGGATTAGCCAGTCGAGAGCTTCGGCGTAGTGATCGAGCGTGATCTTGCGGTCGGAGGAAGATGCCGCGCTGGCTACGATACACAGCTTTAGTAAGTGAGCTAGTCGCCGTGTGTTGTAATGCGTTAGCTTGGGATGATCTGGACGGGGCTGATATCCCTGTTTGGCCCAAAGATTGATAGCTTCTTTAACGTCGTCAGCGATTGAAAACTCGCCCCAAATACCATAAATGTCAGCGAGATCGGCCGCGAGATTTTTATACGCTGCTCCGTCATGATCTAGCTCGGCGAATATATCTGTGTACTTTGTCTCGCCAGAGTAGATGTTGATGACGCGGCTCATGAAGCCGAACTCCCATGCGCCCTCCGGTAACAGGCTGTTCAGATAGGCCGGCGTGGTGGCGGACAGGATATTGAGCTGCGCCTTTGGGATGTTGATTTCGATTTTGCTTGACCGGCGCGTTTCATGATACCTGCCGTTGTCCCACAGGTCCGTGAGTGTGGACATGAAGTCTCCGTCCCACGCAGGGAGGAAGACGCCTAGCTCGTTTGATATAACCTGAAGAGAATTGAAGACGGTAATGGGAGGGATTTCGTTGAGCTTGACGATCCGTCGTTGAGCCTTGTTCAGGGCGTCGGCAAGCGATGCTTTTGTGACGCTGGTGGGGGCGACGAATATTGGAGTCTCAGGAGTTCTGATCTCGTTAAGTAGATCATAGGATAGCCCGGTACATAGGGACTTGCCGACGCCGGCTGGTCCGATAAGGAAGATGAACTGGTTGGCATACAGAACTCCCTTCGCCGTAGTAATCCACGCCTTCCGCTCTAGCGCCGCCGAGACGAGAAAGATCGCTGTCCACCTGCGGTATATAGCAGGTGAACCGCGGCCCTCGGTGTAGCGGAGGAAGCCGTCGATGAAACTCGAGTACTTACGCGACATTAGAAGTCGGCTAGGCTAAGCTGGAACTTTGTCTCGGTGCGTTTGCGCTCATCACTCCCCTTCCACTTCTTTAACCCGTCCGGGTTCTCGTCGGATTGTTTGCCCCAATTCCAGCCCGTTGATGCTTCCGTCGGCACGACGAACTCGCGTCCGCGTTCGAGTACCAGCTTCGTCTTAATCGCTTCGACAGCCCACGGCACTATCTCGTCGCGCAGGTGCTCAGGGAACTGGAATAGGATTGAGTCGTGAACCTGGACCAGCAGCTGCACCTTGTTGGCGCGCCACAAGTTCAGGATGCCGGTGTTGATTTCGTCACCAGTCATGGACTGTGGAACATGAGCGACGGCCTCACGGCGCGTTGATCCGTCCTTCGGGCGGCCGAAGAAGAACCGACGACGGCCGAAGGGGCTGATGAGATAGCCGAGATTTTCGAGTGCCCAAAACACTTTCTCGTGCCATGCGGGAATGCAGGGAAAGCCTTTGAAATAATGTGACTGAAAGTCTTTGGCTATCTGTAAAGGGATGCGAGCGTGCTTGGCGATCGTCGGCGGAGTCGCTAGATAGTTTGAGCCGTGTCCGACCTTCTTTGACATGAAACGATAATCGTAATGCTTGTGTGCCAACTGTTCAGCGATTTCTCGATCCGGCGCGGTGCCCCACGCAAGGTTCGGAAAGGCGATCTTGCTGACGAAGGTATGTAGATCACCGGACTCACAAGCGTTCAGATACGAACCGGCGAACGCCTCGTCCTCGTTTGCAAACAGGTTCCAGCATAGCGCTCCGACGTTTCGGCTATCGCCCTGCTCGAGGTCGATGTTGCAGAACATCATACCGGGGTCGGCCACGAATACGGATCGGAGCGACTCGGTTACGTTTTGGAGATTGGTTCCTGTTCCGAAATCTGTGACAGACGAAGCGAACCGTCCGGTAACTGTTCCAGCAATATTGAACTGCGTTCGCATCCTTCCATCTGCATCAACACCCGTCCGCAGAAATCCCAAACTTTTTCCAAGTCCTCTAAGGAGAAGGATATGATTACAGATTGGCTCGGCGATAAAGTAGTTTGCGAGCTTTTCAAGTGCTCCCTCATCTGTGGTTGGTGCAAATGCTCCATTGCTGTTCCTTTTCTTTTGAACCGGCAGTTGCATAATGTCGTAGAGCAGCTCTTTCAACTGCTTTGGTGATCGCCAGTTTGCACCTGCCGCGCCAATCCCATCACAGATGATTGCGTCGAGCTGTTCTTCTAGCCGTGCTATCTTCGTAGTAATGTCGGCGATGACCTGCATCTTCCTACGCTTGTTGACGCGCAGCCCGCGCAGGTTCATTTCCAGCACCGGCGCCTGTAACGCTTTTGAAAACTCATAGGTGCGGAGCGCAACATCGTCGGCCACGGCCATCATGTTCTGAAGAACTTCCGAGGTGACGCAACTGTCGAGGCCGTTGTAAACCCAACGCATTTCGTCTGCGCCGAGTGCATTGATGTTCAGTGTGGCAGTGTCGATTACCTCAGCCATCGTTATGCTCGATCGTCCTTAAACTTCCGCAACAGCTTCCGTACTTCCTTAACCGGCACGGCCATTCGATGCGCTATCTCGGCGGAGTGTAACGGCGGTTCGATTAAAATGAGTCGCTCGAATTGGCGCATTTCTGCTCTGATCTTCCGGCTTGCGTCACGGAGTAAGTCGTTCTCAACCCTTTGCAGCAGCTGTTTATGGTGATGGCACAGTGGACTGTCAAGCGCGACTGGCTGCTGACAGTTTGGCGCCATACATAAAGCCTCAGTCATGCTTCTTCCCTTTCCCCATAAACTTCCAACTCGCCTCCTCCGAATAGATCGAACCGAGGAAGCCGAGTCCTTTTTCCAACTCCGGCTGCATCGCGTGGTGCAGCAGCATTGGGTCCTCTCGCGCGAGCGGCGCGGTTATACCGTACCGGGACCACAGGACATTCATGTCGAACAGGCCGTTCTGCCAATCTATCGGTTTCGTCCTCAACCAGTGGCGAACGTATCCCCAAGCGATCATTTCCTCTTGGAGAGAGGGCCAGTAGTTTTGTCCATCTTGGAGAAAAAAGGGAATGATGATTGCCGAGCTAGGGCTTGGAGCGAAACTGATGCAGTCAATTTGATCTTGCTTAGTTTCAATATCCGCCGCAAGCGAGTCGGCTGGGGCGATGTAGTCGCGCTCATAATTTGCGAGGTCCAATAGAGTGGGACGAAGCCATAGCTGGCGGGAGGGTCTGGTGAACTCGGGAGTTTCGCTTTGCCGTTTCGCCTTGTCAAGGTCGGCTATTACGATCGGATGGAGCGACCACTCGCGCGCGACAGCGGCGGGATGGTATGTTGGGAGTACCTTGTATTCACGGCCTAGCCGCTCACTTACGGAGAGACAGGTAACTGCAGTGGACCCGCGAATGCCTCTAATGCCGCTAGTATGAAGGAAAGCCCAAGCAGCAGTAGCGCCCAAACAGACAATGATATTAGGATCAGCAGAGCGAATTTCTTCATACAGTCTCTCCAGCTCGGGAGCATACTTGGCGAGAATATACTTGCCAGCCATAAGCTGTGGCATACCAGCGATGCCGCTCGTGCGTGGTCCGCACAGGTTTTTAATGTCGTTCGATGGGCGCGGGCGCAGGTTGAAGCAGTTCGTTACCAAACATTCGCTTCGCGATATGCCAGCTTGGGATAGCATTTGATCAAGCAACCAGCCGGACGTTCCGACGAAAGGGCGGCCGACTTCCTCTTCCTTTTCTCCGTAAGCTTCTCCAACTAAGGCGATACGAGTCATGCCCACGTTCCATTAAGTGTTCTAATCCGTTCGTGCATATGTTCCTTGTTATGGCAAGAAACACAAAGCACTTCTAAATTGTTGATTGAATTGTTCTTTCTGTTTCGGTCTTTGTGATGACGAGGAAGCTCAACCGTTCGAGAGGTTCCACAGCGCTCACAAGTAAATAAATCCTTTCCTGCTAGAAGCAGGACGCTTTTTGTAGTTCTGCCAACCGTAGCTCTTGAGGCTCCGTTGATATAGTTTGGGTTTGCACTTCCAGTTTGATTACGGGCAGCGGCTCCTTGAGGCCAGCCTAGTATTCGGTATCGTGTGCACAGACTTCGAATACTAGCTTCGCTCTTTCCTAATTCTTTGGCTGCATCCTTTTGTCTATAGCCAGCCTTTTGTAATCTTCTTAACTTAGGAAGCAACAAGAGTACTTCCATATTGGTCATCTTCCTTTGGCGAGTCATTTTACTCTCCCCGCTTAGACCAATTATCTCTTGCAATCTGCCAGAACTCCGACAGCTGTTCCAGCCCGAGTACATGGTGCGCGCCAAGGTCCTCCGCCACCTTCAGCGCGTTACCGGAGCCACACGTCGGGTCGAGGACGAACGAATACTCGTCACAGATCATTCGCATGAAATGCCTTAGCATTGCGTAAGGCTTTTCGGAGGCGTGGATTGCGCCATCGCGGCGACCTGGATAGGGGAAGCAGTTGGCGACGCAGCCTTCCTGTGTGATCTTCCTGTCGCCTCGGGAGGCGAATATCGCGGCTTCGTAAACCTGCCGCGGTCCGCGTTGAGGATCAGGGGCGATACCGGAGCCGTCGCTCTTAAACCAGATGAGCGGGAAGGGGTTACACTTCCAGCCCATTGCTTCGAGGCGCTCGACGGTTTCGCCGTGCTGGTTCATCTTCATGCTGTGCCAAAAGATCAGGTGTGCCGACTCGGCTACAACGTTATCCATAGCAAGAGCAAGGCGGTCCAGCAAAGCCCAATAAGTATCAGGATTATCTTCGTAATGGTCCTTAATGGTCGCATCCATACGAGGGCTGTCGGCCACATTAATCCCGTAAGGAAAATCGCAATGTATAAGATTAAATCGAGGGCCATTATATGTCTCCTGCCAGTCATGGAATGAGACGTTTAGAAGAGGTATCTCCGGTTCGACGGGAGCGGCCGCTTGTTCTTCCGGAGTGAGTATGCTCTCATCGACGGCGACAACAACGCTGTCGAGAACGCTTGCTTTCTTCCGCTCCGCGTTGCGCTACGATGTTGAGAGCGGCGCTGAAGCGTTCAGCGTTAGCCACAACCTCGTTGCCCATATGCGTTGCGACCTGCAGCTTCTTAGAAACCTCAGGTCGCGACAAACCAATGGCGTCAGCAGTCTGCTCCTGCGACCAGCCGGGTTCGTGTGCGACCTTTAGCTTATGAAACTTTTCGAGTGCCGCGACCTCGTCCTGCCACGGCAGGTTCTCGCGCTTGATGTTTTCCTCAAGCTCGATTGTTTGTAGCTCGTAGTCGGACAAGTCCTCGGCGAACTGGACCGGCACGTGAGTCCAGCCGAGCTGGCGGATCGCTGTTAGCCGACGCTCACCAGCGACCAATACGCCGTCCTGTGTGATGACGATCGGGTTGATAAGGCCGATACGCTGGATCGACTCAGCCAGCTCATCGATGTTTCGCAGCTCACGACGCTGTCGTTCAGCACGATCAACTATGATAGAGGCGGTGTCTATGGATCGAAAGGTGCCGCTGGTCATCCGATGCGCTCCATATCTTCCACACGAACCGGCACACAAATATGACCGTTCGACTTATACCGTTTGCACAGCGCGATGGCTTCGAGATCGTCCATCTCCTTTGCCTCGCTCATCTGTGTGCTGAATTGGCTGGACTTAGAGAACCAGCCCGCTCCGCGAAGGGATGCGACGTGATACTTCATAACGTTCTCCTAAGCCGGAATAATGGAATATATCTGACCGGAATATTCTGCAGTCTCCTTGAGAGCCGCAATGCGCGCTTCCGCATCGGCCTGATCGTAAGCCCAAAATGAAAGGGAATAGTCCTTGTTCTCGTACCTATAATCAAAGGAGAACATGAACATGGGTCGGCCGTACTGGTCCGTCGTTCGACATTCGGGATCAGGACCGTCGCGCTTATCGCGCTCATCAGCAAGGTCGATGATGTTGTCCATAACGTGCTCCAAAAAGTGGCGGGGAGCCGAAGCTCCCCATCCACCATTATTTGCTAAGTGCTGTCTTAACAGCACACATAGCGTTGGCCGCGTTGCAAGCTGCCTGAGAAAACCGCAACGCATCCTCCGATTTCTCAGAGGCTGCTGCCTTGTTAATCAGGGTTTCAACTTCTTTGCTCTTGTCAGTCATCGGGTTCTAACTCCGAATGTGCTCACGTATCGGAAAGGAGCAGAGCGTGAGCGGCCTCTGCTATTATTCGACCGGCGCGGTTCGACCGATCTCGGCGTTGAAGGTTTCGCCGGACTCATCACGCTTGTCCTGCTTCCACTTCACGTCACCGAGGAACTCGGCGTTCACCGCAGCGTTGAGCATCTCCGCAACGGTCATGCCAGCCTCCGCACAGCGCAGGTGCTTCTCGCAGAACTGACGCAGGTTGAACAGCGTCGTCTCGAAAGCGGCCTCATCCTGCGTGTCGAACACGAACGACTTCGACAGCATGATGTTGCTGATCTCGCCGGGATAGTCGCCGATCTCAACATTATCCATGGCCTCAACGACCTTCACCGGGAAGCGGAGGAACTCCCACTTCTCGTCCTGCGACTTTGTGCTCTCGGGCACCTTGGTAACGCGAAAGCGATACGTGCCGACCGGCGGAAGCGGGGGACGCTCGACTTCCTCGATACGCTTCGACGCAATGTCATTAAAATTGGGCATTAGCTTTGTCCTTTCAGTGTGGCAAAGATAGTAGACAGACCTGTTTCGAGCGGCAGCTCTTTCTCGACCGTGGATGATGGCATCTTCAGGTCGATAACTCCGGTAGGCAAGGTCTTGATAGCCTCCGAAAACATTATAACTAACTCCTTGGAATAAGACTTTTGGTTGAGATAGCTTTCTCTGGAAGCCAATTTCGAGATAGTCTGTAGTGAAGTGTTGGGTAGGCAACCTTACACCGTTCGTCTTCTGCCCACTCTTTGAGAGTTTTAGTCTCACCGAAGGCGGTAATCTTAACAGTGTTCCTTCGATTATTTACACTGACTGAATGTGTCACCCAACGGCAGTTGCTTGGCTCATAATTGCCGTTGTTATTTTCTCTGTCCAAGAGGAGGCCACGACGATAGCCATTTTCTTTGGCCCACTTTTGAAATATACCAAAGCTCTCATTCCATTCAGGACATACAGTGACACCTCGCCCACCGTAGTCAGAGAAATCTCCTTTATTATGATCAGAGCAGCGCCGTCGCATACTGTCCCAAACATACCAAAGTGGAGTTCTAGTTCCTCCATGCCGCTCGTACATTAGATTTGACCTTTGAGCTGAGCAAAGATTGTAGACAAACCAGTCTCTAACGGTAACTCTTTTTCTACATTAGAGGTTGGCATCTTCAGGTCGATTACTCCTGTGGGCATAGTCTTAATTCTGCGTCTGACATTCGTGCCGGACCCGGAGGCCTCGGCGAGAACGAGTGTGTCGAAATAACTCGCGACGGTTGGACCGAGCGCGCTGCCGACAGCGGATGGGTAGCCTTTGTGAACGCCTTCCATCACCTCCTTGTAGTTGACGTGGGAGATAACGATGACGTTCTGCTTGTACGCCTCGCTAGTGAGCAGCGCGAGCACTGACTCAACGGCCTGTTGTGCAGCATAGAACCACTGGCGAGGGTCTTTCGCGGTTGGGTTCATTCCCTTCGCCCATGCCCAAGCAGCTTTGCCTAGAAAGGTTAGTGAGTCGATGACCGTGATGCACATAGGGTCTTCGATCTCGGACCACTCGGTCAGCTTACCCATGGCGTCGGAAAAGGCTTTCGGTGCTCCCTTTACCATCGGCCCCTGCGGGGTGATGCGATACTGGTCACGGTAGGTTTCGTACTCGATCTTGGATAGATCAGCGCCGGCGGTTCGACCGAATTGCTTCAACGCGGTGAGGCCGTTGTCCATGTCCAAGATACGCATACTGTAGCCGTCGGCAAGTAGCGCAGCTAGGGAGCCGGTCTTACCTGACGAGCTATCGCCTATGTACAAAATCTTCGTATAGGCTGACGATGCGTGATTATCTAATGTTGGCATTTTGCAACTCCATTGATTTGTGAAGAGCGAATTCACCTTGATATTTTTCAGCTGCTTGGCGATAAGCCTCTGCAGCCTCTTCCATAGTTGCGTAAGAACCAATAGGTATCTTTCGACCATTGATCCTTATGCGAGCTGACCAAGGCTTGCTTCGACGAGCATCGGCTTTGAACACTACTCCTTTTGGATACTTACCAAAGCCGACCTTGTTGAACTGGTTCTGTTGGTGGGTCGCCTGTCTAAGGTTCTTAATCTTTGTGTTTCGCTTGTCACCGTCACGATGATCGACTAAGCAGTCTGGCCAATATCCGTAATAAAGTGCCCATATTAAATGGGTGATAATGTAAGGTATGCCCTCATAGGAAGTCTTATGACGACCAGCTTCGATTGGACCTAAAACAGCGTTCTTAGTCCACTTAATCCTAGTCAAAATCCCTGTAACAGGATCGTAACTAAATGCTGTTCTCAGTTCTTCAATAGAGTGCTTCATAAAACGTTCCTCAGCGCGGTTCCATGGGGTCCCACCGCTTACCCTTTACGAAGTCACCTTTCAGAAACTGCTCCCGCACACTAGGCGCCTTCGAGCAGATGTGACGGAACTCGCACCCACCGTACTGACTGCACGATGACGGGTTCAACGGAAACTCGTTGTTACGAGTTGCCTCACGAGCGCGCTCGATATGATACATGCTGTGGTCATACCACTCGTTGAGCTGGTCGTCGGTTCGGAATGTGAACCCGCGCTCGAAACGAGTAAAGCCGACAGCGATCTGCGCAGCGTCGATCATCACGCCTTTGATCGGTAAGCCGAATATAGACTTGCCCGCGAAGGTGTACATGGACATTTGACTGTCCGGGTTGTAGCCGTCGAAGTAGCGCGACGTAATTGTGGACTGCGTAGTCTTTTGATCTTGGATATATTCGTGCTTACCGTATTCGACAAGCCGATCGAGGTGGCCACATAAGATAATGCCGTTGTCGGCTTCGAGGCGAAATGAATGCTCGACAGCGGGCTGGCCGTTAGATAATATGACTGTCTGGCAGGAGTCATCCTCACCGAACTGGTCGATGTACCAGACGATCGTGCGGATTAGATTCTCGCGGGTCTTGGTGTTGTGGTCGGATTGCCACGGCGAGCCGGTGTCGGAGATAGGTTCGCCGGCTTCATCCAGCTCGAACTCCCACGTCTCCACGAGCGCCTCGCTCACGACCTCGATGAGCGCCTCGTCCTGCGACATTCCGTCAGCTGTGTACTTGTAGTAGCTCTCGAGAGCGGTTGCATACCAGCCGCCGAACAGCAGGTGCACGGACTTGCGCTCCGGCTGCCACCCAAAGATCATTTTGAGCTGGTACTTGCGGAGACAAGTCTCGGCTAGTTTGAGGGAGGTTGAGTCCCAGGCGAATTGTACGCCGTCGGCGTCGAAGGATTTCATGATTGCAACTCCTAAAATAGGACTATATCCTGATATCAAGCTTGTCGGCAAGCGACGCGATCTTCTTTTGCTTCTCGGTGAGTGGCTTGGTGGAGCCGGCCTTGGCGTTGCCGAGATTGAACTGGTGCCGCGACTTACGAAACGCCTCAATCATTGACGTAATGTCATCGCGAGTTAGGTCGAGCGGGTTCCTCGCAAATAGCGTGGAAAGGTCTGTCATTTTTGCAACTCCTCTAACTTCAACAGGTTCTCAAGCGCCTCGCTCTCAGTGGCTCCAAACGCATAACGTCCTCCACCACGTTGAGCGTAGTATCGAGCTGATGGACCAGGTTCCCAATCAGGTCCGGTCTCTCCTATTTCGATTGTTGTCTCGGTGGGATTACTCATATCTTAATCTCCACCTTCGCGTCAATGCTCCCGCCGCTGGCCTCGATCTGCTCAATATACCGACGCACCACGCGGCGGATGATCGCACCGGCGCCTACGTCGGGATAGAGAAGTTTCAGCTTCTCATAATCACCCTCGAATAAATTGAGCGTGTGCTTTTGCAGGCCCTCATCCATCAGCGTTTCCTTTATTCACAATCCAGAGGTCCATCCCGTTGATCGGGGAGATAACTAACGACAAGGGTTTGAAGTCCTCACAGTCGCGGCGGATAGCGTAGAGTCGCTGACGTAAGCGCTCTGCGTCCTCGGTCTGGATGACCGTGCCGCGCTCGGTACGAAGAGCTTCATATAGCAGCTCGGTTAGTTCGAGGTTAGTCACGGTTATTCATGTCAGAGCCAAGCTGCGCACGAGCATACTCCTGCTCTTCATCGTCATAGTCGGCCGGCATATCATCAAACGAGATTTCAAGAACCGGCTTCAGCGTGTTCTCGAACGCAATGATTTCGGCGGAGATTTCCGCGCCATCCATCAGGACCGCGAACAGCGCGCTGTTGCTTTCCCGAGGGATGAAGCCGATATGCACGTCGTTGGAGTAGACGGCGACAGCGGTTCTGTCGTACTCGTTGTTGGGATCGGCGCGGAGTTCCACGCGGTCGCCGATGATAAGATTGCGAACCACTTCCTTAGCTTCAGGTGGACGGAATGTTGCGCCGACCATTGGGACTGTTAGCATATTCCTTCTCCTCAACTTGGTCTAGCTCTGACGAGGGGGTGTGTCAGGGCTAGACGAAATTGAGGGGAAACCGGGACGGGCGGCGGAGTTGCTGACCGTAACCCGTCCCGGCCGAGCGCGCTGTCGGACGCGCTCTTTACGTCGCTTAGAGCGACGTACCCTCGAGAGCGTTCGCGAGGCGATCGGCGCGCTTCTTCTTCGCATCGACCTCCTTCTTCGCCGCCTCCAGCACGGAGTCCATCGTAGCGATACGATCGACCTCGGCCTCGATCTTCTCGTCCCATTCCTCCTGGGTGAGGCCTTCGGGCGCGACGGTAAGCTTGCGGCCATCCTGCGCAAGGTGGTTCTTGAGCAGCTCGCGGGCGATCTTTCGGGCCTCACGCTCGTACGGGTCGAGCTTGGCAGCGGCACGAGTGCCAGCCGCAGTGAAGGCATAGGCGGCATCGACCTCGGCGACGAGGGCGGCGAGCTGGTCATCGGAGGCACCCTGCTCGATGGCTTCCTTCAGCTTCGCGCGGACGTTGTTGCCGATGTTCTCGCTGCGGGTCTGGTTGAGCACCCGCGCCTCGATGGCGGTGAGGACGTGGCCCTCTTCATAGGGCTGCGAAATCTCGAAATTGCGGCCCTCGATAGTCTTCGTTTTCGGTTCAGGCATTTCAAACTCCTGTTGAAATATGGCGACGTGCCGGGTCCATCCTACGCGGGTGGCGCGCCGGTGTCAATGGCCGTTTGCAGGGGCGTATGGTTCGGTGCGGATCGAACGGGGCCATATCCTAGCCTCGCCGCCGGAACGTCTGTTCTCTCACAATCATACCAATTGGGATAGTCATGAGGTTCATCACGGACCGTTCGTCCTCAGCTTCCTCCGGACCTATTGACATACAAAGGGTGACATGCTTTTCGTCTCGTGCAATCTCAAATCCGAGAGTGCTAACCAAATGAATTGGGATAGTTTCAGGTAGCTCGTTAAGCCTTGCCCAAGCATGATTGCCAGTGTAGGCGTCGTGCCAGTCGATTAGTTTAAGCGAGTACTTCATTGCACAACTCCTTTGTCTCAACGAAATCTTCGGTACGAATATATGTCAGCGTTTCCTTCGCCCGCGTACATATAACGTAGCGCAGGTTCGGCTCCTGATCTTCCTTCCCAACTAGATGCTGGTCGAGGAAGTAGACGTGATCGAACTCCAGCCCCTTCGCACCATGCCCGGTCATTAGCTTGAGTGGACTGTGCAGCTGCGATAGGTGCTGTGCGTAGGCCAGCGCGTCACCGAGTGTAGCGCCTTCGCGCGCGAATATCTTCATGCACTCAGCACGGTCTCGCAGACGACCGTGTGCTCGCTCCTTATTCTTTTCCATTTCATGCGCGAGCCAGGCCTCGATCTTTTCGAGCACGGTATGCTGAGGGAGATCGTGTCCTCCGAACTTCCGCATCACCTTTGTGAGTGAGGTTACCACGTCCTTGCCGTGCAGCTCGCAGGTGCGGCCGTGCTTCAACAGCTTGATCGCGATGTTGAATAGTGGCGCGTTGTTGCGGCAGATGATGACGGCATCCTCGGGCAGGACCTCACTAGTCCATGAGGAGAGCGTCCGAACCGAACCAGGCCTTGCCCATTCAGGCCAGCGCATCGCTGGTGCGCGCCATCGCACATGCTTCACCACTTCGCTTGGACAGCGGAACGAGATCGTTAACGGCAACTCTCGCATGGCGAACTCTTCACGTAGCAGTGCCATGCTTTCTTCGTGCGCCCCTCGGAAGCCGTAGATGGCTTGACAGGGATCGCCGACGGCTATGAGTCGTCTCGTCCCCACCAGCTTTCTAAGTGTGGCGTGATTGAGCGCAGAGAGGTCCTGCGCCTCATCAACAAGGACAAGAGGATACCGAGGGAAAGCTCCATGAAATACCGTTGGCATAAGAATTTGATCATTGAAATCGCACTCCCCTTTCAACGCCATCTGCAGCGACTGCAGTGTTGCGGCGATGACCAGCTCCTGTTCTATCGACGATAGGCGCTGTTCGAGGTGGCCGAAGAACTCCTCGTCGTTCATGAGACGCTTGGCACGATCGAAGTGGCCGGACGGTATGTAGCCGCAAGACTTACCGAAGTCAACGATGCGAATTAGCTCGGCAAAGTTTTCCCATAACACGTCCTGTTCGGCACGGCCAGCTGCTCGCACCAACTCGTTAACGATCTCGTATGTCTTGGATGCGTTGATAGCAAGGCGACGTCCGGTCGCGTCCATCCAAGTGCGATGGCCGAGCGCATTGAGCGTCATAGCCTTCACGTTGGGAGGCATTCGTTCCTGCATCTCGACGGCCATCTTCTTGTTGAAGGCTAGCGCAAGGATTTCGATTGAAGGTAGCGCGTTGGCGATTAGCTCGAGCGTGCTGGTTTTGGCCGCGCCGGCCAGTGCGGACACGAGGAGGTTGCGGTCGCTGTCGCGAGCGGCCTCCACGATGTCGGCCTGTTCGTCGGTTGGCTTATGCATTGTGCAACTCCTCTCAGTCGTATTCATTGTTCCAGATTGCTTCCACAATCTTATCCTCGCCAGCTTTGTCAAGGATGATGCAGCTGAAGTCATCCATCCGAGTAACGGTAAATGACTCCAGCTCGTCTTGCTCATCCTTGTATTGAGCTGGCATGATACGATAATTGATAAGGACTGATACGTCCTCTTCATCAGGCAAGTCGATAGTTGTTTCAAGCTCACCAAGACGGCGCTGGTATGTCATGGCTATACCTCCTTGCAGCGGGTTTCACGCTCGATACGGCGGGCGCGGTTTAGCTGCATTGTTATAATGAGAACCTTTTTCTTGCACCTGTCGAGGTGACTTTCGACATGAGATAGTGCTACCCTTGCGGTGGCTAGCTCACCTTCAAGTCGTTCAACTTCCGTCATTCTGCAACTCCTTCTATCCTACGGCGAACCGCTTCCGCCGCTTCCATCAAGTCATCGTTCGTCGTTGGCGCGAGGCCGTCGTTCGCTGGCGTGAACGTGCCAGCTGTCTGGCGGATGCCGATGATGACCTCACAACTGCTGGCGTCGAGCCGAGGCAAGACGAGCACGTCGTATGGGGACATGGCTCGCGGGCCGAGTGTCTCGGCGAATAGCTTGCGAAACTTGTAGGCGCGCTGTCGCCAATGGACTGCCGCGCCGTGTGACTCGCAGGTGAATGTTCCGCCACCCGCTGCTAGTGCAGCGTCGAGGACGGAGCGTATGTCGGCGTACATGCCGAGCCGGTTGGCCTTAGTCATTAATTTCTCCCTGTAAAGCAGACTCTAAATCATCGGCCAATACTCTAAGTTTAGCTATCACACAATCCAAGGACTGTTGATGGCGAGAGCGATTAAACTTCCACTTACGACTGAATGGATAGATACCATAAGGCAGCTGTATCAGCTTAACTCTTTGAAGACAGTCACGAATTGAGCCTCGTCGAGGTGTCATGGCATTATCCTCGCTACTGTAAAATCATCGTCCAGCGTCACAACGACAACCCAACCAGCCGGATATACGAGTATCCGTTCCGAGCGCAACCATGCCATAGCGGCTGGCGCGAGTGGCGGGAGGCCGGGATAGACGAGGTAGTCGTCGCCGGTTAGCGTCCACTTGTTACGCTCATCACCGAGTACCGGGTTCCAGCCCTCGGGGTAATTGGTTTGGACCTGTAGCCAGACCGGGTCGGCGCAGTTGGGATCGAGGAGGAGTGGGATGCGGCCTAGGTGCTGCTGCGCCTCGTGACCGTAAGCGGTGTTGAGGTGCCAGTCGAGGATGGCGAAGGGTTCGGTCATCCAACAGTCCCCTTCATCAGCTTCTTACAGTTCTCGCAGGTCACGTCAGCGGGAACCGTTGTGGCGTTCTTGAACCGGGCCTGTCCGCAACGGACTTGGCCGAGCCTGATCCAGTGATGGATGCGATGCTCAATCATTTCTTATCTCCGAGGCCAGTTACTCTCTTGCATACAGTGCAGTTAACTTGACTAAGATCGGTCGTGGTTCTTCCGTTTATGTAGTCTTGACTGTTTAAACAGGCCGGGTAAGGAACACCGTTTCGAAGAAATTGAGCATGGTAAATCATAGCCTAAACTCCAGCTTGCTAACGTCCAACCCTTTAATAGGTTTCACTTCGCGACGGGCCTCATGGTCGCCACGCGACGCCATCGTCTGTGCTGATAGCGGACGATAGAGTGCCATCTCAACAGCAACGCGAGCTACGTCAGGCCAGAAGCCTGTTGGGAAACCGCGTGATGTGTCAGCGTTGGGAGCACCGCGCTTCCAAGCGGCTATAAGATATTCCTCTACAGCGTTCATAATGAAATGTCCAGCTGCTCGACGTTGATCCCCATGTCAGCGAAGCGCTCTTTCTCCGCTTCCAGCCTCTTCCGAGTATCCTCCTTCTTCCATATCTCGATGATATGCTGCGTCGGATACTCGTTGATGTAGCCGAGCTGTTCCTTGCGTCCACGTTTCACGTCCATGAGGATGCGCTGGATGAACCGGAGCGAGGCTGGCGTTGCGCCAACGTCGAGCGTCCGGCCGGTTGGGAGGATGAGGCGAAGGCCCTCGTTGGGCGCTAGTGTGACGCGCAGTTCCATCAGTCCATCCTCGAGATTTCGTATGAACCGTCGGGTTGAAGGATCATCACCCATGCGTAAGGAAATATGAATATCTCTTCGTCACGCAACTGCGCTCGTGCAACTGGAGGGAGTGCCGAGTCGCCGGGATATTGGATAGAAGGAAAGGCTCTGTCAATAATACGAAAGCCTTTGAAAGGACGCCAGCCGCCACCGTGAGCGTAAGCTGTGTTGAACTGCTCACGCGCGGGACGGGGATCACTCTCACTGAGGAACGTCGGGATGAGACCGACGGCGTACTCTAGCGCCGGCTGTCTGTAATATTTGGCACAGGCCAGAAGTTCTCGAAACTGTATCATGGTGCAACTCCTTTCAATTATCCATATTACCACAAACCGTGCTCAAACGCAACCGACGTTGTGAGCCTATTGATTGATCCTTGTTGTAGACAGGACGGTTAGGACCTGTGCTACAACAGCCTGTAAGTTTGCGGCCGCCGTGTTGAGGTCGGCAACGATCTGCACAATGTCGGGCAGGTCGGCCTCAAGTGGTGTAGCAGGAAGGGCTGCTAGGGCTGCGGCTACATCTGTGAGGCCGGTGTTTACCGCTTCGACGTCAGTGATAATATCGTCTACGGAGGGAAGGGGCATGGTTAGGTTCCTATAACGGGAGGGCGGTTGTGCAGAAAGCGCACTCGGCGAGGCCGCGGCCGACGTACCAGTGCGATCGACCGCAGCCTGGGCAGGCAATGCCGGGGCGGTACTGAATGACGTAGCCGCGGTTCTCTGGGTTGAAGGTGGCAGTCGCCAAAGTTTTCTTGCGGCGGTATACCTTCAATTCGGATGGCTGGTTCATTTCTTGTTTTCTCCATCTTCATGCGATACTGACCGGATGGCGGTGGCGATTGTGCGCGGATCGTAGCTTTCCCAGTCCTTATTCTCGAAGCTCAAGGCAATCCTCGCACACCGTTCACGCTCTACCCGCTCGGCGGTAAGGTAGGCGGAGGCGATGGCGGCTTCGTGAGCCTCGATTATGCGGCAAGCTAGCCATGCATGCGGAAGTCCGTCGCCATGATCCTTGGCGTTCTCTTCCAGCCAGAGCACTATGTGATCGGCGTTCGAGATGTCGAGATCGCTTTGGAGCTTGGCGATCTCTTCCGCCGCCCACTGGAAATCTGCTTCGGTTGGCTGAGCAGGGGCGACCTTAAACTCCTCAATCTGATCGCCCATCGGCGCGTTATCGCAGCACTGCCCGCATTCTTGGGAGGCGAGCGACCATGTGCCGTCCGGCCATTTGATCCAGAGCGCGTTGCAGACCTTACAGCGGTGCGTCGCATTACGCGCTCGTTCCGCCTCCTGCGTCATCCGCAGTTCATCGAGGTCAGGGGACATTGGGACTCTCCACCAGTTCGAGCTGCGAAGGCGCGAAGACGAACAGCAAGCCACAGTCGTTCTCGGCCACGACGCGCAACAAGCCGCTCCGCTCGCCATCGGATCGCTTCTGAAAAACGGCGACCACGATCCCTCGGAAATGATAGTCACCTGTGCGCTTCAGGATTTCGTCGCCGCGTTGAAACTGACGGTTCATGTCAGCCGCTTTGATGAGGCGAAGTTTATCCATCCCCCTACCTCCTCTCGACATCGGGAGCTGCCTGGGCGCGAAGGGCGAACGCGATCCGGTTCTCGCTGCGGACGCTGAGTGCTTCATAGCGCCGCTCGCTGCCGAGTTCCCGATAGGACTCTCTAACACCCGCATCGATGCATAGGCGGGTGATGCAGCTTAGGATGCGCTGTGCTGTCCACCCGTCCTTCTCGCTCGTGCCCAGACACGCTAGCTTGATGAGGCGCAGCGCCTCTCGTAGTTCAGGCGCGCTTCTAAGCAGCTCGGCATGACCGCCGAACGCGTGACAGATCAGATCGCCTTTAGGCGCGTTGTCCTCGTCGGACGCTACAATGGTCTCGAAGCCCTTGTCGTCGGTTATAATGTGCCAAGGGGGCGGCGCGTCCGCCAGCTCGATCAGCGCGGTCCTGTCCTGGTTAGGCATGGTCATGCATGCACCTGATCGATGGCGCGGTTGATGATCTCGGCGATCAGTTTGGCCCGCATCCCGACCAGCAAGCCAGTCGTAGGATCGGCGGCGGCACGCAGCACGCCCGGCTGGCTGGGATCAACCGTGACGTAGGCCCAATCGGTGCGAAGCTGTTTCAGCGCGGCGAGATATTCAGCTTCTTCCATGCTCTTGCTCCTTGAGGAAATTGCGGAGTGATTGGTCGGTGCTATCGGGGTGGGGTTTCATGAAGGGTTCCCGGTGGAGTTGGGCGATGCCGTGTCTTCGCACGGCCCGCGCTGCTGGCCTTCGGCCTCAGCCCCTTCGGGTCTTCGCGGAGCAGCATCGCTATCGCGGGGCTCAAGCATGTCCTACCTCTGCTGAGCGAAGCGACTGGATGCTCGGCAGAGACTGCCAGTGCGTCGGATCATGCGGCAGCTTCACGCGGCTCAGTGCTGGCCCGCCGCTAAGAAGCCACCCATCGCCATAGCCATAAATTGCCACCGCCCACCACCCGAGCAGGGCTGCGTTGCAAACCAGCACCTCGGTCTGGGCCGGAGCGGAACTGATCGGTTTCCAGCTAGTCATTGAGTGTCCCCGACATGAAAAGCGTCATTGAAATCGGCGGTTTTCCATCGCGCGCTCTTGCAGCGTTCACAGTCAAAAGCTGGTCCGCCATGCACGCATCATAGGCAGCTCGTTCAATGCCGCGCTCGATCAGCTTAATGCGGTCATTCAGGGCATCGCGCTCGGCCTTCAGGCGATGCAATTCGCGCGAGGGATGCGACTCCGCGAAGACGCCATCGGCGGCTGAGGGCGAAGCCTCGCAGCCCGGTTCCGAAGGAACGCGCCCAACTTCTTCCCTGCTCATCCTCCCTCTCCTTTGATAGCGGAGAGAGCGGAACGGGCGTTGGCGGCGGCCTCCCAACGCCCGCGAGCGCAGCCTTCCTGAAAGGCCTGCTCGATCGCTTCTTCGGCTTGTTCGTCGTCAGGTCGGCTGTAGCGAAAGCTAACGGTCGGTTCGGGTGGCGGCTCACCTGTCGGTGCCTCGCCGTCAACCCGCTTGAACGCCTCTTCCGCCACCTGTAGACGAGAGCGTAGGGTGCGGAGTTCTGACAGGAGAGCGGGGGCGTGGTTGCGAAGGAGGACGATCAGGGCGGCGTTGGCGAGCATTTCCTTGTGGCCGCGCGCCGACTGCCAATATTCTTGCCAGAAGCCGTCCCAATGAATTACCGCACAGTCCAGCTCTCTGGGCGCTTGAATGCTTGGAACCTCCATCGGCCTATCGCCGCTGTCGTCCACGCAAATCCACCAGTCTCCGGGCGTCGCCTTCGCCAGCGTCGCCTCTATCTCTTCAAGGGGGAGGGGAGGTTTTCGATTGTCGGTCATTGCCCCACCCCTGCTTTGGAGAGAGCGGCGATTGCCCTGAAGCTCAGGTCGCGATCATCGAAGCCGGGGCCGTGCGGGTGCGGCTTGTAGATTTCCGGGTTCGCGTAGAAGCGCAACGCCTCCACCAGCTCTGCAACCGATGCTTCGCGGTGACGGGCGAGGGCTTCGGCGAGCACGTCGCGCATCTCCTCCACGTCAGCTTCGCAGAGAACATCGCTGTTCGCGTAGTAGATTGTTTGCGCCGCCTCAGCCGCCGCTTCCCGGTCGAGCTGTATGACAGCCACCAGCCCATCGGATTGATTGGGGGTCATTTGGAATATCCTCCGGCTGCGAGCATGGCGTCGGCGATCAGGTAACAAGAGCGAGCAAGATGACGGGCGCTCTCGCCGGTATTATAGCGCATTGTTCCTGCGACACCGGCGAGCACTTGCCCCGCGAACCAGTCGCGCAGGGTCATGCCTTCAAGCTGAACCTCTTTCGGTGTGGCCAGCGGATCAGACGACGTATTGCGCGCGACCTTGACCGGAAATGCAGGCGGGTTCTCAGGCTTCATGGCTGTTGCTCGCTTGAGGGAGGGGCGGGGGATGCGGCGAGCATGGGCCACCAGACATTGATCGCCATCGGGTAGGCATCGCTCGGAAAGGCGTCTTGGCGATGATCGTCCACGACTGCCCAATAGGCGTCCATCATCGCCCTGGTCGGCTCTATCGGCACCAGCGCCCACCCTGCTTCGGGCATTGCTGCGATCGCCGCGCGGGCAGCTTCACCATATTGCTCGATGGCCGACGGGCAGCGCGTCGCGTGACAGAAGCCGACGCAAAGGCCGCCACTTCGACAAATCGCCCTCGCGACCCGTTCGACATCGGCTTTGGAGGTCATGATTGCAACTCCTTTCTAGGCATCCGTTGTCCAAGCCGTAACGTGCTGATGCCTTCGTAAGCACGTTGGCAAGCCTGCAGCTGACTTTCAGCCTTCGCCTTCGTATCCGCGCGAATGAGGATACGCATGGGAAAGCCTTTGCGAAAACTGGCGACCGCCCAGGCCTCGGCCCGATGAATGTCGGTGAGGCGCCAGCCGCCCTGTCGGCGGATTGGGACGACTTTGAAGATCATCGCGCTGACTCCACGATAATGATGGGCGCGCAACCGTCCGTTGTTGGTTCGGCGCGCTGCCAAATCTCCATCGCGTCGAGAGGCGTCACGCGCGGGTGCGCCGGTTCGTCCTCGACGAGGACATAGACCGCAGCGAATGGGCCGAATATGACCACGCCTGAATAGCGGAAATGCGATGCGAGGCGCGGAATGCTGACGGCCGTTGGCTGCAGCTCCCATGACATGAGGCGCTTGACAATGGCCGTGCGGAGGTCACTCTCATTGTCGAGTGGACAGGAGAATGTGTGCCGGCCCTCGACGTTGTAGAGGTGGAGCCACATTAGCACGGCCTCCCATTCACTTCCGCAAGCGGGAGCCGGTGTGTACCGGCAAACCAACGCGACGACTCACCGCGTTGGTAGGGCACGCTGGCCACGTCGCAGATGAGGGCGCACATATTCGTGCGGTAAGTGAGTCCCGGCAGGTCGCTATAGCTGACCTCGACGCGCTCGCCGATGATTTCTGCGAAAATCATTTTTGCAACTCCTTCCATTGTTAGAACCAGTGTGGCCGTCCTAGTGAGATTAGCGGACCACTCTCACTAGGACGGTCAACGTAAGGGGAAGAACGTTGACCGTCGCCTCGAATCACCTCCTTTCTGTTATTTCATGCTGCCGGGTTTGGTGAGGCCGTAGTTTCCCCAAGGCGTTGTGTTGTCTCGACCTTGGATGCGATCAGGCCGTTTACCAACCTGTTCACCATAGCGCCTTTCGTTCAGGCGCTTAAAGGCTCGACGGAGATGGCGACCGCCCGGATAGTCCTTACCGGGGCGGGTGCGGGGAGGGTTCGTAGGCATTAGTGACTCCTTTCGTCGAAATATCGTTTGGCGACGAAGCGCCAGTTCGGTCCATACTGGAGCCGGTGATGCGCGATCCAAGCGTACGGGTGCATTTTCGTTTTGCGCTGCATCACCTCACTCTGATGAGCCGAAACGCGCCGGTTGTTGCCTCGTCCGATGACAATTCGCATGTTGCAACTCCTATTCCCTGCAGCGCCGTGCGATGGCTTGCGCCGCACCCATTATATACCACAAACCGGGCCGATACGCAACCGGCCGGTGCAGGTGCATGGTATGGCCGCATGATCCCTGTGGTAACGTGCGGGGCAACGCAACGCGCGTCTGGGGAACGCTGGGGGGCCCTGTTTTCGCAATCGACATACCGTGCCGCAAACCCGGACGGAGCCATACCCGGAGGGGGTGAGCCATACGTGTGCCGTTGGCACAGGACCATACCCTACCTCCGTATGGTTTCATTTTGCAACCTATCTTTAAAAAAAAAAAAAAAAAAAAAAAACCCTTAAAAAAAAAAAAAAAAGGG
>Ga0070749_10000449_pt1 | contig 27983 bp, 43 predicted proteins | sample VirMetDEL_Nov_18_FD_75180 | JGI IMG/M metagenome (GOLD analysis project Ga0070749, IMG submission 75180) | Aqueous microbial communities from the Delaware River and Bay under freshwater to marine salinity gradient to study organic matter... | ecosystem: Environmental > Aquatic > Marine >...
AAGCCTTTAAAGCGTACCTTTATGCAACCATTTGAATTTAAGAATACTGTAAGTGCTCAATGTCAAACAATCTATAAGACAAAAGCTAGCCAATGCACTAGTTGCACAGGTTTGGGCTATTTTTACAAACAAAAGAAGAACGGCGAGAACTTCAAGAAAAGTACAAAATGTACAAGTTGTGATGGTTCCGGCCTATCGTATGACAAGACGGAAGAAGTAGCTGGCTTTAAATTAATGCCTTCTGGCGTTAATGATGTATCCTCAGGAGGCTTTGGGACAGATAAAGAAACTCTAGAGGCTTTAATCAATAAAGCCAAAATGAAGAAGAATGATAGGGCTGTTGAATTTTTAACTGCTATTATCAGAGTTTCGGCATTAGACACGTATATTAATAGTTTTGTAAAAGGCATTGAAAGAGGTACTCAGGAAAATGGCATCTTACATGCGAAGTTTAATCAAGCTATTACGTCTACCGGAAGGTTGTCGAGTACAGACCCTAACCTTCAAAATCAACCCAGAGGAAATACATTTCCTATCCGTAGAGTTTTCGTCTCAAGATGGGCAAATGAGGGCGGTACATTATGCGAAACAGATTTCTCTCAACTTGAATTTAGATGTGCCGGGCATCTTGCTAAATGCTCAGTCGTTAGGGACGACGTTGCGGCAGGTTTAGATGTCCATAATCAAACTTCAAGCATTTTAACTAATGCCGGACAGCCTACAAATAGACAAGACGCAAAGCCGCATACATTCAAACCGTTATACGGGGGATTAAGTGGGACGGAAGCAGAGGTTACGTATTATAAGGCGTTTCTTGATAAGTATATTGGCGTTAAAAATTGGCATCTAGAACTACAAGAATACGCTATTAAGCATAAGAAAATTGTACTACCTACAGGTAGAGAATATAGCTTTCAATACGTCCATCGTAATAGATGGGGTGGGGCTACTCAAAAAACACAAATAGTTAACTTCCCCGTTCAAGGATTTGCTACTGCAGATATTGTTCCTATAGCTATTATTTATCTTGCTAGAGAATTTCGTAAGTATGGTTTAAAGAGTGTTATTTGTTTAACTGTTCATGATAGCGTTGTTACTGATGTTTATCCTGGAGAGTTGGAAATTGTTACTAAAATTCATAAAAATCTACACAAATTGGCAGAGCAGGCATTGAAAGAATATTACGGAATTACTATGTATGTGCCGTTGGACAGCGAAACTAAAGTGGGTCCAAATTTAATTGAAATGAAGAAGGTGTAATATGAGAGAGTATTTTATTCTTCCATATGATGAATTTGACAATTTTAATATGTCAAGACGCATGTGGGGTATTTATGTGGCTAGCACACAAATCTATACAATTCCAGCAAGAATTGCTGAATATACTAATAAAAAAGACGCTGTAGCAGCATTAAAACTGCTTGGTAAGTCTAAAAGAGTTGTGGTATAATGCACCTCTTTTCTGTAGAGTATTCTAAAATATACCCAGAAAATCCTGTTGGCTCTTATAGTTACTCAACTAAAGATCCTATAAAAGCCTGCAATATAACTATGAGAGATGTAACTAAAAACGATATTAACAATATTATTATACAATTGACCAATATAAAGGAAACATTATAATAAAATGACAGATAATCTACCAGCTACTATTGATTTATCAGATGAAGAACTTAATAGACAATTAGGTATTTCTCAAGAAAAGTCAGGACCAAGCGTACCAAGACTTAAGATTAACTCTTTAGCAGAAGACGAGAATGAAAAGCCACTACCAATGGGCACATTCTTTATTGATGAAAAAGATCAACCAAGAGCCTATTCTAAAGAAGTAAAAATTCGTATTGTTACTCGCGTATACCAGTATCAGAATTATTCACAAGATGATAAGAAGATGCTGGATGAAAGCATGATGCTTCCAAGCCTATTCTCTGAATTTCCATCTATGAGCGGTAAGCTTAAGTGTGGTAAGCTCTCAAAGAAAAAGGTTGAGGGGGTTACTTTAAGTCCTACACAAGCTAAAATCCAAAAAGACGTTAAGTGTCGTATGTTCGTATTCTGCTTAGTGTCCTTTACAGGTACTACAGTAGACGGCAAGGAAGTCACTTATGCAGATAAGCCTGTTCTGTGGGTACCTAGTCAATCAGCATTCGTTATTGTGGGCGATGTTATGGAGTCGTTTGATAAGCAAAAGAGAGCAGCAATTAAGTATCCAGTTTCTCTTAAGCTTAAGAAGGAAAAGAATGGTAACGTAGTTTACTACAATCCTGTTCCAACTATTCTTAACGAAGCTGTTGCACTAACTCAAGTTGATGTTGATGCTATTAATTCTGCAAGAGATTTTATCTCAGGAGTTAATAAGAGAGTTAAGGAAGCTTATGATCGTTCTCTAAATAAGGCTGCAAATGATAGCGATGTTGAGACCGCTGAAACTGTTGTTTCAATCGGTGCAAATGTAACTAAGACTTCCAGCAAAGATTTAGACGACGAAATTCCTTTCTAATTGAACCTTTAGACTGGCAAACCTATACATAAAGACGTAAAGCACCCTAGGGGCGTCTCGTATAGTTAGGTTGGAAAGAGTGTTGCTGTAGTAGAACCTGCTTAATTTGGCAACCAGCATATGCCAAAACGTTAGTTGTAAGGTGGACTACAAACATATTCAAGGCGCATACGGTAGGCGAAAATATGGGGTCGGACGTTACGTAAACTTGGGCGTTAAATCCTTAACCCGGATTTCCAAGGTGAGTAGAAGCTACCATATAGCCGTTTTATTTTATGGAGATATTCATGCTAACTGTAGTAGGATCATATTATGATCCAGAACTTAAATCCGGAATTAATTTTGCGGTAAGGGCAAGTGCTGTTTCTGCGGCAGCGTTAGATTATTCAGTGTGCATTAAATCTAAAGATTTAGCTCTAGACGATTTTGGCCCAGAACATAAATTATATTGTGATGTATATGTCGGTGGTAAGGTTGTAGCCTCATATAAAACATATTAAACATGGCACATTATATTGAAGAAAAACTAAAGTTCTATTTGGATAGAGTTAATTCTAACCCAAATATGCTTTCTGACGAACTTATTGAAGAAATCAAGAAAGCTGTTGGTAAGGCATTAAATAAACAATTTAATGAACTTAATGGCAAGTTTAGATTATCCATGTCTGCTATTGGTAGGCCATTATGTCAATTGCAGATGCAAAAGAGCGATGCAGCTAGATTAGAGGAAGAATACCATAAGCCTCTACAGATGCTATATGGTGATATTATTGAAGCTATTATGGTGCCTTTATTAAAGGCTGCTGGTGTGGTTATTCAAAGCGAGCAAGAACACGTTAAGCTTAATTTAGATTGGGGATCAGGCTCATTAGAAATTCCAGGCACACTAGACTTAATGATTGATGATCTTGTTTGGGACGTTAAGTCCGTATCTCCATGGGTATTCAAGAATAAGTTTACTTCCTATGAAAACGTCAAGGCAGATGATACTTTTGGGTATGTAGGACAACTTTATTTATATGGTAAGGCTAAGAGTAAGAAGGTTGGTGGTTGGATTATTGTAGATAAGTCTTCTGGGGAAATTCGTGTTGTTGAATTTCCACAAGATCAAGTTGCGGAACAGCAAGAAGTTTTAGTACAAGTTACCAATAATGTGAAGGAGCTTGTAGAAAACGCCCCCTTTCGTAGGTCGTATACCGATATCAGCGAGAAATTCAGGAAGAAAGATACAGGTAACAGGTATCTCACCAAAGCTTGTGAGTTCTGCCCTTATAGATTTACCTGCTGGCCCACTCTCATTCACTCTAAAGCCCTCAGAAGTGAGGCTAAAGACCCTCCATGGCGATATTATACCCATATCCAAGAAGGAACAAATAAAAATGAAAATAGCGTCAGCGAAAGCGAAGGGTCGTAAATTGCAACAATGGGTACGTGATAAGATTATAGGCATGTACCAAGACCTTTCTACTAGAGACGTATTAAGTACTGGAATGGGTCAAAATGGAGCAGATGTACAATTATCTTCTGCAGCATTTAAGAAGTTCCCATTTAGCGTTGAATGTAAAAACCAAGCCCGTATGAAGCCTGTATATGAGGCTTATTATCAAGCTAAGAAACAAGCTGCGGGAGAGCCTTTAATCATTATTAAAATGAATGGTGAAAAGCCTCTAGCCATTATAGATGCAGACTATTTCTTTAAGCTATGGAAGGATTTAGAAATCTGTGGAAAATGATCCTAATGTAGCCCCATCACCTACTATTGTGGATGATGGCAGCGTAAGTGGCAGAGTTATTATAGAGTTACCTAAAGGATGTGTAGGATTACTAATTACGCCCACTAGAAATAATGAAGGCTATGGTGTAAATATTGTATCTAATATGGACCCTAATCTGCCTACAACAATTGCACAAGCTATTTGGGGATTAGTTAAGGGGTGCTTTGAGGCTATTAAATTTAAAAAAGAGAGCCTGTATAAGCTAGCTGTTATTGCCGCTAGGCGAGAAAAAGCACAAGAAATTGACCCAAATGATATCACATGGAATAAAGACACTCCTAAACGCTATTTAGCGGAAGCAGGATCGAAAGGAAACGCATAATGAGAATAGACCATAAAATAGAAAATTGGCTGGACGGACATTCAAATATAGTTACATTGGCTGTTATTATACTTATTTGTACAGTTGTTATGGTAGTATTTTAATGCAGCCTAGAACACATTTAGTTATAGGAGATACACATGCCAAACCTGACGAAAATCCTAGGCGTTTTGAATGGCTAGGTAAAGCTATCATAGATTTAAAGCCTGATGTAGTTATTTGTATGGGTGACTTTAATGATATGGGCTCTTTATCCAGCTACGATAAAGGTAAAAAATCTTTTGAGGGCAAGAGGATTGAAGCCGATATTCAGGCATCCCATATAGCTCTCAAGCTGATTAGAAGCCCCCTAGAGGCTTATTGGGCTAGACAAAAGAAGTCTAAGTATCAGCTTTACAATCCTAAATTTGAAATGCTTGGGGGCAATCACGACGAAGCTCGTATCGAGCGCGTGATTAATTCTAATCCTGAACTAGAAGGATTAATTTCAATTGAAAAACTTGGATATGAGAAGTTTGATTGGAATTATACGAAATATACCAAGCCTCTTATTGTGGATGGTATCGCTTATTGTCATCATTTTGCTTCTGGCATTATGGGCAAGCCTATTGGTGGCAAAAATATGGCTAGGACGCTTATTTCAACAAACCTCCAATCCTCCACAGTCGGACACGATCATGGATTTCATTATGCATTCCAGCCTAGGGCGGATGGCAGAACTGTACATGGCTTATCTGCAGGATGTTACACAGAAGATATCCCAAAATATGCAGAAGGTGCGGACAAGTTTTGGTGGAGAGGATTAATCCTTAAAACTAATGTACATGACGGTGAATACTCTTTAAAGCAATTTAATATGAATGAAGTTAAATCAAATTGGGGATAATATAATGATGCGTGAATATACTGCCGTTTTAAACGATTTGGCTAAAACGTATATATTATTAGAAGATGCGGAAATTAAAAATCCTTGTAATTTATTAAATATTGAGCCATTAAAAGGGTATTATGAATACAAAGGAATTATAGAAAGTCTTAAAGAAATTAAAAAAAGAGCGCAAGAATTAAGAGAAAGAGCCATCTTTCCTGCAGTAGTTTATAAGGATGATCCTATTGTAAATACCGTTGTAAATAAGTTCCTAGATCGTTCCAAACAAGGCATGAAGAAGTATGGCACTTCTATGCATGATAATAATAAGCCTGTAGCTGATTGGATTGAAGATGCTCAGGAAGAACTTATGGATGGTATCCTTTATCTGCAGAAGCTAAAAGAAAAAGTTAAAGATATTAAAGAACAAACTAACTTTATGTGGGGTAAACTATAATGACTTTAATCGTACCAAATGAATATAACACTACTAAGAATACTTCTGTGAAGCATCTTCAAGAAATTGAAAAGGCAGGATTGCCCGTTAATTGGGAGACTATGGGTTATTTCGGGGCTCTATACGAGTTCCATAAGACGCTGCAGGATAAGCTAGAAGCCTCTGGGAAGGGCGTACAAGGGCGCCACCAGCGCCTAGGGCAGGATTACGTTCCTGGGAGCCCTGTAGCCGCTCTACGGGCCGCCCTGATTAGAGAAGAAGCCAATGAATGTATCGAGGCGCTAGCTTCTAAGCCTGCTCATTATTGTTTAAAGGAAATCTGCGATTTAATCTATGTAGCCGTGGGTACTGCAGTACAGTTTGGCTGGAAGCTAGATGGAGCCTTTGAAACTGTCCATAAGAACAATATGGAGAAGATCGAAAAAGGAACTATTAGAGAAGATGGTAAGTTACAAAAGCCAGCTAATTGGCCTAATGCTAATGTAAAGGAATTTGTATAATAATGTCAAAAAACAAATATAAGGCTATTTTAAGTTTAGAAATTGATTTAGACGAATACCCAGTACCTGCAGATGGTAGAATTAAAGAACAGTTAACTCAAGAAATTAGAGATGCTTTATATGAATTGAGTGCTGTGACTATTAAGCGTATAGAAGTTCAGGGTAAGGATTTAGATGAGTAAGTACGGGTCATTTAATGCTGTTATGGATACAATAGAAGACCCCACTAAAAATAATAAAAAGAAAGACACAAATGCCGGGACCAAAAAATCCAAACTCAAAGATATTTTATGTGTATCAACATCGTTGTCCAAAAACGAAAAAGATAATGTATATAGGCCATGGGAACGGAAGTAGGGCGTGGATATATGGGAAGCAACATAGAAGCCTAGAACATTATAATTGGCTTACAGAACTTTTTGAGGAGGGATACACATTAGATCAAATAGTCAAAATATCCAACAAAAAATTAACAAAACAAGAAGCTTTGATTATAGAATTAGATAAGATTAATAAAGAGAGGCCAGAGCACAACAAGAACTTTAAAAATGCTGGATGTAAATTCTCGGAAGAAGATGTAAAATTAATGCAAATTTTACGAAAGAGAGGTTTTAGTTATCCACAAATTGCTAAAGAATTAAATTGCGCTGCTATGACTGTACATAGAGCATTAAGTAATAAAACAAAAGGATACAACATAAAAAATGTCTAAGTATTTTAATAGCTGCTATGCGGAGTTCATTTTTAAAAGTCGTTATTCAAGATGGATCGAAGAAGAAAATCGTAGGGAAGATTGGCCAGAAACAGTAAAGCGTTATTTTGATTATATTCAGAAGCATATCCAAACTAAACATAATTATGATATAAGTGCAGATAGAGCATGGATTGAGCCTATGGTGCTTAATCTGGAAGTACTTCCTTCCATGCGTGCTTTAATGACTGCAGGACCAGCCTTAGAGCGAGATGCTATATGTGGCTATAATTGTGCTTATGTAGATGTGGATAATCAAAGAGCATTCGATGAAATCCTTGTTATTCTTATGTCCGGTACTGGCGTAGGATTTAGTGTGGAGCAATATAATGTCGATAAATTGCCTGTTGTGTCAGAGCACTTTGAGCGGAGTGACACAACCATTAAAGTACGAGATAGTAAAGCAGGATGGGGCAGAGCCCTCAAAGAACTTATTAGTTTGCTCTATTCAGGCCAAATTCCAACCTGGGATTTGTCAGAATTGCGTCCCGCAGGTGCAAGGCTCAAAGTTATGGGTGGACGTTCAAGCGGCCCTGGACCGCTTAACGACCTCTTTAACTACTCCGTGCAATTATTTAAGTCTGCTAAAGGTAGACGCTTAACCGCATTAGAGTGCCATGATTTTATCTGTAAGATTGCGGAAATTGTCGTTGTTGGCGGGGTGCGCCGTTCAGCCCTTATTAGCTTATCAGACTTGTCAGACACAAGAATGCAGTCTGCTAAGTCAGGAACTTGGTATAATACTCACAACTATAGAAGCCTTGCCAACAATAGCGCGGTATACTTTGATGATACCCCTATGGACTTATTCATGGAGGAGTTCAAAGCCCTTTACCTTTCGGGGTCAGGAGAGAGGGGTATCTTTAACAGGGATGCTTCTAAGTGCATTGTGGGATGGAACGGAAGAAGGGAAACAGATTTCAACTTTGGTACTAATCCATGCAGCGAAATTATCCTTAGGCCCAAGCAATTTTGCAACCTTACAACGGCGGTTGTCAGGTCCACAGACACATTAATAGATTTAAAAAAGAAGATTAAAGCTGCTACTATTCTTGGAACTTGGCAAAGTACTCTGACACACTTTAAATATTTAAGAAAAGTGTGGCAGGATAATACAGAAGAAGAAAGATTACTTGGGGTATCTATTAATGGAATTATGGACAATGAGTTATTATATGGCGATTATCGCGAGGCGTGTTTCTCAGAGCTTCGATTGGTTGCGATCCAAACTAATCAAGTTCTTGCAGATAGCATTAATATTCCTCGTTCTACAGCAATTACATGTGTCAAGCCAGAAGGTACTACAAGCCAATTGGCAGATTGTGCATCAGGCTTACATAAAAGATACGCTCCTTACTATATCCGTAGAGTTAGACAAGACAACAAAGACCCTCTAACAGACTTTATGATTGCCCAGGGTGTGCCTAATGAGCCTGCTATTGGTAATCCTAATGTGACTATCTTTAGTTTCCCCCAGGCTGCGCCTAAAGAAGCTTTAGTAGAAGAAAAGGGGGCTATCTGGAATTTAGAGTTATGGAAAGATATTCAAAAGAATTATACAGAGCACAAGCCAAGCATTACATTAACGGTTAAAAAGAATGAATGGCTGGATGTACAAGCTTGGATTTGGAAGAATATGAATATCATGTCTGGAATTAGTTTATTACCGGACATTTCAGACGGTGTTGTCTATAAACAAATGCCTTATGAAGAAATTTCAGAAGCCGAGTACTTGAAATTAGTGGCCGCAATGCCTAAATCATTAGACTGGAACAAACTAAAGGATTTTGAAAAAGAGGACACAACTACATCAGCAAGAGAGTTTGCTTGTGTTGGTAATGTTTGCGAAGTAGTTGGGAGTGCATAATGAAAATTGAATTAAGCGCAACAGATATTCTTCATCATTTAATGGATCATTACCAAGATCAATTTGGGACTAAATTAGGTGCCACAGTTAGAGGAAGGCTTTTAGAAAATCCTGTAAGATGTATTCTAATAGTTGATCCTATTATTGAAGATGAACAAAAAGAAGAAACTGCGGAGGATGTGGATTTATAATGTGGATAGAACTTACATTTACAGACAACACTATAAATGAAACTGTTCCTAAGCCCCCCAAAGCTGAAAAGCGCTTATTTAATATGGATAAAGTTGAAGAAATAGGTTCTGCTGGATCTAATGGCAAAACAGTCACAGCTTTATTTTTAATTGGTGGTAAGATTAAGTACGTGAAGGAAAGTTACGCAGATATAAAAAAGCAACTTAAGCAAGAATGAAGTATTATTTTACATATAAGAAGTTTGGCAAAGACGAAGCACAAGTTCGTACTTTTGACACTAAAGAAGAAGCTGTAGCTAAGTGGAAAGAACTTAGATCATTTCCTGGTATAGAAGCTTATAGCGGAGTTGACTTTGGTGTTGATGATCAACATTGTACAGCCAAGTCTGTAATGTTCTGGAATGGTATGGGCTATTATGAGCCAGAGGCCGCATTTAAACCTAACGAACGCAGAACTATATATCTACCGAATAGGAAGAAATAAATGGAACAATTAGATATAGAAGATTTTATTGAGGAACAAAAATCACAAAAGGCCGCTCAGAGTAGATCAGAAGTGGCCTTAACTGATTTACCGCATCCTTTTCTAAAGCGTATTGCATCTATTACGTTTGGGGAGAATGATCCTACGGAAGAACAATTAAATCAGGTTAGACAGGTTTTAACTTGCTTAGCCCACTTTGAATGGCCTGGGGATGTTAAGGCTATTGTAAAACATGATATATTCACCCAGGCCCTTGTTACTAGAGCATTTGATTATATCTGTAAACCCATTCCCGCAGGCTCTCCTATTACGCCCCCTGCACTAAGACAAGGCGTTATTTTAACTGCACCAAGGTCATAATGGCTGTTATTCCAGATTTATTTTATTAGAAAGTAATATGTAGAATTAAGCAGGATGTTCTTGAAGAAGAAAAAGAGAATATTAAAGAGCTTCTTTATAAGCTCTTCAAAGAAGATGTACTTAGAGTAGCTATTAATGGTTTTCCAGAGTGGTATAAACAATATTTAGCCAATGCCATCACCAAAGAATAGAAACCGAGTATGCAAAAAGTGCCAAAACCCATTTGAAATAAACACGAATGGGACAAAATACTTGTATTGTTCTGCGGATTGTGCCCTACGCTATAATAGAGAAAAACACATAGAATTACGTAAAAGGAGTGGAACATATAAAAAATGGATGCGGCATAGATATTATAAAATTACATATAAAATATCTGACGATGAAAAAGATGATATATTAAAGAGACAAGAAGGCGTTTGTGCTATTTGTGAAAGTATTGTAGATAATCCTAAAAATTGGCATTTAGATCATTGTCACGTAACGGGAAAAATTAGAGGCGTACTATGTCATAAATGTAATCAAGGTTTGGGATTATTTAAAGACGATATTATAATTTTAGAAAAGGCTATAAAATATTTAAATGAAAATAGAATACCTTAATCATTTTGGTAATGATCTTATGGTTGCAAATGTTGCTAGAGTTTCCTTTGGAAAATGGAAATCTACACAAGATGAAAAAGATGAAAAGCTAATTAATTATCTTGCAGAACACAAACATAAATCTCCATTTTTTCATCCGCAATTACAGACTAGAGTGTCTTGTCCTATTTTCGTAGCTAATCAATTAAAAAGACACCAAATAGGATTTGCTATTAATGAGATTTCTAGAAGATACGTAGACACGGAGCCAAGCGTGTATGTACCTTTACAGTTTAGAAATCGTCCCGTAAATAAAAAGCAAGGAAGTGATGGGGATTTTAGTTGGGTAGAAAATGCCGACGCCACAGAAATTTATCATACCTCCATGCATCTTAGCCTGAATTTTTATCAGGAATTATTAAATAAAGGAGTGGCACCAGAGCAGGCTAGGGCCGTACTTCCTCAATCTACTTATACTGAATTTGTTTGGACAGGTTCCTTATACGCATACTTTAATATGTTTAAAATGCGAACTGCAGAAGATGCCCAAAAGGAAACTTGTGAATTAGTTAAGCAGCTTGATCCTATTATGAAAGAACATTACCCGATCAGTTGGGAGGCTTTAAAGAAATATGCTTAAATGTATTTTATCCTGGGGGTTATTCTGTCCTAAATGTGCATCTAGACGTATTCCTTGGAGAGATAATTTATGGGCTTGCAGAAGGTGTGATTTAGTATGAAAAGAAAGCCTAAAAGATTTAATGAAGATGACCCCTATGAAGACGTAGATTTATCTTTTGATATAGGTAAAGGTGATTGTATTCAATTAACTGATAATCCTTATCGTCCTATTAAAAGTCGTCCTATTGGTTTTACAGCCAATATTGATATTGAAGAACCATATAATAGCTATGGAAAAGTATTTAAATCTAGTAAGAGCACAAGCAGAAGTTAGCCCCTTTAGGCGCTTCCCTATGGCTGCTTGTATTGTTTGTAAGGGGGAAGTCATAAGCTGTGAGAGCAATCATTTAAAGACACATCCATTACAAGCTAAATACGCCTCTAAGCCTGATAGAATACACCTACATGCAGAAATAGCTTGCTTAGTGCGTGCTAGATGGCCCAAGGAAAGCATTGTAGTGGGTGCTAATATGTATATTGGTAGATTGCTTAAGAATGGGGATTGGGGATGCTCTAAACCCTGTCCAGGCTGTTTTGCAGCATTAGATCATTCTGGCATAGGATCAGTAACGTATTATTCGTTAGATAACAAATGGGAAACAATTGAGCTATGAAATTATCAATAGAAGAAGCAGAAGAATACGTTTATGGTGGTTTAATATATGAACGTATGCTGCATAAAAGCAGGTGGTCAGTATATTGTGAGGGGGTATTTAAACATACTGACGGTAAGCATTATATGTTTCATTTTAATAAACCTTATTCAGATTATCAAGAAGACCAAGAACTATTTAATGATGATGAAGTAGAATGCTATGAAGTTGAATTAAAGGACGTTACTGAAAAGAAATGGTGTTTAGTGGAGCAACCACATTAAATGAATAGAGATTTAAATTGGGGTAAATGTACAACTTGTTGGGATAAAGGATATTATTATTCTTTTTTCACAGCAAATGAAGAAGATTTACCGTTAGCCGATAACGCAAAAAGGCACTACTGCGAGTGCCCTATTGGTAAAATTCGTAAAGATGATGAAGAAAATCCTATTGAACTTTAAGGAGATGTTTTATGTGTGCAATTAGTATGATTATTGATGATTTTAATAAGAATTGGCTGTATCCAAAAGATTTCGACTACGGTAAGATACCATCATTTACAACAGACTTAGATAAAGTTAGTTTATATTAATGTACGCTACTAAACTTATTTCTGGTCAAATAAATGAAGAATTTCAAAAAGAAATTAATGGATTTTTACACACTCTACAACACGGACAATTAATAGATATTAAATTCAGTATAAGTGACTATAATAGTCACGGAATAATGTTTAAATATGCTTTAATTATATACACTTGTTAATTAGTTTTAATTTCCTTATTACATAAGTTATCTACAGTATTATTATGCACCAGTAATTGTCTAGCAGTTACTGGTGTAAATTTATCTTCTTTATCTAATATAATATATTCTACAATATCGCAGTAACTATTTACGGGTGTACTTTTGCAACCCTGTATAGACGGCGCTATCGCCAATAATCCCAATATCGTGAGAAGTCTTAAGTGCTTTTTTAGTTTGTTCAGCATTTTCTTTATAAGCCTCTATTTTAACTTCGTTCTTTCCATCTGATTTAGCTTTAAAATAAAACCCAACTAAAGCTACTATAATACCTAATGCACCTAAAATAAAAGTGCTAAATTTGTTCCAAATACCCAGAAGCAGTGTCATTTATTTCCCAATCTGTAGCTAATATATCTTCTTGTAAAGGCTTCCAATACATAGGATAAAAATGTACTAGAATCTGTATATTCTTATTTTTATTATCCCATATAAGGTATATGTTCTTTTCCCATTTAGTTCTACGCACTGTAGTACCTTCTTTTATAAGGTCTAAAGCCGTATTGAATATCATATTAAATGGCTCCTGATTTAACTTGTTTATAATGATTATACCCGATATAAGCAACAATCCCTATAACAAAAGCAGCGGCTACCCAAGGGAGGGAAGTTACAAGCCCATTTAGAAGCCCTTCCAGAGGCGCTAGGACGCTTATAAGCTGTGCCCCTAGTCCTACTGCCCCAATAGCTGCAGCACCCCCTGTAGCCTTAATTACGGGCTCCTGAGAGGCTACTTTATTGGGAGTATCTGCTACCCCTGCCATCTTTAGGGCATTTCGTAGGGTATTCTCAGAATATGGCATAACGCCCCTATTTTCAAATCTAATAATGCCCTCAACTAGAGATTTCATAGTTTTATAATCATCTACGTCTAGTTCTTTATCAGGGTCTACATTCATATAATTGGCAACATAGTCAATATAATTATCTGTGGGATTACCAATTTCTTCTGCAGGAGCAAATCTACTAATTAATAAACGTACAGTATCTAGCCTATAATGAGTAGAATAAGTTAGTAATAACTTAACACCAGCACGAATACCATATTCTGCAGCAGTAAATTGCTCAAACTTAGAATCTAGAGGTTCAAATACAGTCTTGCCTTCCCATTTATTGGAAGACTTGATTATATTCATTGGGTTATTATTTCGGATACCTCTGGTAGTCATTTATTTATCCTTTATTAAATTATCTATTCTGACGTTTAACGTTGTCGATAAATTATCTACGGCATTTTTGGTATCTCTTAATCCGTCTTTTATCATCATTACAATGCCGTTAAATTCATCTCTTTGAATGCATTTAATTTCTAAAATATCAACTCGCCTATGAATTGGCTTTAAACAAAGCTGTAGTATAGTCCAGCAACCAGCACAAAACAAGCCTACGAATGTTAGAATTACACCTACTGCCATCCAATCCCATACCATATTATTATTCCTTATTTTCTAAATACAGGTTCGCTGTAAGGTTCTTTTTGTTTACTTAGACTTTCAACATACTTCTTGGCCTGCGTTTCATAGAGAGCAGGGTACTCTACAAGCAACAGGTTTTTGGCCTGTTGACTAGCAGTCGTAAGAATTGAAGACAGCACTTTTTTCTGTAATTCTGTAGCTAATTCATTCCAATTTGGGATATTGTCTAGCATACGATTACCTAAAACACTGAGGATTTGTCCTTTGGTTTTAGCATAATAGGCGTATTGATCGTCAGTAAGTTGCTCCTTTACATCTGGAAACAGTCTTAACTCGTCTGAAACCTTCTTTGTAGGCATACCTAAATCAGCCATTGTACGCATTACAGGATTGGTAGAAATATCTGTGCCTCTGTATGGGCTTACCATACGGACAGCAAAATCATAGATTTTACCACCAACATCATCTGGCTTAACATCTCTTAATGGCCCAAATGGTTGACCAATGAACTTAGGATCACCTGTAATATTTACGGCTTGGTGCAAATCTCCTCTACCGATACCTGAACGATTTTTAAGCTGGTCTATAATATCAAGCATTTGCTTTTGTTCAGGATCAATAGCATCATTAAAATGCTTAACGATTGCAGGAATAGGCATACCAGCTAATTGACCTAATAATCTCTTTCCATATCTTTCCGGATCATTTGCTGCCTGTAATAGTAATCCAAGATTGCTCATCCAAGTCTTTTCGACAAGATTATAGCCAATCATTAAACCTGCAGCGTGCATAGCATCTAACACGTTTTGATTAAATTCTTCATCTTTATTTTGTGCTGCTCTTAATAGCCTATTAAAATCAGCGCCCATGCCCATTAATAGACCTATAGAATCTGGTCTAGTGTATTTATAAGCTCTATCATCTTGTCTAAATGAATAGGGCTCATAACCTGCTTCTAACTGAGTTGTACGCTTTTCAGGATCAATAGCAGGTCCAGCACTAATATAACCATTAGCTTCTAGCCACATTGCAGCTAATAAAACAGACGAACCAAATGTCTGCCTAGCTACAACGTTATCAAAGTCCATTTTAGTGTATTCTTTAATTTTAGATAAATCGCCTTCTGGTGTTCTTTTAATAATTTCAGCGAATGTTTTACCGCCAGTTAATTCTCTTTGAGTGTCTTTATATAGCAAGCCCATGCCAGGAACACGCTCAAATACCCACCTAAAGATATTAGCAGGAGTGTTAATGAATGGTACGATTACACGACCAAAGGGAACCTTATCAATAAAATTAATAACGGCTTTAGTGGTTTCGCTAGGAGGACTGGTAAAATTAGCTTTCTTGCCTTCTGCCTCTGCTCTAAATAATGAAAGCTTCTTACCAAAATCATTTAAAAAGTCTAGTTCAGGGCGATCAGCTAAGCCCATTTCTTCATATCTACGGAATAGCTCTTTAGCTTGCGCTAATTGCTTTGAGTCCATAGCGTGCTTATTAGGATTTCTTACGAAGTCGCTTAAATAATCTGCTCTAGATTTACCTGTGCCTTGTTCTCCGCCTGCTCTTTTATAGGCAATAGAAGCTTGTTCCCACAAAGATGCACGTTTTCCTACTTCTTGCATCATGGCATCTGTGCCAGCAATTAATGAGGAAGGAATACGTACAATCTTACCTATAATCTTTTCAATATTACCAGCATCAGCAGCAGTACCAATAGTGCTTCTGACAGGATGGCTTGGGCTTAATTCTTGTCCAGCTTCATGGGCTAATCTGAAGTTCTTCCACCAGATACTTGCTAATTCTTGTGTGGATGCAATTAACCCTAGGTCTCTATCTTTAATAGATAGTCCCATACCCTTAGCACGAGCTAGCACATCGCCTGCGGTATATCGTTCAGCATCGTTTAGAGAGCCTGTTAAACCTTGTCTAACCAAGCCCACGCCAGAGGCTAGGCCACGCTCTACAGTGTTTGTAATGTTCATTAGAGTAGTTTCTAGGCCGATTGCTACTTGAGTAGGTAAACCTGCAAGCATGGCATTATAAAGCACTTCCATGCCCTTCTTTCCAAGGGTAGGTTTAGCCTTAGCTGCATCTTCTTGAGCTTGAAAGAACCTGCTAATTGACCCTGTATCATTAGGATCAATCATAGCAAGTTGCTGTGCTTCTCTAATTAATTTATCCGCACAAGAGAGCCGCGCCATCGCCTGCCAATCCTTCCGGCCCATTCATATCTTTAACGAGCCTTGTTAAATATTCTTCTGGAGATTCGTTATAATTAGGCTTTAACATAGCCAAACTTCTACCAATTTCGCTTCTGGAACCATAAAAGCTTTTCATAGTATCTGTAAATTTAAGCCTATATTGGGCGTAAGCTACTAGAGACTTTAATGTTTCAGGGCTATCTTTACCGAATTTCCATAGCTTTTCATTGAAATCCGAGGCTAAAGTGTGTAATTGTACACCATCTTTATTATATTGGTAAAGAGCCCCAGATACTACAGTACTTAATCTATCTCCTGTAACTCCAAGTTTATCTTTTAAAGTTTTAAAAATGTCTAAGCTAGGATCACCTAATAGCTCTTTAGCAGAAGCTAGAGAGGCTTCCTTAGAGATTTGTGGACGTTCTGTATTAAACCCAGAATTAGCCTCAGATAGCCTAATTACTTCTGCCCACATTTCTGCAGGAGAGGACATATAGGTCATATTATCTACTTTACCTGTTAGCTTTTCAAGCTGTTCAACATATAAAGGTGTTGGCCCCTCTACTTTAGGAGGAGGGGGAGTAGGAGGAGTGGGTGGCCTAGGAGGCACAGTAGGAGGAGCAGATAAATCCGGGTCTCCATTATCCAGCTTCCTAATAATTTCAGGTAAAGGTTTAGGGTCTTCTGCATTCTTTAAAGCATTGTCCAATTCTGGATTTTTAGCTAGAAATTCTGTTTTAGGAGCTTCTACAGGCTTAACAACAGGCTTTGGCAGTTCTGGAGTTTGATTATCCTGTAATCCGTGATCGAATGGTTTATATTGTGGTGCTTCTTTAAACTCATTACCAGGAGTTATAGAGCCATCCATATCTTTTAGCCCACCAAAATCAACATCCCCCATACCTAATTCATTTTTAATTTCTGCAATAGAACTAGGTTCAGGTCTAGCAATACCAGGGCCTTCAATAGGTCTAGTAGCTTCCATTTCAGGGAATTTATTAGCATTGGCAGGGGCAGGAATATTGTCTCTACGTACTAATACTCCCATAGCGTCTGGTTGTTCTAGTGCAGTACCAGATTTAGCAATTTGTTGTTGTTCAAAAGTTAATGGGGCATTATCTTGTTTAATAGGAGGCGTATCTACAGCATCAGGACGTTTTAATAACCCAAATCCCTTTTTAATAGCTCCTGCACCACCTCTAATTAAACCGCCAAAGGCGCCCATAACAGCAGCAGATTGAGCAGTTTCTAACGGTGAGTATTCTTCTCTAGTTCCAATAGACTTTTGTAGAACCTGTTGAGAAACATCAGCGGCAGCGCCTGCACCAGCATCCACAATAGCAGCACCGGAAGCTCTAGCTAATATACCTGCGCCTTCACCAATAACTTTAGATGCTATTTTACCCCCAATAGCACCACCTGCCCAAGTAACAGGATCAACTACACCACGCCAAATATTAGCCCATAATCTGCTAGCTCTTTCCCCAATACCTCTATCTTCACCTTCCCAGAAAGCAGGAAGCTTATCATATTGCTCCCCTAGAAAAGTCATTTGCTTGGCTTTAATAATATCTACAGTTTGTGCCTTTACAGCATCCATTAAGGCTGCAGCAGAGTTAGCGTTATTCCATGTTTGATCTACTACCCAAGTCTGTAATGCTTCATTAGGATCAGCCTTACCATAATATTCCTGGGCAACTTTAACAAGCATGGGGTGTGCTTTATGTCCTGTAAAGCCAGGTATTTCATAAGACATTTCACTTTGATCTGGAAAAGCTGCCCCAACACCCGTAGGAGTAGGCGCACGTACAGATTTAATAATGTCATCTAAAGTATTAGGCTCTGCTTCTTCTGGAGTAGATGTAGCAGTACCTGTAGGAGAACCTTGTACGTTTACTCCTCTAACTTCATTAATGATATCTTGTAAAGTTCCGGTCATTATTACTCTACTGGTGTACTTGGTCTATGCTTAACTTTGCCCATTGCCTTACTATTCTTTTCCGCTTGAGTTTCTCCCTATTGCTTCTTTTCATTAGGTAAGAAGTTCTCCATATAGTATTTAGGATAGGTTTGTCCAAATTCTTTCTTTAATTTTTCTTGTATTTCGGGGTCTTTAATAGCTTTAATTCTGTCAGCCACAATCTTAGCTTCTTCCTGAATAGATTTAGGCTTTTCAGGAGCAGGCGTTTTAGTTGCGTAAGGATCGGTTTTAGAGCCTCCTTTACTAGGATCATTAGCCCCTGCTTTAGTTCCTGGAGGAGTTGAGGCTGTACGATAATCAAATAGTACTGCATTTCCTTGTGGGGGTTTATTATTAGGCCCTGCTATAACTCTATTATAGGATTCTGTATCAATGCTTCTTAGCTCTTGTAAAGCCACCCATTCAACTACTTGAGGATTTGTTACATCCATTCCTGGGTACTTCTTTACATATTTAGCCATAATAGAAGGATCAGCACCTATGCCAGTCTTAATTTCATCTAGTTTAGCTGCAGATTGTGCGTAACGTTCTGCAGGACTATTTTCAAGTCTAGCATTTTCTCTAGCTGTAGCAGCAGCAACATTCATACTAGCAGCACCAAGAGTAGCAGCAGCATGAATATTAGCACTATCCCTAGATGCTTGGGCTTGAATTTTAGAAGCTTCAATATGCCAAGCATTTTGTTGTTCTGCGTTAGCGATATATTTACCGGCTTCATCATAATTACCAGAACCTACAGCCTGCCAGAATTTAGCAGGATCAGTTAATTTACCTGGATCACCAGCTAATTTCATAGCAGTACCAATTAAAGCTGCTTTATTGGCATCCATAGGAGTACCGGCAGACTCAGGATTAAAATCTGTCCTGCCTGTATCTTGGCCTGTTTTAATAGCAGAGACTTGCTCAGGGCTAAATCCTGTTCTACCGGCAATATTTTTAAGCGATTTGGCTTGTAATTGTTCAGGAGTATTTTTACCAGTAATTACGTTACCAATACCCATATCTTGTTTAAATAGACCTTTACCACCAAGTCCAGGAGCTTGAGCAGGAGCGCCTGCAACATTAGTAGTAGGTACAGAACCTTCACCCCCAACAGCTACAGGAGATTGACCAGGAATTTGTGGAGTGCCCTGTGCAGCTTGTGCTGATTGAACTTGTGTCTGGGTTTCCTTAAGCTTCATTCCCCCGTACATTTGTTGGGCTTGAGCAAGTACAATAGGATCAGTAATATTATGACCGCCCTGAACAAAAGTTCTCGCAACATCTAATGCTCTCGTATCTCTAGGATCACCACCAATTTGCATAGCAAAGCCGCGAACAATGTTGTCTTGTTTTTGTTGTTCTGCTTTATTGGCTTTATATACTTTTAGACCCTCATTAAATGTTTTTAAGTCTTCCATCATATATTCATTTTCAGCTTTTCTATTTTCATCCTGAATGGATGACATTTTAGAAAAGAAGCCAGTACCAATACCTACACCAATGCCCATAGTTTTATTCCTTTATGCTGGTGGAGTAAATAAACCGTTACCGCCTGTAGGAGCATTCCCGATAGGATTAGGAGTAGTTGCTGTAGGGTTAGCTCCAGGAGGTGCTATAGTATTACCACCTTGTTCAGCATTATCAAATGCTGCAGCTACGTCTTCTGGCTGTCCGCCCATTTTTGCCTTAATTAAATTAGTATTAAGATCATTCATAAATTGATCCACATTACCAGGGCTACCGGGAGGCAATAAAGTATATTTAATACCTGCTTTTTCAGCAAGTGTAGCAATCATTAGGAATACATTTTGATCAATAAGCATCATAAGATCAATAGTCCATAAGCCTTGTTGAAATCCTGACACAAGAGTTCCTTTAGCTAAATCTGCTACAGTAGCACCATTTTCTAATAAAGCTAACATTTTAGGAAGTCTGGATGGCTTAATTAAAGTTTTCCATACAAAATTTACAGCTTCTACAGGATCAGTAAATTGTGGAGGACGCTCCCAAGGAAATGATCCTGGAGGATGTGCCAACCCTTCACCTGGAATTGGGGCACTAAATTGTGTAGACATTATTTCATATCCTTTTCATCATCAGTTTCTTCATAGTTGTCTAGAAAGTCTTTTAATTGGCTATTGAAATGCTTTCCATTCCACATAAAGTTACTTTCCCATTTAGGTCCACCTTGCATACCACCACCTTGATTATACTGTGGTGTGCCTTCTGTAATAGAAGCAGCCTTAGCTTTGCCTGGAGTTACTTTATTAGAACTTGATTGTGAAGTGCTAAAAGAACTATTATCTGTTACAGAACTTTGCTTATTACCACCAAGGAAGGCTTTAAGGCCCCCTTGTAAAGCTTTGCCTGCTATATCCCAAAAATCAAACATTATTCAAGTGCTCCTGAGAACATACCGGCTAAGAAGTTACCTAAAGCCTGTTGGAAAGCTGCTTGCTGTTGGGCATCGAACATTTTCATTTTACCCTCTGTATATAGAGCAATTTGAGCTAGTTTATTAAATCTATCTTCTTTATTTTCGTTTGCAGTAAATGCCCATGCGCTTTCGTCTCTGTATTGCTGCCACATATTGGCGTATGCTTGGTTAGAGATACCTAACTTATTAGTAGCATTAATTCTATTTTCTTCATTTTGTGCAGCAGTATTAGTAGTATTAATCTGTCTACGCCATTGTGTATTAGATTGTTGAACAATTAAATCATTTTGTGTATTAAATTTATCTCTAGAATCCTGCATGGTTTTATCGAACTTTTCCATTGCATTTTCTTCACCAGCATTAAATTGGCTAATTGCCGATCTTTGTGCAGCGTTAAAGGTACTGACTTGAGTTGCAAGATTAGCATAAAATTCGTTAGCCTGATTAATACTGGATGCATTAAAGTTCTTAGAAGCATTATCTGCAGCCTGATTACTTAATAAGTATTGGGATTTCTGTTGTGAATTTACAAGGGCTGCTTGTTGTTTATTATTAAGATTTTGTAAATCCATAGCAACAAGAGCGTCACTATCGGCTTTAGCAATAGGTACAGCAGCATCAATAATAGCTGCCATAATAGCTTGACCAGCCATAGAGGAATTATCAATACCTCTAGCTGCCATTATTTGTTGTGCTTTTCTAGCTGCTCCAGAAGCCCATGTTGGGAATTGCCCGTCACTTCCAACTTTTAATAGCTCTGTTAATCTGCCACTAACTAAATGAGTACTATCTATAGCAGCAGTTGCAGCTTCCATTAAAGCAGCATCTTGAGCTTGTTTATCTATCTGGGTAGCATTATAAGTAGCTGTGCCAGGATTTTGGGATGCCTCTGCCTGTCCTGCTTGAGCTTTAGTTGTATCAGATGCACCCAAAGAACCGATGGTTTTATTTTCCATCATTTCATTTGAGTTTTCAGAAATATTAGTAAAATCTACTTCTGTGCCCGGTGGCAATACAGGATTTGTGGCTCTAGTATTAGTGCTGTTTATAATAGCACTATTTCTGCTATCTACAGGTTGTTGGTATGTGGGTGTAGTAGAAGCTGTGCTAGCTGTTGTAGCTTCTGTGGTTGTTGTAGAGCCTGTAGAACCTGTGCTAGTGTTGTTCCCTGTTCCTGAGGTAGACCCATCTCCAGAGTCACTACCACTACCATCACCACCTACGGCACCACCATCACCAGCAGTAGGCCCTGTATCATTATTATTGTATCCACCCCCAACATCTCCATCACCATCTTGCATGGCTACAGGAGCACCGTTAGGACCGCTTGCAGGACCACCTAGAGGCATTGTAGATAGAATTGGATTAGTACCAGCAGCACCTAAGGCACCAAGAGCTTGTGTTAAGCCTGGATTTGGAGCTTGTGTAGCTAATACAGGATCAGTACTAAGAGTACCTAAACCAGCTTCCGTTGCCATTATAGAAATTTCTCCCAACCATAAACAGTATTAGTAGCGTCCGTAGTAATGGACCCAATATTAGTTAATTGAGAGCCATCCACAGCAGGTAATTTACCTGAGCTATCTAATTGAACAATTTGATTAGCTGCAGTACCCACATTGACGTTTAATACGGGATTTCCCCCAATTCCGTTAGGAAACCCAATAGATATTGTACCATTAGAGCATGTTAATTGTACAGTAGAAAAAGCTCCAGAAGTACTAGATATAACAATACCTGTAGCTCCAGATAGGCCATTTAAGCCCATATTAGTTATGGGAGCACCACCACCAACAGTACCATCATGATTATGCCCTGAACTTGCGTCCATAGCAGCTTGAACTTTATTAAATTCAAGATTAAAAGAGTTACTTAGAATAGTTAAATTGGGGGCTATTTGTGCCGAAGCTTGTCTAGTGTACCCGGTAGCCATTATCTTCTCCCATTAAGAGCGTATTCGATAGACATAGAGCGTACAGTAAAGGGAGCACCACCAGTACCGTATAAAACAAAGCTTGCTACTAGTGCCGAACCTTCTAATTGTACACAAAAACGTATATCTGTGAATGCGGTAGAATCATATATATATCCATTATCATACGTAACTGCAGGGTCGTCATAAGTGGCTGCGTTTGTAATTCGTCCTAATTCTCTATCTACAGGCTGTACTACACTTGCGTCATTAAAATCATATATAGAACCTGTATAAATAGTTACATTACCTTCTGCATAAATATACGCACATAATCTGTACATAGTCTTTCTTAATCTGGCATCTTCAAAGGCATGGTGTGGTGATTGTAAATACCAAGGCATTGCAATTGTTGTTGCAGCAGTACTGGCAGAACTAAATCCTGTAAAATCGCTACCACTTTCTTGCGTATAAACATAGTTATCTGCGGTATCATTATGTGCGTGTACAACTAATTCTGTTTCAGAAGTTAAATACCTACTGTCGCAACAATAAATAGAAGCACCTAGAAATTCAAACCATTCCCAAGCAATATCTCCCGAGGAAGTCTGTCTAAGGCCGCCAATTAAGCCCCCCTGAGTTGATCTATCTGAACTAGAACGAGACGAAAATATTCTGTATTGAGACTTACCTCGTATAACAACACTGGAAGTAGAGCCATCAGTATAGTTCTCTATGGGAATTAACGCCGTAGCTTTATTTTGAACTGGCCTACTTAAATTGGATATATCCACGTCACCAATACGCATAGTACCAGCAATTGTTCTAATACCATCAGAAGATAGAAATACTAAATCTCCGCCAATTTCTTTAATACTATCTGAAGCAACACATCCAATATTGCCTGTTACAGGGCTTAAAATCCAGTCTGTAGCACTTGTACCCACAATTTTAGAGATATTGTGGCGTCCAAATACGAACAATTCATCTCTCCAAACTCCCATACCATGAATACCAAATCCTACATTAATAGAACCCGCCCCTGCAGTAGCATCATAGTTATTATCGTTTCCTGGAGAACTAAACGTAAGGGTTTGAGAGCCATTAGGAGCTAGCCATAAATGCCTTTTAAATTCTGTAGCAAATGCTTGTCCTGTAGGCGCATTATTTAAATCTGAGTATGTACCATTAGTATATTTAGCAGGAGTATTTACTCCATCAACGAAAGTCGTAGTTGGAGTTACCCAATTGTATTGAACGCTTCTATATTTACCAGCACCTGTTCTAGCGGCTGTTGCTGTGCTAGTTAATTCAGTCCAAGCTGTAGCACTTGTAGCTGCGAAGAATACTTTAGTAGAGCGCATGGCAACTACGCCAGTTTCATGCACGAAAGTACCTAGAATTTGCCCTGTCCCCGGTACAGCAGCATCAATATAACGTCTATAGCCTGAGATACGTCTATACCCACCGATTAAAGAAGTCTCAAAGTTAATGCCTCTAGTAAGTGATCCGGGCCTATTCTCACCTTGCCAAATTAAATCTTCATTATTTACAGTTCCGCCTTCAAGCAAAACTTGCTTGGTGCCCCATCTGTCTCTACTTCTTGGTTCAATTGGCATTTATATAAGTACTCTGTGAGAAAAGTGTATACAAACTTCTAACAAATTTAGAAAAATCTAGATGGTCCTGTTAGGGCTCTTGGTCTAACAATACGTGGATCTTTTGCATCAGTAAATCCTGGAACAATTTGACGAAGCATTTGGTCTATTCCGTCTTTAGTTTCTTTTTTGATTTCTGCAGCAGCTTCAATATTCTCTCTAAACATATATGCATAATACACAGCACGATTAATTAAAACATCCACAAACTGATCGGGAATAACTGTAGTATCTGTAGGATTAACTAACTCATCTGGGATTTCCCAGGTAAAATACGAAACTGTATATGCTCTATCTGGCCATGGACTTAGTATGATAGTATTTCCAGAAGGAGGTCTAGAAACCCATTGTGGTTGAGAATATTGTGAAGTGTCTGCCTGTCTATCTACTGGAAATCTGTATCGCATATATAGATTATAATCCATATAAGTTAAAGCAGACTGTACAATAGGCGGTGAAGCACTATCATTTCTATTAATTTGCATAGTATAGAAATCAACAGGGGCTAATGCCTGACTAATTGAATATTCATTTCCGCTAGAACTAGTTGTAATAGTTCTCTGCACTCTTAAGAAGGGCCAGAATTGGTACTTATGGATTATCTCTTTAATTGCAGCATTAACGGCATCTTGTGCTTGTTTATTAAAGCCTGTCGCAGAAGCAAAATTAGACTGCGTTAAAGCAGTCTCATTCATGCGGGAAAGAACTTTATTAGTTAGCTGTATAAAAGTATAAGCCATGCATCAGCCTTTAAGAAAAAGGCCGAAGCCGAACACCGGCCCCGGCCTATAGGATAAATAAATAGTAAGGTTATTTAGAAAATATATCCTTACCTTTTTAGTTGATTTAGTTAACTCGCTGAACTACTTGAGTTAGATCGGCCATAACTGCAAAGATACGAACCTTAGCATCTGCTACCGCAGTACCAACAGTGACACGGACAGTTGTACCGTTAGCACTACCAACCACGTAACCAATTGCGCCTGTTGCTGTAGTAGAAGCAGTAGGATCAGCAATTGCGAATGCAGCAGAACTTAGTGTAGTTCCTGTAGCATTCATAGTAGCTGCAGAAAGCAGAGTAGTAGCAGGAGCTACGAGAGATACAGCGATAGTACCAGTAGTATTAGCTGTGGCTGCTCGAATAACCTCTCTACCTGCAAGTAGCACTAGAGACTTGGTTGGGACAGGAAGAACATCAATAGTATCTCCTGAAACAACTGAAGTTAAGCTAGTGTAATAGTTGTTCTGATAAGTAGAAGCAACTACTGCAGTTGTGCTAAGATCGAAGACCTTATCAGCGACGTAGAGAAGATTAACATCTTTTCTAGTCTCATGAGCAGGACTTGATGTTGAGTTATAACCTAGGGCGACTACGAAGTTAGCCATATTATTATCTCCTTACCTTATGCGCCACGGTTATAATAGACTACAGCAAGAGCATCTTGACGTAAAGTCTTACGACCGTATAAGTGTAGACCTCTAACAACATCCGCAAAGCTATCTGGATCTCTAAAGGTCTCAGTCTTTGCAATCTGCGAAACAGTAGCAGTTGAAGACATATGACCAGCTAGAAGAATACCATAGTCAGTTGATGCAGAGCTATCAGGTCCAATACCGCCAGTGGTTAGTGAGTTAGACATGTAGCAGCTAAAGCCACGAATATCACCTTCGATAACTTTACCGTTCCACATACCAGTTCTCATTTGAGACTTAGCGTCACCTGTTTGGTTGACTTGCATAAGTCTGCTTTCCTCTTGCTGCATTTGCTCCCAGAAGAAAGGACCAGCAACAAACCAGCGACCATCAGTAGGAACGTTTAATTCGTCAAACTTACGATTTAGACGTGCCATAATATTTAGAGGAGAGAAACCGCCTGTTGGAGGAGAAACTCTAACAGCAGTTGGTGAAGCAGTTGAGCCTACAATAGTCTGTGCTTGTCCTGCCATATAAGTGAGAACTTCAGAATCAAATGCGTCTTTGATTTTGAATGAGGCTCTTTCAGAAGCTAGAGATTCCCAATTAACGTGAGAATGCTTGGCTTCAATATCGTCTACCTTGTAGGCAAACTTATTAGCCTTATCAACAACCATTGTAATATCGTTGTCAATTAGGTCAACAGGAACAACTTGCTGTCCTCGTACATATGGAGAGACAGTAACATCAGGCTCTAGGATGATTCTAACAGAGTCACCATAGTTTGAGATTTCACCTGCATAATCGGTATTAGTAATTGCTTCAATTACTGAAACACGTCTAAAGGTTTTTAGAACCTTTTGGCTGAAAATAACGGGACTAAAAGCGCCGTTTGGTAAATTGCCGTCAAATACTTGTTATCGTTAAGTTTTTTATCTTAACTTCTACTTATTACTAAGTAGTTCAGACTATATCATCTTCCCTTTAGTGGGAGTTGGGCGCTCTTGGAGTTATTATTCTTTCGTCAAACTCTAGTCGTTGAACCTTTTACTGCCCTGGGGCCTAAACCTTACATCAGTAACTTGGCTGCTGATTGTCCAGAAGGATGTCCCAGCAATTCACCCAATTTAATCAGGCCCGGTTAATTTAAGCCTGCGGCGACTGGAAACGCCATGTAAATTCTCCTTAAGTTTCAATGCGTTATTAAATATTTTGCTTTGAACAAGGTGGCTTTTACACGACGGTATTTCCCTTAATGGGGGCGTCAGAAAAGGTAAAACCTAGTCTAATTTAGAATTTGCTAGTTTAATTAATTTTTTGAACTCTTCTTCTGAATAGTCCAATTTCATTTGATTAATAAACCAACAAACCCACCTTACATTATCTTTAGTATAGCCCTTTGAAGAATCAATTCTATCTAAAGAAGCTTGATAAGGATTTTTAGTTTCTGGGGCCTTAGTAAATTCTAAGGGATATCCAGTAAATTCACATAATCCGTTTTGATTAGTCCAGAGTTTCTTTAAAAATTCTTCATCTAAATCAAAACCGTTATATAATTTAGTAGCACGTCTACGAGATTGTCCCAAAACAGTGATTATAAAGCCGTCAAAACTATTTCGATATTTAAATTTTAATTCTTTAATAAATTCAGGCTTTTTTAGTCTGTATTCTTTAGCTTTTATTGCTTGGCAGGACTTACATATTGTTCGCCTGCCATATCTACCGTGTTTGTGCTTATCAAAATCTTCTAAATTTTTATCAACGCCACACAAAGTACAAATAATCATATTTTCCTCTTATAAATCAGATATTTAGGGCCTAGTTAATCGAGGAAAATCAACAAGCTGGCCGGCTATATAAGCCCTAAAATCTTTATTTATAATAGTTTACTAAAGAATTAGGGTAAAGTCAAGTAATTACTGTGCTTTACCACTAATATCGTAAATAAATGTACCTTCTCTACGAGCTTTTTCGATAATTTCCTCGTATTTCTCGTAATCCTTACCTGAAAGTCTAGCTACTTCACTTTCCTTGATCCAATTTTTACCGTCATTTGGATTACCAAGTTCAACGGTAGCTCTTGTTGGGGTACTTAAAGCAGCATCTACATTAGGTTTTGGAACAATATCTGCAGGAACTTCCTTCTTAGGGGCTTTTCCTGGCTTCTTACCAGTAACGGCCATGTACATATTTAGAACTTCTGCAATTTCATGTGGATTAATACCATCATAAACAATAGTTCT
>Ga0070749_10000451_pt1 | contig 27939 bp, 32 predicted proteins | sample VirMetDEL_Nov_18_FD_75180 | JGI IMG/M metagenome (GOLD analysis project Ga0070749, IMG submission 75180) | Aqueous microbial communities from the Delaware River and Bay under freshwater to marine salinity gradient to study organic matter... | ecosystem: Environmental > Aquatic > Marine >...
ACCTGCGAGACGGGGACGTTCGCGCTGAGTGGCGGCAGTCCGCAGCTCGCAAAGAGCTATGTGCTGGGCGCCGAGGCCGGATCCCTCGCGCTGACCGGCAACCCGGCAACCCTTGAGCACAACGTCCGGCTTGATCCCGTCGTCGGCACCTTTGCTCTGACAGGCGGCGAGCCGGCTCTGGTCCGCAGCTATTACCTCAGCGGCGGTGCTGGCACCTTCACCGAGACCGGCCAGCCTGCCACGTTCCGCCGCACCTGGGCTATCCAGGGCGGTGTTGGCACGTTCACGCTTGCTGGCAACCCGGCCAGTCTGACCGAGCTGGGTGCCTACGAGATCGATCCGATTGTTGGGTCGTTCTCGCTCTCTGGGCAGTCGGCCACGCTGGCGCAGAGCCGAAGCTTTGCCGTTGATGCGGGTTTGTTCAGCCTTGCTGGCAACCCGGCAACGCTCAGGCGCAGCTATGTCCTGGCTGGTGGCACGGGCGCCTTCGCTCTAACAGGGCAGCCTGCCGCCCTTGCCGACACCGATCGACTTGAGGCAGCTGCGGGCACGTTCGCCTTAACGGGCAATCAAGCGACTTTCGTGCGCGGCTACGCCCTAGCCGCGGCCACCGGCACCTTCTCCTTCACCGGTAACGCTGCAACCTTGCAAGCCCAGGCGGCGCTTCAGCTCAGCGCAGCCACCGGCGTATTCACCCTGGCTGGGCCGCCGGCGTCACTGCTTGTCGATCGAGCTGTCCTAGTCGACACAGGAGCCTTCGCGCTTACCGGCGGCAGTGTTGCGTTTGCAGCAGGCCGCACCCTGCTTGCTGCAAATGCTGCATTCTCGCTGTCTGGCCAGTCGGCTTCCCTGCTTTACGGCCGAGCGCTGGCAGTCGACGCCGGCCTGTTTGCGCTCACCGGCAACAGCGCGGCGCTTGCCAAAGCAGGCAATCTCCAGCTGATCGTCGACACAGGGGAATTCATCCTGACCGGCTTGTCAGCCACACTCGCCAAGACAAGCACCGCTCGCCGCCGCAACGTCCTGATCTTCTAGGAATGTCCCGGAATTGCCCGCGCCCTGCCCCGCTGTATGCAGTTAATCTGATGTCATGACCAAGCGCGAAAACATCCTTGCCGCCATTCGTTCGGCGCTGACTGGTACCACCGGTGTCAGTACGCGGATCTATCGCAGCCGGGTCGAGCCGATGGCAAGGCAGGAAAGCCCGGCGATTGTGGTCGAGCCGCTTAAGGACAAGGCCGAGCAAAACACCAGTCTTCCAACCCTGGACTGGAGCCTGCTGGTGCGGGTGGCTGTCGTGATCCGTGCGAACGTTCCAGACCAGGCCGCTGATCCGGTCGTGGAGTCATTGCACGCCAAGCTGATGGCAGACCTCACTCTTGGCGGTCTGGCCATGGATATTCAGCCCATTCAAGTAGAGTTCCAAGCAATAGAGGCTGACGTTCCTGCTGGTGTCGTCATGTGCGACTACCTTGTCAGGTACAGAACCTCTGTCGACAATCTCGGAGCCTGATGATGGCAATCACAGTCGATGAATACCATGGCCAAGGAGGGTCGTATCTAATCGATCCGAAAACCGGCAAGCGGAAGCCCGTAGTGCAAGAAGCGGCGCCGGCCAGCTCCACCCCCAACTCTGAGGTAACCAGCGATGCCGCTCCTGACACGCAAGCGCCTGATTCTGGCAAAAATTGAGTCGACTTACGCGACCGATTCGTCTCCGGCCGGTACTGACGCCATTCTCGTTCGCAACCTGGACATCACGCCGATCGAGGCTGATGTCGTCAGCCGCGACCTGATCCGCCCCTATCTGGGCAACTACGACCAGCTGCTTGCGCAGACCCGTGTCTCCATCACCTTCCAGGTAGAGATGGCTGGATCTGGTACTGGCGGCACCGCTCCGAAGTTCAACTCGCTGCTTCGCGCCTGCGGCCTGGCTGAGACCCTGCTGGCTGCTCCGGTCACCGGTTCTGCCGTGGCAGGCGCTGCTGGTTCGATCACCCTGGCTGTCGGCGCCAGCGCTGTGGATGATTTCTACAACGGCATGGTCATCTCGATCACCAGCGGCACCGGCAGTGGAAGCTCCGGCATCATCGTCGACTACGTTGGCAGCACCAAGGTTGCCACTGTGCAACCGATCACGACTGCCTTTACTCCTGCAGCCTCAAGCGGCTACAGCATCGCTGCCAACGCTGGCTACAAGCCCGTGAGCAGCAGCTTTGAGTCGGCCACCATCTACTTCAACAACGATGGCGTGCTGCACAAGGCCACTGGTTGCCGTGGTTCCTTCAGCCTGAATGCCGAGGTGGGCCAGATCCCGACCATCGATTTTACGATGACCGGCATCTACAACGCTCCGACCGACACCGCCGCCCCTGCAGTCACCTACACCAACCAGGCGACGCCGCAGATCTTTAAGGCCGGCAATGCCAGCGCCTTCAGCCTGCTGGATTACAGCGGTTGCCTGATGTCCTGCAGCTTCGACATTGCCAACGAGATCGTTTACCGCGAGCTCATTGGCTGCACCAAGTCGGTGCTGATCACCAACCGCGCCCCCAGCGGCACGGCCGTGATCGAGGCGCCTACCATCGCGCAGAAGGACTACTTCTCGATTGCCAACAACGACACCACCGGTCGCCTGTCGCTGCTGCATGGCACGACTGCCGGCAACCAGGTCGGTATCGTGGCCAGCAAAGTCGACATCGCCAACCCCACGTATAGTGACAGCGACGGCATCCAAATGCTGAACCTGCCTTACGTGGCCATCCCCACCGACGCAGGCAACGACGAGATCAACCTCGTCTTCTCTTGATCCACGGAGCATTACTGCATGGCTTTCGTTCGCAAGAAGTCTTCCACTTTCAAGTGGCCTGTCACCGTCGAATTCCCCATCGATGGCGGCCGCTTTGAGAAGGAGACCTTTGATGCTGTGTTCAAGCGCATCGGCCGCTCTGAATTTCAGAAGCTGGTCGACAAGGGCGACACAGACCTGATCGAAGCCGTGATGGCAGGCTGGGAGGGCATGCAGGACGAGTCCGCCAAGGACTTGCCCTTCTCCCTCTCGGCGCTCCGGGAGCAGCTTGAGGATCCTTGCTGGACCCGCGGTGTGATCAGCGCCTACCTGAAGAGCCTTGAGGGCGGCGCGGCAAAAAACTAGAAGAGGCGGCCCGTTATTGGGCTGCCGCTGGAGAAAAGGTCTCCGATGGCACGAGCGAGGACGCTGCCCTAATGGGTATCGTCCTCCCGGAGCTAGAGGAGGAAAAGCCTGACGAGTTTGAGGTCTGGGACGAGAACTGGGACACGGTGATGATGTTCCTTCGTCTGGAGACTCAGTGGAACGTTGTGATGGGCGGCTTTACCGGCCTCAAGTACGAGGTGCTGCGGTGGATGTGCGACCTATACTCGGTGGAGGACCCGAAGGCGATGCTGGAGGGGATACAGGTCATGGAAGCGGCCGCCCTTCAGGAGCTGAACAAGGCAGATGACTGAATCGGTCGCACGGGTAAAGATTCTCGCCCAGATCGAGGGCCTAGAGGGCTTCGACAAGCTCAAGGGCGCGTTCAAGGGGCTGCAGACCGCGATCGGGCCGGCAGACAGCGAGCTGGAGAAAGCTCGGAAGTCGGTTCTTGAGTTTGGGAAGGCTGGGAAAGCCAGCGAGCAGGTTATTCAGGGGCAGATCAGTGCGCTGAAGGCACTGCAGGGGCAGGCGACTGTTGGTGGGACGGTTTATCGGCAGCTTGCCAAGGATGTGAAGGCGCTGGGCGGTGCCTATCAAGAGGCAGCCACCGGTGTAAAACAGTTCACTGATGCTCAATTAAAAAGTCAGATTGTCGGCTCAAAACCGAGCACTTTTGACAAACAAATTTCCGCTCTTCGGCGCGGACTACAGGATCTCAGTGTTTATTCTCGTCAGTACGCCGAGGCGTTGACTGAGATTCAGCGTCGGCAACTGCCGTTCAATACTGCACTTGGCCGGCAAAACGTCATTGCAGCTGCATCCGCTTACGCACAAGGCGGAAAGGGCGGCGCAGCCTTGCCTGAGCTGCCTAATACGAACGCAGCTCTCGCACAGCGAATCCAGGAAGTCACAGACCGCCTCGCCAACCTCACTAGAGGCAGTGAGTCGTGGCGCCAGGCTGCAAATGAACTAAGGCGGCTGAACAGCGAGGTTGCAAACGGCTTCCAGTTCATGGGCGCTGGCGCAGCCCAAGCGAAGGCGCGCCTTGAGGAAATGCGCCGGACCATGGCGGCGGCCGGCAGTGGTTTTGCCAAATGGTCTCAAAACCCCACTGCGCTCACCGACTCTGCGGCGGCCGAAGCGGCAATTCAGAAGTCGATCGAGCGCAACCGTCGGAAGCGTGGGGTTGCTGGAGCGCAGCTGTACGATTCTCCGATTGGGCCTCCGGAAGCGAGTGAGCTGTTCCGCAACATTGCCGGGATAGGCAATCAGACTGCTGCCAACCAGGCCCAGCTCATGGGGCGCAGCTACCAAGAGGTGGCAAACCGGATTAAAGAAGTTGGCCGGGCGTCCGATGGAAGTGTCAACAGCCTGCAGAGGCAACGCGCCTCATGGGAAGCATTGCGAAACTCCGTCGACGCAAACGGACGGGAATTCAGGGAGGCTACCCGCGAACTTGCGGCCCTAGACAAGCAGCTTGAGCGCACGCAGCCTGGCGGTCTCCGTGGCAAGATCGGCTACATCGGCCAAGGTATCGGCGCCGCAGCATCGGCTGGCATCTTCGGCGGGCCCGAGGGCGCTCTTGGTGGCATCGGTGGTGGTGCGATCGGCGCACTGCTCGGCGGTCCTGCTGGATTTGCTGCCGGCTCTTTTATCGGCTCTTCGGTTGGCGCTTATGCCGGCATGGGTCGCCAGGCGCTGGGTGGGTTCTCCACCTACGCCGCCGACATCAGCAAGCTCGAGATCGCGCTGAAGGGCGTCACCAAGACTCAGGACGAGTACCAGCGTGCGCTTGCTGCGTCGGCTTCTGTGACGCGGGACTTCAATGTCCCGCAGCTCGAGGCCACCAGGGGCATGACCCAGCTGTCGGCAGCTGTGATCGGCGCCGGGGGTAAGGTCGCGGACGCCGAGGTGGTGTTCCGCAATGTGACGGCTGCCATCAAGGCCAGCGGCGGAACGTCAGAAGACGTACAAGGCGCCTTGACGGCTCTTGGGCAGATCTTCTCGAAGGGCAAGGTTTCCGCTGAAGAACTGCAGGGCCAGCTCGGTGAACGCCTGCCAGGTGCGGTGACAATGTTCGCCAAGGCGACTGGCCGCACCCTGCCCCAGCTGCAGAAGGATCTCGAGCAGGGCGTGGTTGGCCTGGCCGACCTGATGAAGTTTGTGACTTCAGATCAGGGTCTTGGGCAGTTTGAGCAGCGGGCGAAAGACGTCGCCAAGTCAAGCGCTGATGCAGGTGCTCGACTGACTGCCACCTGGAACGACACGAAGCGTGCAATTGGGGAAGCGATTTTGCCGCTTGGTGCTCAAATTCAAGACTCGCTTGCTGGAGCGCTGAAAGCGGCCACACCGGCACTTGTAGAAATTGCGAAAGCCTTGGCTGGCTTCGTGAAGCTGATCGTCGACAACGCTGGAGCAATTGCGGCGATTGGCAAATTTGCCCTAACGCTTGGCGGCGCCGCGGTAAGCGTGAAAGCTTTTGGGCTTTTGCTTGGCCCTATTCAACAGGGGCTCGGACTGTTGGCAATGGCTTTTGGCAAAACAACCGCACAGGCGGTGGTTACCGAAGCGCGCTTAAAGGCATTTGGTGTAACAGCGAAAACCCTTGCTAGGTCTCTTGCCGCACCAATTCTCCTAACGGTCGGCATTATTGGCGCTGAAGTTGTCTGGAATTGGTTAAGCAGGATCAAGGAGGCAAAAGATCGCCTAAAAGGAGCGACAAGCGATATTCGCGGTGAAGCGTGGGTCAAGAGCATTGGCGGGGCGGCGCTTGACACGGAAGCGCTGACCAAGCAGGTTTCGGCAGCTGGCAAGGCATACCAGCTAGCCGCAGACAAGATCAAAGCTTACAAATCCGAGCTGAACAGTACTCCTTTTAAGCCTCGCAAGGAGTTCTTGCAGCAGCAAATCGCGGCAGAGGAGGCTGTTCTCAAGCTCGCGGAAAGCCGCTACAAAGCTGGCATCGAAGAGCTGTCTACTCGTAAGGGCGACAGGCAGCCCACCGGTCTCACTGATTTCTCTAATCCAGAAGGCAAAGATTCAGCAAAAGCAGCAGCCGACAAAGCCGCGCAAGACGCCGCCCGCCTTGCTGCTGAAGAGCAGCGTCTCAACGAAGAGACGGCAAAAGCTCAAATCGAGCTGAGCAAGACGGTCTTCAACAACCAGATCGAGCTGATTCGCAAGCGGTGGGATTACGAAGAAGAGCGCACGAGGCAGCAAAGAGATCTGTGGGCTGGCACATTTGAAGGCGTTCGCGGCGAGTCAGCACGTGCTGCAGTTGAGCTGGCGACGCGACTAGAGGCAATTCGTCGTCGTCTGCGTGAAGCGACCCTTGGTGTTGTCACCGCTGAAAGCAATGCTGGCTTTGCTCAGCAGATGGAGGCGGTCACGTCCCAAGGGCTTGGCGGACAGGGCGTGCCAGTCTCGTCCACTGCCATTGTCGCAAGAACCGGAAACACAGGCGACAGCACGGGAGCGCACCTTGACTTGCGCTGGGGTGATGGTCGACCCATTACGCGAGCCGATGCTGACAAGTATTTCTTGGTCAACGGCAAGGCGCCAAGCTCTTTTGGTGTCACCAGCCCTTATGGGCCGCGGAATCTATTTGGTCGCACATTCCACCGTGGCATTGACTTTGGCACGCCTGCTGGATCTGCCCTAAGCCTGAGGAACGGGGCCACGTTTGGCCGCAACCTTGGCAACACCGGCGCTGGCGGTTACGCCATTAAGGTCATGACACCGGAAGGGCCGATGAGGGCCCTTCATCTCATGGCAAACAGTGCCATGAGGGGGACTGGGATTGCCGCCCAGCAGCGCCGAGATGTCCGAGCCGAAGGTCGCGTTGGTAGCACAAGCGCCGAGGTCACTCAAGCAAAAGCGCTTCTTGATCTAGAGACCAAGCGCGCTGAAGAGGAAAAGAAAAACGCAATCGCTGGCTACGTTCAAGATCGCACTAAGGCCCTGCGTGATGAGGCCAAGGCCATGGAGCTTGGCAACGAGCTAGCTCTCAAGCGCATGGTTCTTGAGCAGTCCGGAATGCGCCCGGAGCTCATTAGCGCAGCAATAAAAATTGCAGAAATTGACCAACAACGCGCGGAAAAAACAGCACAAATTGCTGCCAACACTGAAAAGTTTCCCGAAAATGCAGAAGCGAATCGGCTTGAGCTCGAGGCTGTCAATGCGCAGTACGACCGCCAGATCGCTGCGGTTAACGCCCTCGCCCAAGCCCAAACCGCCCAAGGCGTCGCCCTCGCCAACTACGTCGGCCAGCTGAAGCAGCAGCTTGACCAGCTCACCAACATCGAGAACGTGCTGATATCCGTCAGCCAAGTTGTGGAGACTGAAATCTCCACGGCAATGTCTTCTGCCGTGTCAGCTGTTGTTACCGGCTCGGGCTCAATTAAGCAGGCGCTCAGCCAGATGTTCGCCAGCATCGGCCAGGCATTTGTAAAGATGGCCACCGACATCATCGCGAAGCAGCTGGTGATAATCACGCTGAACAGCATTGCAAAAATCTTCGGCAGCGCCGGCGGCTTCGGGTTCAGCGGCGCCGGCCCGGTCTCCGGCGCTTCTGTTTTTGGCGGAGGCCAGGCCGGGTTCAACCCAGCTGCATTCACTGGCGGGTTCTCCTTCGCCAAGGGCGGAGTCATGACGCCACGCGGCCCTGTTCCGCTGAAGCGCTATGCCCAGGGTGGCGTCGCCAATCGCCCCCAGCTGGCCCTGTACGGCGAAGGAAGCAAGCCGGAGGCCTATGTGCCACTGCCGGACGGTCGCCGCATCCCCGTGGCTCTGCAGGGGCAGGACAAGATGCGTGAGGTGATGGGTGCTGGTCCCGCGAAGGGCATGGGCGCTCCAGTGCTGAACATGAGCTTCCAGACCACCAACATCGGCGGCGTCGAGTACGTCAGCCGCGACCAGCTGGAGGCTGCCATGGCCGAGACCCGCCGCGCTGCTTCGCGTGATGGCGCCAAGCGTGGCATGAGCATGACTCTGGATAAACTGCAGCAGAGCCCATCGACCCGATCCCGTGTGGGGCTGCGCTAATGGCTGAGCAGTTTCCACCAATTAAGCCAAGCAATCGAAGCTTCAGGCTCGGCAACTTGCCGGTCAAGGTGTATCGGGCGCTGTCTGGCGCGACGACAAAGCGAGCTTTTGGCAACAGGGCAACTGGTTACGAGCTGAAGCTCGACTACGACAACATTTCCGACTCCATCACCGCTCAGCTGCTCGCGCATTACAACGGCAGCAACGGCACTTTCGAGCGCTTCACACTGCCGGCTGATCTGTTCGCTGGAATGAGCGACACGCTCCGCAGCTACATCCAAAGCCCTGCCAGCATTATGTGGGAATACGCTGCACCGCCTGAGGTGCAGTCGGTCTACGTCGGTCGCAGCCGGGTAGCGATCACGCTTCTCGGGGAGCTGAACTACTGATGCCTGAGCTGCGGATCTGCCAATTCTTCAAGCTGCTCACCACTGATGGCGTCACCCATCGGTACCAGAACTACTTCGTCGGCCAAAGCTCAAGTCTCCTGAGCGAAAGCTACGCCTTCGCCCCGTTTCGTGCTGAAGGTGCGCTTGCAACGCTGAACGGTGAAAACGCGCAGCTGCAGGTGCTATTTCCGCATGTGGATTTTGCTTTGGTGCTGGTCGAGCGCGGTGACGGCAACCGGCTGAGCGAGCTGACGCTGACCACCGCCTGGCTGAACGCAGCGGGCAGCATCACCAACACCGTGAGCGACTACTTCATTGGGCTTGGCGCCAGCTTCAGCGAAACCACGATCGAGCTGCGCTTCCGCTCGGCAGTCGACAGCGTTGGCTCGGCGTTCCCGGCCCGCAGTCTCACCCGCGAGCTGGTTGGTCCGCTGCCGCTGAACAGCGAGCTGTATCTGCGATGAACGATCTCGTGGGGCTGAAGTACGGCTGGGGGCACCGGCCAGGCGATGGCAGCGGCCGCACCGACTGCTTCCAGCTCGTCTGCGAGGTGCGCGATCGACTGGGCCTGAGCAGCTACCGCGAGCAGTTTGCGTGGGTCTACAGCGGCTGGACTGAGGAGACCTTCCCGCGTCGCATGCTGGCACGCTGGCTACTCGAGCACGGGAGGCGACTGCAGTTGCCGCAGACAGGTGCAGTAGCCTTGATGCCAGGGAATGCCGGCGGAGCGCTGGGAACCTTTGTGAACGACCGGACCATGTTTATTGGACCTGGGCAGGCGGTCATTCAGGCATCCGTTCCGCTTCAGGCAGCACGTTTCTTCTGGATGGTGCGATGACGCGGAAGCTGCTCCCCTACGAATATGAGCTGATCCGTGCGCTCAAGATCTCCAAGGAGGAGTATCTCGACTTCCTGTCGGCGCAGCATGATTTCACCCGTTCACCGGAAGACAAGCTGCAGGAAGTGCAGGCTGACTTTGGTGTAACTGCGCTAGTGCTGACCATTGTCGGCACCTTGTTTCAGGTGGCCAGCGTGCTGCTGGCACCGAAGCCTGAGCTGCCCGAGCAGAAAAACCAGCGCCAACGCCGCGACCAAGTCTTTGCGCCACGCTTCGGCTTCAACTCGCAGCAGGAGCTGGCCAAGTATGGCGACCCGGTCAACCTGGTCTACTGCAACATCGACGACAATCCGACAGGCGGCGTGCGTGTTGCAACGTCATTGATCTGGAGCGCTGTTCGCAGTGAAGGCAGCAGCCAGTTCATGCAGATGCTGACGGCTATTGGCGCGTCTGACATCGAGGCCATTGCGGCAGGGCGGATTGCTTTCGGGCAAACACCAATTCGTCAGCTCGCAGCTGGCAAGACGTGGACGTACTTGGGAGCAAACCGTCCCCTCCGCTTCAGCGACTTGATCCGCGGCGACGCATCAGATCCGACGCGAATTGGCGAGGCCGACAGTAGTTTTGCCTACCGTCCAACGCTGACCGGCAACGAGCACCAGGATGGCTTCAGCCAGGCGTTTTCACCGAGCACGATGACGCGCTTCGGCGTTTACGCGCCGATACCGATCAACGTCAACTACATCGACCGAGACGAAGACGGCGATGAGAAGTCTGCACCGCTCAACATCGAGCTTGAGAATTTCAGCACCTATTGGCCGCTTAATGTTCTCGACGACACGCGCAACCCGGTGCCCATCGGGCATCGCATCACGCTGTTAATCAAGAGGGTAACAAACAGCGGCAACGACACGCAGCGCGCGGCGAAGGAGCTGCGGCGCACGCTGTCGAGCTACATCGACGCCGCCAGCACGTACAAGCTTGGTTGCGCCAAATTCCGCATTGCCGAACCAATCAGCAATGTCGAGCTTGAGGATGGCTCGATGCGTGTCGTGATGGAGTGCATCGAGTCGGGCATCATGCCGACCGAAGATTACGGCACGATGGACTTCAAGAAGAATGGAGTCGAAGCGCAAAATGAAATCGTTCTGCTGACACAAGAAATAACAACCCTGCAAGAAACGTTGCTGCTCAACCCGCCGATTCTGCTGCCCGGCTTTGGCGACGCTGCGAACGCCAGGCTGGAAGAGCTGCGAGCACGCAAGCAGCAACTTGCTGATTTGACCGATCGGCAGTGGTCTGATGATGAGCTTGAGGGGATTCTCAACGGCAGCATTGATGTTGATGGTCCGGTTAAACGCGCTGCAGAAACATTGGATACGCTCAGAGACGAGCGTCGGGATCTGCAGTCCAAGATCGACGATGAACTCGACAAGCCAAGCGGCGAGCGCGACAGGGCTAAAATTAAAAAATGGAAAGAGCAGGTAGCCGAATACAACAAGGCAATCAAAAAAGCTCAGGCTCGCCTCGACCGGCGAATTGAGCGTTATGGTCTCGCTGATCGCGCCTACGACTGGAGCTATAGAGGCGACCGCAGGCGCACGGCCAAGGAAGAGCGCGCCTGGATCATCGACAGCGAAAAGGACACACTTAATGAGCTGTACCAGATTGCCGGCAACGCCAACGCCGTTGATACGGCTGCGATGGACGCTCGTAACAATGAGCTGCGTCGCACAATAACCACCAAGCAAGAGCGCATTGAATCGCTCAAGCGCTATCTCGAAAACGAGAACAGCTGGAACGACTTCTTTAACACCAAATGCTTGGTGAAGATGGAGGAAGCGGGCTACGAGACCATCACGGAATGCCGAGTGGTGGACTTCGCCCTCAAGGCTCGCGTCTTTAAGCGCATTCAAGGCCGTGCTTCCAAGTACGGCGAAGAGAAGGTTCGGAGGTATCGAGACAGCGACAACGGCACCAAAGTCCGCGCCGCCTTCTTCTGGCTGCTGTATCGGCGCACTGGCCAGGAGTGGAGCCGCGTGCCCTACATCTTCGGTGTCCGCCGCGGCGCTGATGTCGACAATTACATGTCACTGAAATTCATCGCTGACGACAACATCGGCAAGTGGCAGTTCCGTTTTGAGCCTATTGCCGAGACTGCTGCAGAGATGAAGTTTCATGGCAGGGTTGGGTTTGCTTATGTCGAGAACAGCGGAGACGTACAGAGCATCAGTGCCCCAGCAGGTGGCAGATTCGTTTTCCAAGGATCTCTGCGTGCTGTTGGCGGCCTCAAGCCACCCATCAACGTCAATCCCTACGAGGTCGACGAGTGGGGGCTGTTCTCGATGCGCTCCGACACGCAAATCAGCTTCAGCTTTGAGGGCGGCCCTGAATTCTCCATCAGCGCTGTCACGGAGCAGCGCATTGAGCCGTTCGCCAATTACCCCAGCCTTTACAGCGGCCTTTCGCTGCTTGGCTTCAACGCCTACAGCGGGCAGGGCATTCAAGATCTGCGCTCGCTTTCGGTGTTTGCCACCAAGGGCAAGAAGCTGCGCCGCCTGCGGGATGACGGCACCTATCCCAGCACGCCAGACGGAAGCAGCAGCTACGCGCCGGACATCTTCCTCGACACCATCCTCGACGGCGCCAATGGAATCGGCCGCTACGCCAGGGTCGGCGGCATCGACCTACCTGCACTTGCCCTGGCCAAGCGCTTCTGTCGTCAGAACCAGCTGTTCATGGATGGCGTGATCGCTGATCAGACGGCGTGGCGGCAGTTCTGGGCTGAGGTTGGCCCCTACTCGCTGCTGGAGCTCGGACGTGTTGGCGGGCGCGAAACGCTGGTGCCCGCAGTGCCGTGTGACGACGCTGGCAACATCACCCGCCAAGTGCCGATCACGGCACTTTTCAACCAAGGCAACATCCTTGAGGACAGCTACCGCGAGGAGTTCATTGACTTCGGCAGCAATGTTCAGGATCTGATCGCGTCAGTGATATACCGCGAAACCGAGCAGGACGGCGTTTTCGCACGCAATCGCAGCGTGGAGGTCAGCCGCCGGGACGCTGTGGAATCGAACAGCGTTCGCCAGTCCTTTGATCTGTCCCAATACGTCACCAACCGATCTCAGGCGATCCTGTTCGCCAAGTACCTGTGCAACCAGCGGCGCTACACCCGTCGAGCAATTGAGTTCTCGACCTTCCCAACGGACAGCGTGCTGGAGCCCGGCAGCTACATCTACGTCGCCATCGGCCAGAACCAGTGGGACAACGTGAGCACCGGCATCATCGAGACAGGCGGTGCGCTGAACACGCCGATCGGTCAGACGCCAAACGGCAGCGGGTTCAAGGCGCTGGTCTATCAATCCGGCAGCGCCGTCGTCCAAGTCGATAACGTCAGCGTCAGCGGTGGCGTTGCATCGGCTTTGGCGCCTTACGCCGGCCGCCTGTTCGTGCTCGGAACCTCGATCACAAGAAAGCGGGTATTCCGGGTCACTGAGGTGCAGATGGATGAAGAGGGCGAAGTTTCTGTGAAAGCGATCGAACATCCATGCCTAGAGTCCGGCGCGCAGACCTTGAGCTTGATTGCCGACTTCGCGGATAGTGGGTTCACCATCCGCTAGCCTGACCTCAGACTGGGGCGCAGTTAATGGGCTTTTACACCGGCCGCACCGGCAAGCTTGAGTTCTGGAACGGCTCGGCCTTCAAGCCGGTCGCGAAGATCCGCGACTGGTCGCTTGAAACCAGCCTAGAGCTGCTCAGCACCACTGTGGTCGACAGCACGGTCAGCACTTACACGCCTGGCATGAAGTCGGCCAGCGGCAGCGCCACGTTGCTGTATTACCGCTTGGAAGCAGGTGAGTCGGCAACGCTGGAGCAGTTCACCACGCTGCTGGCCAGGATCCAGAAGGTGGGCGCGATCACCGAGTCTGATCGCGTCAGACTCAGGCTGCGAGTTGGCGGCGACGCTGCCGATGACATTGAGTTTTACGCTTACATCACATCTGCTCAGGTGGGCGTCAGCACGGGCGAGCTGGTGTCGGTTCCAATTCAGTTCACCGTTGACGGCGACTTTATTGCGAACGGAACGATCGCATGACCTTCTTTCTCGGCACTAAGGGCAACGTAAGACTGCGCCGCGCCACGTCGACCATCATCGGCGAACTGGCGGACTCAATTGATTCGGCTGATGTCAACACGACGCTAAACCGCCTGAGCTTTGACTCGGCAGCCGACAACCTGCTGACTGGTGATCGCGTCGACATCAGCACGACTGATGCGCGCGGATTGCTGTTTTTCAATGTGTCCAACTGGTCGAGTGGGGTCGTTGAAAATACAATCAGCGCCTACGTCAACGTCAACGCTGCTGGTGGTCTGCGTTTCTTTGGCACCTTTGAAAGCGCGATCAACAACACGCGAGCGAACGAATACCCGCTGGTTGCCTTTGTCGGCGCCCCAGTGCCGATCACCTATCAGGTTCGCGACGTCAGCTCCAGCGTTCTGGGCAACGTCATCGACTACACCTTCGCCACTGACCGCGAAGCGATTGACGCCACATCGCTCAGCGACAAGTTTCGTCAGCTTTACAGCGCCGGCCTCCTGAGCGGCAGCGGCACTATCAACTGCGCGTTTGATTACACGACCTCTGGCGTAACCGAAACGCCGCTTTTGATGCTGCAACTGATTCAGCGTTTGGATATCGGCAGCGAGTTTGATTGCGGCCTATACCTGACCGACAAGGCTGTCGATGCTGGCGTTAATAACGTGTTTTACACGTTTCAGGCGATGATCACAAAGGCCGGCGTAGAGGTGCGAGCCGGCGACATTATTAACTGCGCAATCGACTTCGTTGCTACTGGCGAAATCCGCCTGCAGATCGGTCAGCTCAGCGAATACATCCTTAAGGAAGACGATGATCGCGTGAAGCTTGAGCAATCGCTCGACTTCCTGCTCAAGGAGATCGAGGACTAACATGGCTCTAGTAATGGCGTCCATGGAGACGAGCCTTGGCTGACCAGCGTATTACCCAGCTCACAGCTCTGCCCAAGGCATCGGTCGCTGCGACGGATGTGCTGCCGATCGCGGATGTCTCCGCATCGCAAACCAAGAAGGTCACCGCCAAGGATCTGGTGGATGCCGGCCTTGACCTAGTAGACGCCGGCAGCATCGACCTCGACAAGCTCGATCAGTCCAGCACGACCAAGATCGGGGCCACCGCGCTTGGCACAGGCTCTGTCACCGCCATCAAGCTGGCAAACAGCAGTTCGGTGGCAATCAGCGCATCGGCGCCGATCACCGACAACTTCGACGGCCGCGGCTGGCTCAACAGCAGCACTGGCGAGCTGCAGGTCTACCGCTCCGGCTCCTACGGCGCTGTCACGCCTGCGCTGGTGGATGGCTCGGTGACCACCGCCAAGCTGGCCGATGGCTCGGTCACCACGGCCAAGGCCAGCAACCTCGGCACCACAGCTCTTGCAAACGGAGCTGTCACATACGCCAAGATCCAGGACGTTTCCGCAACCGACAAGCTGCTTGGCCGCAGCAGCGCCGGCTCGGGTGATGTCGAGGAAATCACCTGCACCGCTGCCGGCCGCGCTCTGCTCGACGACGCTGATGCCACAGCCCAGCGCGCCACGCTCGGCCTCGGCACGCTGGCCACGCAGTCCGGCACTTTCTCCGGCACGCACAGCGGCACCACTTCTGGCACCAACACCGGCGACCAGACGATCACGCTGACCGGCGACGTGACCGGCTCGGGCACTGGCAGCTTCGCCGTCACGATCGCCAGCAATGCCGTAACCGAGGCCAAGATCAGCGCCAATGCCGTCACCACCGCAAAGGTGGCCGACGACAATATCACCGCGGCCAAGCTGGCCGACAACTCGGCTGCAGTGGTGGCCGCCACCGTGCCGGCAGGGTCCGGTGCGTTCATCGGTCAGCAGTGGGTCAACACCGCCACCGCGATCGAATACACCTGGGACGGCGCCACATGGGTGCGGCAGGCGTCGCTGAGCACGATCACCTTCAGTGATTCCAGCCCGCTGAATTTCAGTGTCGCCTACCCCGACGCTTACAGCGCCACCATCACAACATCGCTGGATCTGCAATCCGCGAACCGCATCCTGGCTGGCCCGACGACAGGCTCGGATGCTGCGCCTACCTTCCGCGCCTTGGTGCCATCCGACCTGCCGGACGCCACCAGTGTCACCAAGGGCATCATCCAGCCGGGCACCGGCCTGTCGATCAGCAGCGGCACGCTTAACCACAGCAACAGCACCACCGCCGGCACCTACACCAAGCTGACGGTCGACGCTCAAGGTCACGTCAGCAGCGGCACCACGCTGGCGGCTTCGGACATCCCAGCGCTCGATACCAGCAAGATCACCACCGGCACGTTCGCCACGGCGCTGCTGGCCGACGATGCCGTCACAGCCGCCAAGCTGGCCGACTATTCGACCGCCCAGATCGGTGCATCGCTGCCCACCGCCGACTTCATCGGACAGCTGCACCTCAACCCGCTGGAGCGCACCGTCTACATGTGGGACGGCAACGTCTGGCAGCCAGTTGGCATCACAGCCGGCACCGTCATCTTCGGCGGCACCTACGACGCCAACACCAACCAGATCGCATCGGTCACAAGCGAGGGCGCATCGCTTGGCCTGAGCGTCGGCAGCGCACTGCCGGCTGCTAGCACCACCAACCAGAACTATTTCGTCATCGTCAGCAATGCCGGCACGGGTGTCAGCCCAGCGCCAGCTGTGGCGCTGCTGCCACCGGACCTGGTGCTTTCGACCGGCAGCGCATGGGTGCGGATCGAGTCGTCTGACGCCTACATCGCGCAGGTCGCCACGCAGGTGTCCTTCACCCCTGCTGGTCAGATTGCCAGCAGCAACGTGCAGGCCGCGATCGAGGAGGTCAGCAGCGAGTGCCGCAACGCCACCAACATCACCAGCGGCACGCTGGCACCCACGGTCGGTGGCACCGGCATCACCACCTACGTCAAGGGCGATCTGATCGCCGGATCCGGCACGAACACGCTCGCAAAGCTGACTGCCGGCACCAACGGCTATGTGCTCAAAGCGAACAGCAGCACAGCGACGGGGCTTGAGTGGGCGGCCTACGACGCGCTGGTGACTGGTGGCGGCACCATGACCGGCAATCTGGAGATCGGCTCCAGCGCCGCGATCGTGTTCGAGGGCTCTACAGCCGACACCTACGAGACCACGCTGACCGTTGTTGATCCGACTGCAGATCGCACGATCACGCTGCCGAACAACACTGGAACAGTGGCTCTCACCAGTGATCTCGATGAGGGAACTTACTGAGGGCCTCTAGACTGACGCGATAACTTCCGGCCCTGAAAGGAGGGCGTTAAGGAATGGCACTGCAGCACCTGCGCTCTAGCACTGCAAACAAGCGCCCTACCCCGGCCGGCATGTCGGATGGCCAGCTGGCCATGAACACCAACAGTGCCAGCCCTGGCTTGTTCTTGAAGGACAGCGCTGGCGCACTGGTGAAGGTGGGTCCGGTGCATGTTGGCACCACTGCGCCGAACGTCTCACCGGCCAGCGGCGGCCAAGCCGGCAACAGCACCGGCGAGCAGTGGTTGGATACAAGCGTCAGCCCAAACCAGATGAAGGTTTGGAATGGTAGTGCATGGGTCGGCATTGTGGCCGACGAACTGCCTGTTAGCAAGTTGCAGGATGGTACTGCTGGGCAAATTGTCCAAACAGATAGCGCCGGTACGGGCGTGGAATGGAGCAGCACAACAAATCTGCCTATTGCTAGTGCCGCAGCACCTGCCTATAGCTTTCAGGGCGACCCGAACACCGGCCTCTACAGCCCCGGCGCGGACCAGCTGGCAATCAGCACGGCTGGCACGGGGAGAGTGTTTGTTGATGCGAATGGACGTGTTGGGATTGGCGGGTCTCCATCAACTGCGCTCCATCTTGGCGGAAGCTCATCGCAAACAATCCGAATCAACTCAAATACGAGTGCAGGCTTCGTCGGAACAACTGGCTATATCACGCAGATCGGGGCAAATCGAAATCCGATTGACGGCTCCATTGTCAATACGGGTACGGCTACCGCTTTCATCAATCTTGAGGCTGATGTAAGCAACGGTAGTATCCAGTTCTGCACAACAGGAACAAATAATGCCGCCGCGCTAGAGCGGATGCGCATCACCAGCGACGGCAAGGTCGGCATTGGGACGAGTTCGCCTGATTCGGCTTTGCAGGTCAACGGAGCAGGTGGAATTAGAATTAACGAAGATGGCGCTGGCACCAAACTTGTTCAGTTAAGAAGTGATTACGCAGGGCAAGGGCCAGCAATCAATGTTTTTACTAATGATCCGCTGTTATTCCTAACAAATAACAGCGAACGCCTGCGCATCACCAGCGACGGGAAGGTGGGGATTGGGACGAGTAGCCCCGGAGGCGCTCTAGATGTTGTTGCTGGCAACACTAGCAACTATGCAATTATTGCAAACAACAGCTACTCAACCGGCGACCAAAACTTCCTTCAGTTCAAGGCTAGTTCCACGATCATCGGAGATTTCAACCGCCCCAATGGCACAAACGACGTCGAGTTCAATGCTGGATTTGGGGCGATTGCGTTTGGAACCGGAACTGCTGGCACAGCAACGGAGAAAGTCCGCATCGACAGCTCCGGCAGGCTGTTGGTGGGGACGAGTACGGCGCGTGACCCGGCCGGTGAATCAAAGATTGAAGTTTTTAATGGGCCAATCTCAGTCTCAACATTTGCTAACTCGACTGGCTTCTACGGTCTTAACTTTATTAAGTCCAGAGGCACGTCTACTAACGTAATCGTTCAGAATAACGACAGCCTTGCTGCTGTAAGATTTTTTGGGGCTGACGGTACTACCTTCCCTGAAGCCGCGAGAATTGAATCTTTTGTAGACGGCGCCCCCGGCACCAACGATATGCCGGGCCGCCTGGTCTTCTACACCACCGCCGACGGAGCGAGCAGCCCGACGGAGCGGATGAGGGTTGACAGTCTAGGTCGAACGCACCTTTTTACTGGCAGCAACCATGTACTAAGAGTTGCTTCGTCAACTGGTGCGGGTACATCGATCATTTTAATTCGTGGCCTGTATTCTGCAACAGATAACGCAGACTCAGGTTCAGAATCATTCCGTGTATTCACCAACGGAGACGTCGTCAATACCAACAACTCCTACGGCTCCATCTCCGACATCAAGCTAAAGGAGAACATCGTTGATGCCAACTCCCAATGGGATGATTTAAAAGCTCTCCAGGTCCGCAACTACAACTTCAAAGAAGGTCAGACCCACACCCAAATCGGCCTGATTGCCCAAGAAGTTGAGCAGGTTTCCCCTGGCCTCGTCACCGAATCTCCCGACCGTGATGAAAAAGGCAATGACCTTGGCACCGTCACCAAGAGCGTCAACTATTCGGTGCTCTACATGAAGGCAGTGAAGGCGCTGCAGGAAGCAATGGACCGCATCGAAACCCTTGAAGCCAAAGTTGCAGCCCTTGAGGGCGTGTGATCCCCGCTAACCTGCCAACATCGGACCCAACCCATGGCAAAATCCACCCCCGTCATCACCTGGGACATCGCCAACCTTGAGCGCGAGCTAAGCGATGGCTACGTCTACACCGCTCACTGGACGGTCAGCTCCGCCCTTGGCGAGTTCTCCGCCGGCGCCTACGGCTCGATCGGTTTTGAGCGCCCCGACGACGAGCTGATCCCGTTTGAAGACCTGACCAAGGAGCAGGTACTCGACTGGGTCAAAGACAAGCTCGGCGCCGAGCAGGTCGAAACCATCGAGGCCGGCCTCGCGTCACAAATCGCTCAACAGCAAGCGCCGCAGAAAGCCAGCGGCCTCCCCTGGGCCTAAACTTCCAGCGTCCAAAGGACCACACATGAAAGAACAGCTCGTTCAACTCATCGACGCCTACGCCGCTGCACGCGCCAGCGGCAACGGCACCCTCCAGCAGTTCGCAGCCCAGCAGCTCTCCGGCTTCCTTGAGGCCATCGACGTTACTGCCAAGGAGCAGCCTGCTGCCGATGAAGGCGACGCCAGCGAAGGCTGATGGTCGCCACTCTCCTGCTGGCCATGCTCCTCCTGATGGGCTGGAGCATGCTGGCGATCAACCCGCGCACTGACGACTGATGGCAGTCAAGTCCAAGGTCGGCACTGCTCGCGTCGAGCACCAGCCCGGCCGCCCAAAAACCACCAGCCAGGGGTACGGCCAAAACAGCCGGCCCCGGCGGCGTGGGCGCAAGCCTCTCCGCGGGCAGGGTCGGTAATGGATTCCGCCGAACGGGAGAACTGGCGAAAAGTCAAGGAAGCCCTTGAGAAGGCGGGAAAGACCGACAACCACTACTACCGCCGCGCCCTTGCCATCCTTGCCACTGGCCGCGATCCTTTCGACAGCGAACCGCCTCGGTAGAATCGTTCGGTCGAAGGAAGCAGCATGGAGCGCGAGGTGTCACACAATGACATCTACCGTGAGCTCGGCGAGCTCAAGGGCATGATGTCTGCCCTCATCCTTCACAGGGAAAGGGATAATGACGACAAAAAGGAAATTTTTAAGCGCATCGGCCTGCTTGAAACCCGGATGGGTCAGGTGGTCATCCTGGCCGTAGTCGCCAGTCTCGTGTTGCCACCCGTGTTCTCGTTCGTTGGCCAGCACTTCCAGCTCAATCTTCGCCCCACTGCTGCTGTCGTGAGCGGCAAGCAAGGCTAGCCTTGGAGAAACCTCATGGTTCCCGGTATGGACCCCACCACCGCCGCTATCGTCGCCATCGCAGTCGCCGCCCTGTCTGAGGCCATCGCCCTCAGCCCGCTGCGTGCCAACAGCATCATTCAGCTGGTTCTCCAGTTCCTGCGCCTGGCCTTCCCAAAGCGCTGACGATCGGCCCAAGACTCGATCGCGCCATCGAGGACTGGCATGCAACCCAGCCACCCAGCATGCCAGCCCCGGTGATCGAGCATCATCCGATCGACGAGGAGCTGCAGACCGGCGATAGCCGGCTGCTTGGTGGTGCAATGGAAATCAAGTCGCCTTGGAGCCGAGAGTGACCAATACCGCCTCGATCACGCTGCAGCAGCTGTTCCGGTACTACAAGGCCCTGCCTCACCAGGCAGCGGCCATCACTGAGCTGGAAGCTGACCTGCGTCAGAACGGCTACGAGGACGCCATGCGCCGCGATCGGCCGTGGTTCCAGGCCTGGAGCCAGGACGGCAAGCAGGCTGATCTTGCCCCTGCCCTGGCCATTATCAAAGAATTCGAGGGCTGCCGCCTGTCGGCCTACCCAGACCCCGCCTCCGGCGACGATCCCTGGACGATCGGCTACGGCACCACCCGCTACAGCGATGGCCGGCCGGTCAAGCGTGGCGACAAGATCAACGTGATCGAGGCTGACCTGCTGCTTCGGCAAGAGATCGATCGCATCTGTCAGAAACTCGCAGGCACCATCCCTGGCTGGAACGAGCTGGGCGATAACCAGAAGTCATCGCTCGTCTCCTTTGCCTACAACTTGGGTGATGGTTTCTACGGCGGCGCCAACTTCAACACCATCACAAAGGCCCTGCGCGAAAAGCGCTGGCACGATGTGCCCGGCGCCATGATGCTCTACCGCAATCCCGGCACCAACGTAGAGGCCGGCCTTAAGCGCCGCAGAAAGGCCGAGGGCGATCTCTGGCTTAAGGACATGCCCGACATGCCCGGACGCCAGACGTTAGACGCCGTGAAGCTGAACGTGCCCTACTTCAGCCAGCGGGACAACAAGTCCGGCCAGGGCTACCGCGAGTGCTTCAGCTCCAGCTGTGCGATGGTCGCGGCGTACTTTGGCGAGGTCAAAACTGACGATCAGTACAACGTCACACGAGCCAAGTACGGCGATACCACTGAAGCCAATGCTCAGGTCAAAGCACTCACCGAGCTCGGCCTCAAGGCGCAGTTCCTGCAAAGTGGCACTGTGGCGATCCTCGAGCGTGAGATCCGCGCCAGCAGGCCCGTGGCGGTCGGCTGGCTGCACCATGGCACTGCAGCGGCGCCTTCGGGTGGCGGGCATTGGAGCGTAGTCATCGGGTTCGATAAAGAGTCCTTTCTGCTGAACGATCCCTACGGCGAGGCCGACGTCGTCAACGGCGGCTATGTCAACACCAGCGGCGCCGGCGTGCGCTACTCACGCAAGAACTGGCAGCGGCGCTGGGAAGTCGACGGTCCGGGCAGCGGCTGGATGATGCTGGTCACGAAGTGACGAATTGCGACTGAATGGTCGAGCCTGTCGGTTCGGCGGTAATTTGATTCATCCCATGCAAGTCGCATGATCCTCCACGACCTTGAAATCCGCCGCCTGTGCCAAGACGAGCGGATGATCGTTCCCTTTGATCTCGACCAGCTCAACCCTGCCAGCTACGACCTGCTGCTGGGCAACGAGATCATGATCGAATCCGCCGTCAGCGATGATCTGGTGCGGGTCGACATCAGCGAATACTGCCAGGAAGATCCCTACTACCTGCGCCCCGGCCAGTGGATCCTCGCGGAGACCTGGGAGACGTTCAACATGCCCGACGACATCGCTGGGCTGTTCTTTCTCAAGTCCAGCCGCGCGCGTGAGGGCCTTGAGCACAGCCACGCCGGCTTTGCCGACCCTCAATGGAACGGCTCCAAGCTGACCCTTGAGCTCACCAACGCCCGCCAGCTGCGCTCACTGCCGATCTGGCCGGGCAAGAAGATCGGTCAGATGGTGTTCTTCCTGATGGCTGGGATCCCGGACATCTCTTACGCCGCCGTCGGACATTACAATTCGCAACCTCAGGTGATGCCGTCATGGGAGTCAAACTAATCCACCGCACACCCGACGCCGAGCGTCTGATCGTGAAGATGGCGCGGGTGTCGGCGCCGAACAACGCCAACAACATGGAGACTGGGCCAAAGCTGCTGCGTTACCTGATCAAGCACAGGCACTGGAGCCCGTTTGAGATGGCTTCGATGTGCGTTCAGATTGACACTGAGCGTGACATCGCAGCGCAGATTCTGCGACATCGGTCGTTCAGCTTCCAAGAGTTCAGCACTCGCTATGCGAAAACTGGCATGGCGGAAATTCCAGCGCTCAGGCGTCAAGACACCGCCAACCGGCAAAACAGCATCGACGACCTCCCGGACAACCTGCAGTCCGAGATGGAGCGAAGAATGTGCGTGCTGATGATGGACTCGTTTCGCTTGTATGAGGACATGCTGCACGAAGGCATCGCCAAGGAAACCGCCCGCCGGATCCTGCCCCTCTGCACGCCCACCACGCTGTTCATGGTGGGTTCACTCCGGTCGTGGCTGCACTACATCGATGTGCGGTGCGATCCATCGACTCAGCTTGAGCACCGCGAGATCGCCGAAGGCTGCCGGGCTATCTTCAAAGAACAGTTTCCGGTGATCGCCGAAGCCGCATGGGGATGAGATTCGCCACCCGCGACGGCAGCGTCACTCCTGAGGAGGGTCTCAAGACCGCCTACGAGCTGTTTCGCGACGGCCGCCCAAAGGAGGCGGCCATGATGTTTCTCGTCTACGCCGATCCCGACGACATCGGCGTGGTCGGCGAGAGCGAGTACACCGCCCTGGCCAAGCACCTGACCGAGATCATGGCGAACGTCGCGATCTTCAACATGCTCTGCGACGAGCAAGTGCAGCCGTTGCTCGATGAGAACGGCGAGCCGGCTTACAAAACCTCGCCCTGGTACGACGAGGACTACAGCCCCAGCTGATCAGCAACTGCTCCAGCCATCGCCTGCGCCCCATCCTCGAGCAGGTGAGCGTAACGGCTGGTTGTGAGCGGACTGGCGTGGCCGAGCAGGCTGCCGACTTGCGGCAGCGTCAGTCCGACTTTGGTGATCGCCACCGATGCCCAGTGATGCCGCAGGTCGTGCACCTTGAGGCCCTTGATGCCGGCTAGTCGCATCAGTTCCTCCCACAGCTTCTGATACCCGACTAGGTGGCCGTCGCCGTCCCCTGCGATAATCCACTGTGTATTGGATTTGAGACGCAGTTCTCGCAAGATGAGAATTCCTGCAGGAGGAATATGCACTACGCGCTCGTGGCCAACCTTCTCGCCGGTCTTATGACTGTCCGGCGGGATCACCATCAGCCCTGCATGCTCGTTGACCCATTCCCATCTGCCACGGCAGATCTCGCCCACGCGGCAGCCCGTCAGCATCAGCAGCCGTACCAGCTGCGCAAAGCGCCAGCGCAGTGGCGTCGTGGCTATCGCATCCAGTGCAGCCACCAGCCGCTGCCGCTCTTCGTTTGACAGGTAACGCCGCCGCTTGCGCTCGGTGTTGCTTGGCACCTTGGCGCAGGGGTTGTCGGCCCGCATGCCCCACAGGATTGCCAGGTTGAACGCCTTGCGGAGCACCGCCAGCGTCCGGTTGGCCTGGATCGGCCGAATGCGGGAGAGCAGCCGCATTACATCGGCGCTGGTGACCGTCTGCACCTTGTGGCGGCCGAGCGCCGGGATGATGTGGACCGCCCAGATGCTCTGATAGCCCTGCGCTGTGCGCAGCCGGAGCTTCGGATAGTGCTCGGCGAGCAGGCGCTGGTAGAGGTCGGCCATGTCCGGGCCGCGGCGCAGCTCCTGGCGGGCGCTGGTGGGTGCATGCCCACGTGCCACGGCGGCGAGGATCTTGTGCGCCTCCTCGCGGGCCAGGGTGCGGTTGAGGACGTCGGCCCGGCCGATCTTGTGATGCTGCTGCTTGCCGCTCGGCTCGCGGTAGCGCAGGTACCAAGTTTCGACCCCGCTCGGCAGCACCAGCAGGCCCAGCCCGGTGACCTTGGTGTCGGGCTTCCACTCGCGTTTCATGCGTCCCTCCATTCGCGCACTATTCGCGCAGATTTGCGCGAATTAGCGGTAAGTTGCGCGAATGGCTCGGAAATTGCAAGCGCGAATATCAATGTTGAATCATAGGTTTAGTGAGGTATCGTGAAGTTCCGTGAGACCATAAAAAACGACTTTTAATCAGTTGTTCAGGGCCGGAAATGTGAACGAAAACAAAGGGTTGGCATTAGGCAAAAACACTGTTCGCGCACTATTCGCGCAGTCGGGCCCATAGCTCAACGGTAGAGCAGTCGACTTTTAATCGATTTATCCGAGTTCGATTCTCGGTGGGCCTACCAATCCCGCACTGATCCCAAAGAAACCCTTGGCTCCAGGTGCTGATCGCTACCGTCTTTGAAGACCTTGTGCGGTGGCGCCCATGGCGGCCTACCTCCTTGAAGTAAGCGCCAAGGTCGTGGTGCATTCCGACGTCGAGTCGATCGAGGAATTCCTCGAGAACGTCTACGCGCGGATCTCAGAGTTCATCCCGAGCGACGAGCACATCGTCGACATTGAGCTGGATGCCTTTCCCCTACCCCAGGAATCAGGTGGATCACCAGATCTCGGATACGGAGCTGATACCGAGGAAGGAGGCGAAGCTCCGGTTTCGTGACCAGATCCTGCTGAGGTGGGACTACTGCTGCGCCTACTGCGCCGAGCCGCTTGGAAGATCGGCCACGCTGGATCACGTTGTTCCGAAGGCTAAGGGCGGCGCCACTGAGCGCCAAAACTTGATTCCAGCATGCCTCGCGTGCAACGCGCACAAGCAACATCACGACTGGCTGCCGTGGTTTGAGTCTCAGTCGTTCTTTTCTGAGATCAGGGCCCAAATCATTCACGAATGGGTCTCGCAGCCCATAGATTGATGCTTCCTCTGATTGGCAGAGGGCGTTCCGTTGTGGCAGGCAGCGGTGAGGCGTGCGGATGCGTGAGTCGGCGTCACCTGCCACCCCTATCGCGCCAGCAGGTGGTCAAGGTACAGCTCCGCCTGCCAAAGGTCCGAGCTGTAGCGGCAATACCCCTTGGCGCAACTGACGTAGTACAGCTCGCCGCCGCCTTCCGGCTCAAGCGTCTCGATGTAGCCGCCGTCCCGCTCGTGACGGCTGATCACTATCGGGTGGGACATGACTTAAAGACCGAGCACTGGGCAGCGAACCTTCCACCAGTCTGGCGAGCTTCAGGCCAGCCGAAGTCGCAGTCAGCATTCACTGGCAGCCAGTGGACGCACTGCCAGCACATGGGCTTGTTTTTGGCATTCTTTTGGTGTCTTCGGCGGAAATCGAAATAGATCCTTTCCGCCCTGAACACTGCCTCGTTCGCGTCGGATGTTTCTAGGCAGGTCTTCAGCTGCTGTTCAGCTGTCGACCCGAGCCTGATGCGCAGATACCAGATGCTGGCCTCCTGATGGAGGATCATGCGGCCGGCGTGGTATCGCTTTTGTGCCATCCGAGCGCTGCGTCGATCTTGCGACGAAATTCTTCAATGCTGCCGTCATTATCGATGACAACATCAAATCCGTCCCAGTCGTCCAGACCACCTTCAGAAACGTGTCGGCCATCATGTACGGCTGATGGACGCACGATCTTCCAGAGCTGGCCGCCGGCGGCCTTGACAGTTTCCGCCTCGTTTAGGAAGCGGACATCGTCGGTGACGACATGGTCGTGCCGGCTGGCGCGGGCATGCCAACACTGCAGCCAAGTGTCTGCACCGATCCGCTCGCGGCCCCATTCTGTGCCGAGTGTCTGCAGAATCCACCGGACACTGCAGCCAAGCTCAGGCACGATGAAGCCTTTATCGATCCAGACCAACTTCAGGGCATGGTCTTCGCGATAGCCGAGGCTGACCAAGAACGACACCGCCATCCGCTTGAGCGGCTCGGCAAAGCTGACCGGCTGGAAGCAGTGGTGCGTGAGAACGGTTGCAACAAAGGTCTTCCCGGATTGCGGCGCCGGGCTGTAAAGGCCAATGATCATCGGTCGAACTCCTGAACAGCCCACCAAGCGGCGCGAGCCTCATCAGCGCTGTTGCGCATGAATTCTTGCCAGAGGCCGGTGTAGGTCTTGCGCAGCGGATGGCCCTTCGGCAGCTGGTCGCGACCTGACTGCTCGTAGAGATATTCAAGAAATTCCGCCTTGGGTTGTTCTGTAGCGGGGTGGCAGTCAAACATCGTGTCCAGCAAGCAAGCGAGCGTGTGCGAGAGCCTCTGAGTGGGTCACAAACGAAGGCCCCCAAGTGACGTAGTTGCCGTCGAAGCACCATGGCTGGAAGACCAAGCCAAGGCCGCGATCGACGGGGTGGACGCCATAGCAGGGATGGTTCTGGCCTTTCCAGACGCCCTGCTCAGAGTGAATCACCATTCTGGGGCAAGGCCAAGCACTTCGACCTGGCAGCCAGGGTGAAGTTCAGCGGCGGTCCAGTGAGCGTTGGTGGCCGTGACGGCCCAGGTGCGCCAGAGCGTGGTAGTGCCGTCTGGTCGAGTGAGGCGGACGTTGTAGAAGCCGGGCATCAGGGGAGGATCTTCTTGAGAACACAGATGGCTGCGATGCAGAACAGCCAGTAGCCGCAGGCTAGGAGAAGAGCGGTTTGGAGGGTCATTGGGTGTCATCTACGGCTGCAGACTCGGCCAAGGCGGCGCGGGTGCGGTTGAGCAGTTGATGCACATGCTCAAGGCTGACGCCACTGACTCCAGAGGCAATGATCAAGCCGTACCAGGAAGATAGCTGCTGCTCCAGCTCGGAGCACAGGGCTTTGTAATCAGTCATGCCCCTCCAGCTCGGCGGCGATGGCGAGGAGTTCGGCGCGGATCTGATCGTGCGCGTCCCACCAGTCCACACTGTTGACAGCAGCGCGCAAGTAGTTGGCCGCATCCGGCACCACCTGATCGGCAGCAGCTCGCAAGGCGGCGGCGATGGCAGGCAGGTAGTGCCAGTCATCTGGCTTGCCACTGGCGGCACGGTTGAACTCCCAGAGCACTTGTTGCGCGGCGGGGGAGAGAGGTTTAGTCATTGGTTCCCCCAGCGGGCAAGGACGGCGCGGGCGAAGCCGACAGGATCGGCGCAGCCAAACTCTGGAGAGGTGCTGATCCAATAGTCGTACAGCTCCTCATCCGTCGGCCCCTGCTGCTCGGGCTGGGCCAGGGCGGCGTAATGCCGCTCAATCAGTTGCACCAGCGTGTCGGCGTTGAAGTTGGTGACCCAGCCGCAGCGGATCAGCTTGTCGCGCAGGGTTTCAGTCATCGAGTTCATCTGATTCTCCGCGCAAGATTGCTAAGTCGGATTCTGTTGCAGCCCTGAGTTGAACTTCGATGCCCAACATAGGGCCACTGACTTGCATTTGATCCATGAGTTCTTCAAGCCAAGCAAGCGCAAAATCCCTTGCTGACACCCATCCAGCGTCGTCGTCGTCATGCGGCAGTATGTAAGAGTCGTGCTCGCGACATGGGCCGCTGATTTCCCAAACAATCTTGGCGGTAATGTTAGTCATGGCGAGTCATGGGCCGAGTAGGTGCAAGCAGCCCGCAGTAGCAGGCCCAAAAGTCAGAAGCAGTCCAAGGTGTTCCGCTCTCGTGGAGCAGTGGCATGGCATTGCTGATGGCCTGCGCATCCCGGTAGTTGACGAAGCTGCCGTAGTCCTTG
>Ga0070749_10000459_pt1 | contig 27566 bp, 34 predicted proteins | sample VirMetDEL_Nov_18_FD_75180 | JGI IMG/M metagenome (GOLD analysis project Ga0070749, IMG submission 75180) | Aqueous microbial communities from the Delaware River and Bay under freshwater to marine salinity gradient to study organic matter... | ecosystem: Environmental > Aquatic > Marine >...
AAAGCCTCGGTACGTAGTACCAAAAAATTGCCTGTATTTTAGGTCCAGAAATAGCCCTAAATAATGTTTAGGGTTTGGGGTTATTATGCTCTATTTTTCACTCTCAATATATAGCTAAGAAAATAATTCGCCTGGGATTTCACGCACAAGGATATTTATATGGTAATCACAAGGTATGCCTATTTCAAACCAAGGACGGTATTAGCTCGTCTTCTATATGTTTTAGACATGACTCGTGGATATGTAGGAAGTATGTCTAAATCACGGAAGTTTTTATAGCGTTCGCGGTCATACCTAGGCAAAATCGGTACCGTTGTTCTTTGATTTACAACTAATACACAAAGTCTAACCAATTTGTAACATTAAACATATTTATACTAATCGTGTAAAATAGTTATTATTTTTATCTCAATTATTTTACATTATATCCCAGACCAAAATGAACCCTATATGGAAATGGCTAAGGAGCAATGTTATGAATCTACGGTATACAACAGAGAAAGTCACAGTCATACCAGACTGGAGACTGGCAATTATTAATATTTCTCTCAGTATGTGCGTTATATCATGGGTAGTATATTCACTCTACACGGGCAAAACGTATGTTGAAACCGAAATACCCACAGGGGTCACAAGTGCTTGGGGTCTAGGAGGGAGCGAGTTCAAAGAAAACCAATTAAACATATACAACAACAAACCATCATTTTGCAATAATCTCGATAAATATGCATTTAACTACTCAGCCGACTGGTACTACAAGGCACCAATATGCGCTTACTACACAGGTTCCGAACTGATTTCTAAATTACCATCTGGTAATGTCATGTTCTTTACCACACATATATCCCAAACGATAACACAAAGGTACACCAAACCTTCATCGGGGTGTCTCTATAATCCAAACGGAATGGAAGACGTTTATGTTAGTATGAACCAGTGCATACACACAGAATCAAACAATATTCTAGCCACAGGCATAGAAGACAGTTATTTTGCGTTCAATCATTATTACGATTCAACAATAGACTCAGGTTCCAAACCAAAAACGTACATTAGAAAAAAAGGATCAGACGATAACTTATATACCTTCGAAGAAGGTGAATCCGTCCGTCTAAAATTATCAGATTGGTTAAGTTTGGCAGGTGTAGAATTAGACAAACCACTCGATGAACAAGGTTCCGAATTCAAAAGAGAAATATTAGGATTTAACGGCGCCGGTGACGATATAAACAAGTACCCATACGTAAGAACAAGTGGATTAAGATTAAACATAAAAGTCAAGTACCATAACTACGAACTTCAGAAAAAAATACATACCAGTGTAGGTAACAAAGATGTATACGCCATAATAAACGTCGAACCAAAACTCGGGTGGTTTTCTAAAGGCGACGAAATACACTACAAACAGTTACCAAATTCGTCAACGTACGACATAAATAACCCAATTGATTTAACCACGGGACAACCTAACGGTATTTATACCAATTTTTACAGGTACGGTATATTATTCGATATACAACAAAGTGGTCTCATTGGTGAAATAGACTACGTCTTCGTTTTACTCCAACTAACATCCGGTCTCGTATTGTTAAGACTCGCATCTACAATAGTAGGATTCATAGCAAAGTTCATGATGGGTGAAATATCACACGTATACAAAAGTGTCATACAAGAAGAGTACGATATTGCCAAAGAAGCTGCAAGGTATGCCGCACAGGCGTGCGTTGCCGCAAAAACGTTCAAACAAGCCGATGAAGACGGAAGGGGTGATCTCGACTTCGAAGAATTAAAAAGTCTTGTAAGAGAATCGTTCTCAAAGAACTTTAACTCAGAATCAGACACAAACAGTACAAGTGATACCAGCGATACCAATAGTTTGTTCAACGAAGACGACATAACCGCAATGACATTCTATCTCATGCGCGCAGCCGATGATAAACTCAAAGATAGAATTCTAGAAAAGAAAGAAAAAACAATGGACGAATTAAAAAAATCGAAAATTTCATTACACGAGTGGCAAGAACTCTGTACGGGAGGCGTTCTCGAAAGAAAAGAAATGAAAACAATAATGGATCGAAACACGTTCATAAAAGAAGTTCGCGAAAAGATTTCTAAAAAGAATAAATTGAAAAAGTTATTCTTAAAAAATAAATAAAAGTTTTATCTATTAATTCCATGTCTGTTTAAATAATTTTGAGTCATATTATTAACCATATCAAGTTCTTTCTTTAAAGCCTGTATAAGCTCTTTAAAATATTTTAATGATTTTTCACCATGTTCAATCGCTTTTTTCATAGATTCAACTCGCATTTCTAATGTTTTTTTATATCTTATATAATTATTATTAGATAATTCTTTTTTATTTTTTATAAGACTTTTCAACTCACTATTTAATATATTTAATTTATTACGATTTTGAGATATAGTTTTTTTAATACGAGCACGTTTTTTTTCAGTATCGCGGATTTTTTTTTCTTTACTATTTAGATAATTCATAAAATCTTTGAATACTCTGTTTACCATTTATTTATATTACAAAACATTTATTTTTCCAAAACGTTTTAAAACATTGGAACTTAAAATACCAATTATTACAGTTTTAGCTAGTTTTCCCACGTTTATAAAAAGCGAGGGTTTTGTATTTTCACCGTTATGTATTTTTCTAATATCGCTCAAGTTTTTACATATCTCTATATAATCACCTTCTGGTATCTTATACTTGTTTTCGTCGACTAGGCTCAATACTCGACGTAAACAATTATCCATATAATATTACCATTTTTTTATTCCATGTTTGAAATATAATCTATTATGTCTATTCTCATATATTTATCAGCACAAAAATATTTATTATGACTTTGAACATCTTTAAAATCAGATTTTTTGATTATTGTTTCATCAGTTGTGATATACATAATTTTATGTTGATAAAGTCCATCATATCTTGCTTCTAAATAATACGTAGTATTACCATAATCAGATGTTAGAGTATACCCTGAACCATCTTCTTCACTTCCTTCGACTCTAGCGACTTTAGTAATTTTCCATTTGGATGCATTTTCATAACTTGAATCAGAATTTGTGGTGTTTCCACAGTCAAGTATTACTGCTGCTGCACTGTTTAGAGAAAATTTACAGAAATTCCATTTATCATTAACAAGTCTATTTATACGAATAGTATCATTTTCACATTTCATTTCTTTTGTGTCTACAAATGTCCATACCGAATTTTTAAATTTGGTCTTGTCTATAGTATCTGTATCTGATAAACTCATTAATTCTAATTTTCCATTTTCATCAGTAGTTATAGCATGAGTACCAACACCAAACCCCATAGTCACTGCTCTCAATTCCATAGTATTACCTTCTTTATTGTAAAATGATACAAACATTCGGTTATCGTATGTCTCGAAATCATTAGCATTTGTAGCTTTGTTTGTTTTCTCATTCCATTTACCTTTTTTTAAATCCTGAAGCAAGTAGTCACCATCTTCGTATTTAAAATAGAATGTATCGACCATCTTATCTGCAGCATCATATGCTTTATTATTACCCGGACTGGCAGGTATTAAATAAATAAATTCATCACCAATATTTAAATTTGTATTCTCATTATAAATCCAATACTTGTTGATTACAATGTCAACTTTTGAAGTTGTAAAACTATTTGTTACTGGCGTATATGTTACCGTTTGTGGTACTGTCATATTTAGTGTTGCCCCTAAATCTTGTCCGCCAATTCCTATTTCATGACCGTCTTCTGTTTGTTCAAGACCGTTATATAATAATTTGTTAGTATTATTATTCATAATGACGCTTATTTTAAATCTATTATTTCCCACAACGGAGTAAGTTCCATCACTCACAATAGATACACTATTTTCTCCAAAATTGTCTAGACTAACTGCATTTTCAGTTGTATCGGTATCACTTGTTTTTTTAGTTTCAAAATTTATAGATTTGTTTGCGGAATCAAGATAGGTTCCATCTTCACCACTTACATAATGTTCAATATTAAACCCTTTTACGTTATCAGTAAAACCTATATTGTTTTTCCAGCTAAGAGTAAAAGTGACGTTTTCAGATAATTCGTTATAATCGATACCACTTGGACTTGGAATTGGGCCTTCACCATTGATACCATTATCGTATTCTATAGTATAACCAACAATACCATCATCACCTTTACTATTACTCTTATCGGGGTTAAGTGTTCTTTCAAACTTTAAATCCGAAATTGAAATTTTGCCCGTTTGGTCTGAGGGTGAAGGTGAAGGTGAAAGTGGAGTACGCCCTTTAACCATTTTTACAATATAATAAATTGAAACAATTATAATAAGTGTTACGACTAAGAAAAGAATACCTCGCGTTGTATCCATTTATTAGTAGTATACATTTTTATTTTTTTACATTATTAATCAAGTACCATGTTTTTTTATGTATATATTTCTCCTGAAAAATTCATTTACATTTGTAATAGTCGAATCATTTAATGTCTTAAAACCATCCCAACCAAATAAATATTTATCTTCACCATCAATGTTTGCTTTTAACATTATTACCTTCTCATGACCTCTTTTATTTTTTTCCAAACTTTCCGCTATTTCAATTTCAATAGCATCTATAATATTATCACCAATTTTTCTAAAACCATAAGTAATAAGGGTTTGCCCAAATACTTGAGCAGAAAGTGGTCTATACCATCCACAAAGAGAAAGAGTATCATTTTCATCTAAACATTTTTTTTCAAGTTTAAATTTTATACCCGTATCATCTAATGCTACTAATCTTACGTTACTGAACAAATTCATCGGAGTAGCATCTGATTCTTTATAATAAAAATAAAAATCGTAATATTGATTATCTATTGTACGCCCAAGAGTTTGACCTGTACCACTATCCAATCTTGGTTCATAAGTAATCGTTTCCGGAGTTAATAAGTCCGTTGTTCCAACTAATTGATCATTTGAAATTTTAATTGCGAGTTTTTCTTTTTTTTCGTCATCTTTTTCATTCTTCCATAAAGTATAAGAATTGTATAAATCTATACTACTACTAGTCCCATAATACGCTACTATTTTGAAAAAATTATTACCTGCAAAAGAATAGGCACCATCACCCGATATTTCTACTGATACTGTTTCAAAATTATTTAGACCAAGAGGAGGATCATCTGTAGAGTTAGCCTCAATTGTTTCTCTTAGTTTCCAACCATTATCATTATCAAACGTTGTTCCGCTCATAACACCGTGAGAAACTTCAATTTTACTGACTTTAGCCTCTGTAAAACCAAGACCGTTCGTCCATGATAGTGTAAACGTAACGTTTTTTGATAAAGCTAATATATCTGCATCAGTATACGGTTCTATAGTGTATGGCTCTATCGTATATGGCTCACTACTACCGTCTGGTGAAAGTGTCCTATCAACTGAAATATCTGTTATACTGGGCAATACCTGTGTTTGTGCTGGTGTTTGTGCTGACGCCGGAGACTTTTCCTTTTTCCATGGTCCCAATTTGTTAAAGTATAAGTAGACTAATACAGCAGTTACTAATATAACTATTACCAAAAAAATTAGCAATGCATTCATTATTTACTACTACTATACATTTTTATTTTTTTTTGTGTATAATTTCGTCCTCGTCCTCGTCCTCGTCCTCGTCAACTTCAACCTCAATTTCCTCTTCAATGTATTCGTATTCCGAACCAGGGTCACTTTTCTCGTCTTCCTCTATGGCTCGACGCAAACGTTCCTCGAGCGTTAAACCGTCAATAACCGTACCGACGTACTCGTCATCGGGCATATCGGGATCGAGGACGTCGCCGTGGGCCAAACACACGTAACACGGCTCGCTCGGCGTTTCACCCGGGTCGTGATTGTGCATGGGCATTTTCTTTGTAACGGGTTTCTCCTTTCCAATACCGCGTTTCCTCTTCGCGGGAATAGAAGAGTGTTCCCCCTCCCTTCCTCCTTCTCCTCCACTACCACTACTACCACCACCCCCAGGTTCGACGGTACCCGAAGAACCCAAAGTTTTGGCGTGTTGTTTACACGTATCGTAACCCGGTAAACACCACTTCTTACACCGATCACCTTTCTTCGTATGGCATGTACACTGAACTTTAGGCTCCTCGGGTTTCTTTTCCATAACCTGACGTTTTTGTTTCGGTTTTTCCAAAACCTCGATCTTCTCGCGTAAAACCTTTACCGTATCCACGAGCTCACACATTTTCTCGCGGAGGTACTTATTTTCTTCTTCAGATTTACTGACCTTTTCAATAAGTGTTTGAAGTAACTTATTATTGGAAAGGACACTGTTGTTTATCTTATCCATGTGACTATTAGAGTCACGGACGACGTTAATGAGAATATTTTCAATCGAATCCGACATTTTGGTTTTTATATTTTTAGACTATTTTTATTTCACTTAGGTTATTATCTCCATTGACAAGTTTTATATTCCTTCCACGAACCCCCAAAACGACCACCTTCATCTTTTTCTATACACTCTTTTTTATCATCGTTTAATTTATCACATGTTAATGGCCAACCTCGAGCCTCAATTTCGTGTATCCACTTCTGATCATCATACACATCATCCCATCTTTTCATAAAATCTTCATACATTGGATTATCTAACGGATTATCATCAAAACTTCTGTGCCACGGTTTACAAGTGGGAGTGTAATATTTAGTTTGTTCAATTTCAGTATTAGCTCCAACCATATAGTTTACACGTTCTAGTGGTTTATCATAACTGTAATATAAACCATCACCACCCAATGTTCGTGCTACTTTTATATTGAAATCATCATCCCATTTATCAAGTCTAACCCAATACGTAAACTTGTATTCTCTACCTCTAATCATACCATTACCATAATCTATATTATTATAAGAATTAGTACTAAAATCATAAGAACCCGAAGAAAATTCACTTTTTTCAAAAGCATCATCATAAAATAAAGAATTATAATCATTTCCTTTATTACTTGAACTAAATCTCCAATAATGTCTATCTCCATTACCTTGTGGTGTATAAGTAATAACAATTTTAACCAAATGTCTACCAGTCGTCGCGTCGTCAAAGAAATCACCAATAATATCATTTTTTGATCCTAAATTAGACGTCGTACCCGCCTTTACCAAGTAATATTCAGGTATGTTAATATGATAAGCCTGGGGTAAATCCCTATCAGTTCTATATACCTCATATTTAACAAGGGGTAAATACGTGGGAAATTGAATTATACTTGAAAAGTCAGATGTAAATTCATCACTACCAGGTTTTTTATAACTAACGATTATTTCACCCTTATCATCATCTACAGAATTATTATGATTATAGTATACTCTAAAAAAGTACGATATACCAGCTTTTAAAACTATAGTACCAGTTTTTTCAGAAAATATACCACTGAAATTACTTTTATATATGACCTGTTTTCCATTAAGTGTTATTTCCACTGTACCACCACTTTTTGTACCCACTTTAAATTCATATTCACCATCTGTTTCGGGTACAAAAGCACCTTCCCATAAAACACCAAATCTACGATTTTGTGCTTCTATACCAATACTTTCTTTTAAACTTGATATATTATTACACATACCACTATCTGTTTCTTGTTCATAATCTAAATTTGTTTTATTAACTTCGAAATATCTCCATGTTAAATTGGCACGTGTACTTATTGTTATTTTTTGTTCATAAGAATTATTAATATACACGGAATAGGATTTTATCGTATTAGTTTGTTGATTCCACTCAAAAGTTTTTTCTGTATCACCCGTCTTAAATTGGTAATTTAATACAGCTGGATTTCCATATATTTTTAAAGTATAATAAGGGTCCGCGTTAACAATATCTATTACTTTTAAAGTTACCTTACCATCATTGTTTACATTTTTTAAAATTTTATAGGAAATAGGAGGAGGTTTTACTTCAAAGTTCACCGAAGTAACATTTTTAGTGTTCATGTATAAACCGTAATATTTATAACCGTAAGAAGTCTCATACCATTCGAATTCAAGGGTAGTACCGGCATCGTTCTCCGTAAACTGATGTTCGACTTTATCTCCAATTTTGAGTGTATAGTAAGGGTCTGGGTTAGTAATACCATATAAAGTTACAGTTACTTTCTTAGTTTCTTCGTCTACGTATACTGATATAGAATCGTATGTAGGAATGGGTGGAGGTAAAGTTAAGAGAGGTTCGTAATCAAACGGGGTCAAGTACCCGTCGAATGTATCTAGCCAACCATTATAAGGTTCATAAAACTTAACAATAATTTGATCACCACTGTAATATTCACTAAAATAAATTTCAAGTTTGTATGTTTTATTTTTTTCTAAATTTTTAATACCATATCTAGTTTGCATAGGATGCACCCCCCCGTTATCCACAACTTTAACACCGTCTATGTATAGATAACTCATATCATCAGATTCTGTTGAAAAAGTAAATGTACCTGTTTTTTTAGGTACGAAATACCCCGTCCATTTCACACCGTAATTATCTTTATTATTATTATCCAATAAAGTACCACCCGTACCATCAGTCTTATTTTTTATAGTTTTTGTAAGTCCAGTCTTAGTAGGTGTTAAACCCAAAAATGAACTAACATCAGCTAAATATCCGTCGTCTTCAAACAATTGCCAAACAAATTCACCCGTTCTATCAATTTCAAGTTCAGGTTCAGGTTCAGGTTCAATGACAATAATTTCACCAACGGCATCTTCCGGTATGTTTACAGGGTCATTATATTTAAATTTCTTTTTTGTGAAATACATTTCATTTTCTAAAATGTTAACTAATTCATTTGAATTAAAAAATAAATACATTGATTTTTCCGACGTCATTATAATTTGTATTTTATGCGTTTGATCTTTTATAAACGTATAATTTAATTCATCTTTACTCCAATCATAATACCGTTCACTGTCAGAGTCAATATTCAATTGTAATTTTCCATCAATATAAATTTTCATAAAATCATTATCATTATCAATCTTATAATAAAACCATAATCGTAAATATTTCACTTGATTAGCGTAAAAGTGTCCTTCATAATACATAGTACCCACAGAAGTATTGTCAAAATCATTTGACAACCTAAAATCTCTTATAGAATCAATTGAAAAATTTGGCCCCAATGTTTCAACAGTTCCAGAATTATCTGGAACAAGGTCTTTTAATTGCGATACACCTTGAATTTGTTTCTTATAATATTTCCAGGAATAGTATGCTTTTTCTGGTGGAGGTACTGTAAATTGTACATCACTTAACGCTATACCAAAATCACTATACACAAATTCCTTTTCGGTTATGAAATGGTTTGTATCTTCATTGTTATAATATACCTTAAGTTTATTAGTTCCAGAAATGTCTACATCGAACGTTTTGTTATCGATTAGTTTGGTATTATCAACAGTTGTAAAGTTTTTAAACATAGTATCAGGATCAATACCCTTTTCAAATTGTTTTGTATGATACGTTTCACCTTTTTTGTTTACGAATACAAATATCCACTTCTGAACGCTATTTTCTATACCCGCCTTATTACTCCACTGTACACTATAATCATTTACTGTATATCCATAACCCTCCTGTCTATCCTTTTTTCTTACTTGACATAATACTAAAATGATAAATAGAATGATAGCTATTAAAAGTATCATTTTATATATCACGAGATAATTTTTAAAAATTTATAACATGTCTATAACAGGTCTAGAAGGTGTTGGTGTTGGCGATTGTACTTTTGGTCTGTTTTTTTTAGATGTTGATGCTTTACTCATCATATTTCTTACCCACCAAACGAGAAAAACTACAAATCCTAATAAAACGAATCTTATGAATATATCTTGACCGTCCATTTTTTTATATTATACTATAATAAAAAAATGCGCCCTGTGACAACAGTATTTACAGAAGCACTTTTCATAGGTTTACTACTCTACTTTATAGTTATGTTTATGTCGAGATACGTATATAAAAGCGAGACGGTTTTGATAGTATCAGGGGCGTTAGTACATTTATTATTCGAGTATTCGCCTTTCGGCAATATTAACGAAAAATGGTGTAAAATGATATTTAATTAAATAAAAGTATCGGTATCGTTATCGTTCATTTCTTCTAAAAGAGAATCTCTATCGCGACAAAGGTTAAACAGTTCGTCGTTCAAATCTCTCAGTTTATATTCTATCTCTTCGTTATACGAATTCAAATAGTTTTTATAAAATTCGCGCTCGTTACCTACATCGTACCCTTTGTCTATGAGAACACCTATAGTATACCTATATAACCGTATTCCCATATCCGAAGCGTATTTTCTCACGGCATCTCTCTTAACAATGTTCGTTATTCTTTGTCTCGGTTTGGTTTTTCTGATCATAGTTTCAGTTTCGAGTATTCTATTATCGATACGACGTAACTCGGCCTCGTCATATTCTCTTTGTCTTCTTCGTAACCTTTCTATATCAGATTCAAATGAAGTACCGTCGTCCACGTTTTCTCTCGGTACCCGAATATACGGTAAAACGGAGTCCACGAGATTAAACCTATCTTCCAAGGTAAAAGACTCATCCGGTCTCGCCAGTAATTCGTCGAGTTCGTCGGCGTCTGCGGTCGGTAAATCTACATCCATCTGTACTACTTCATCGTCATCGTCATCCGAATCGTCTTCGTAATACCGACGCCTGTGCCTTTGTCCATTTTCGGTGGAAAATGGTGTAGGTATATCGAAAGTATCGTCACGCATGGTTACGCGTAAGTGGAACGTATTTTCATCGTCCGATTCGTAATTCGAGTTAGGACGCGAAACGCACTCGTGTACCTTCTTTATAGAATTACACATCTCGAGGTAATCACCCTCGGGTATTATCTTTGAGTTCAAATCTATCAAACGCATCAAGTTAGTAAGTTCATCCATTTTGTTTTTGTTTTTGTTTTTGTTTTTGTTCTTGTTTTTTATTTTTATTTAGTTCAACTTAGGTTTGGTACATTCACGTTTATAGAGTTATATTCGTTTACGACGTTCTGAGTAGAGGATAAAAAATGAATAACACGGTTCATCTCATTATCTATGTTATCGAGCTCTTGTATCTGTAAATACCTTAACCCTTCTCTATACTCATTAGTCACACGTAAAAATTCCTTATAAAATACATTTTCGTCAGGTATGTGTCCTTCACTTTGTAAATCGGTTAAAGTCATGTTCTCGTCTAAACCTAAAATAATACAGTACGATTTTATAGCTTCATTTTTAAAGTTTTGTGTTATTCTTTTCCTCTTTTTGGAATAAATCAAGGTGCGACGAAGTTCCCTTTTCTTACGAACTAATACCATACACCGTTCGTAAATAATATCCATTGGGTTTACACGCAAACTTGTAGGTAAAGTTCTCACGCGTCTACTTCTCTGTTCACCCCTAAAAATGTCGCGAAGTTTATTACACATTTCTAAATAATCACCCTCGGGTAATTCGTCGGAATGGTTATCTATAAATGTCATGATTTTTTGTAATGCTACATCATTCGAAGAAGTCATATTATATTAGTGTTTATTTTTTTTAATTACAATATTGTTGTAGTCTTCTAGATAAGATTTATAAAACTCTCTCTCGTTGGACACACACGGGTCTTTTTGGTAGAGCACCTTCCACGATTTCACGTTCTTCAGACCGAGTTCACGTGCACGCGTTCGAACCGCCCAGGCCCTAACTTTTTCGTTTATTACTTTTCTCGGACGATCCATTTTCATACTTTTACGTCTCACCGGTGGTGGTTTTTTATACTTTTTTTCTAGACACTTTATTTTTTCCCGAGCTTTTTTCAACTCTTCCCTGAGAAACTTTCGTTCCTGGTATACCTTTTCGAGTGTTTCTTCGATTATACGAATGTCGGCAAAAATGCTTTTCGTCATTTTTTGAAAGTAAAAGAAGTGCTTCTACCGCTTCTCCGATATTTTTGTGTTTCAAACAGAATCCGTTTTTACCAGCTCGTGAAATGCAAGACTCGTAAGAACAGTTTGGTCTCATGTGATATAAAAATAAATAGTTTAAGTTTAACTTAGGCTTCGGAATCACTCACAATTTCACCTTCCTCAATTTCATCTTCTTCAGTTTCTTCACCATCGTCAAATTCGCTTTCTTCGTCGCTTTCAACAACACTACCGTTATAATCATCAATGTTTTCGGGTAAAATGTCCCTGAGCATTTTCCAGTTTACGTAAGGTGTGAGTTGGTAATCGTCGATGAGATCGTCTAACGAAATTTTATCGGTAACACCCCAATCGTCATCGAATACCCAACGCCAATACCCGACGTTAGTTTCCTTTATTTCTAAAGGAAATAGTTCCACGGAAAAGTGTTGGTTTTCGCGGTACCCGGATTCTTTCAAGTCGTTAACTTGTTCTTCCATGTAAATGTTATACATGTGTTCGAGAATACCAATAGGTACGTCTTTAGTCGGGATTTTAGGTTCGTGAAAAAACGTTATGAAATGTGCTTGTCCATAAGACATCTCAACCTTTTTCTTATAAATGCCCATATACGCAAGAAATTTTTTATTGTTATGAGGGACGAGGTGTTCCGGGTACCCAAAATCGGCGCGCAAAGCGTACACTTCGGAATTTTTAAAACATAAATTAGAACAAAGATCGTTCAAGTGGGGAAGTCTAATGAGCGTGGTACAGTTTTTCATAAGTTCGTGTGTAAGTGTAGTCATTTTTATATATTTCAATTACGTATTAAATGTTTAAGTCCATTTCCATATCTTCGTGTTTAAATTGGTAATCAAGAACACTCAATCGTTCTTCTAACCTGTGTTTCTTTATAAACGCGTTATACTTGGAACGATCAGAAGAAAACTTTTCGTTATAGTATACTTGCCAAAAATTGAACCAGGTATTCGAAATACCAATAAGGGGAATCAAAGTAACTTTTTCCTGGTCTGATATAACCTTCAAAGCTTGTTGAATAATGCCAATTGGTTTATCGTCTTTGGTTTTTTCCTCGTGATAGTGACAGAACCACTTCACGTCTTTTTCTTCTGTGTTTATAAGATACACGTGCCCGATATACTCAATACCTTCCGGTTTAAACTCTTCGGGAAACCCGGTTTTAGTCTTAATACCCCATACCTCAACCTTATTTTCAATAGCCGGGTAATGCGAAGATGCAAGACCATCAAGTTCTGGACGCCTCTCTACAAGAATGTTCGACTTTACGAATTGGTAAAAAATATCAGACATTTTTATTTCTTATTTTTTTTATTATTATTCTTCACTTAGGTCTTCTTCGCCATCTTTTAATAACAAAAGTTCTTCGGCAACAATCTGGTAAAAAGCTACTTTATAAGCTAAAAACCCGAAAAGCGTCGCGCCCATATTAAAATCAAAAGGCATATCCATAGAATTCCAAGACGATTCTAAAAGTGCGGTTACTACGGGTATCAGCATTCTCTTATTAAGACCCGACGACTTTTCTATATTATCTACGTAAGAAGATAAAGAATCAACGTATGCGTAAGACGCCAGTGTTCCTAGTGTAGCCGATAAACCGTCCATGGGATCTTGAAATATAAAATGGTACGCAGAAACCATAGAGCCATACTTTAGTGTCGAACTCTTAATTTTGTTCTTAATTTCTTCATACTCGGCTAAACTTTCTTTTCTTTTCGTAGGACACGATATTCTTAGAGTTCTAGTGTACGGATTTATTACGGATAACAACATTTAGGATTAAAATATATAAAAGTATACTTTTTAAATAACATATGTATAATAAAATAATAAACACGCTAGGATGGGTAGGGTGTACACTACTCACTTTAAACATGATACCTCAAATATACAAAATTCATATCACTAAAAAAGCCGGGGATATAAGTACGACTTTTATAGTGGTAAACATATTCGGATTAGTATCGTATTCCATTTACGGGTGGTACAATAATTTGGTACACATTGCAATATCAACAACACTAAGTTCGTTTTTTAGCGTATATATGTTAACACTAAAATATTTATATACGAACCAAGAATTCGATTAGATTAATAAAATGATATTTTTTTTAAAAATTCGTTTTCTTTCTTTTCAAAGTCTTCACATCTTTTCTCACACTCGTATAACCTAACTTGTATTTCAGTAAGTTTATCAGTGTGATTAAATTCAACTTTTTTTACAGGTGAAACCGACCATTTAGAACCATACCTTCTTATATATTCAATTTCTTTTTTGTTATTTTTTAATTCTCTCAAAAGCATGTCTCTGTATTGACACGCGTAATTGTTAAATTCTCTACACTCAAATTCCCCGTAACAAAATTCTTCGTACGCGAGTAAACGTATGTGTTCATCTAATTTCCCCCCATTTTTCTCTCCATTTCCTAACCAACGTTTTGAACTTTTTAGTTGGGAATGATGTATCTCCTCTGTACAATCTTTTTTTTCTTGGTGCATCCGGACACACAAGTTCCTTTTCGTTTGCTTTTTCAAAGATAATTCTCTGAACGTCTTCGGGTAAATCGCGAGTCGCTTGAACAAAAGCGAGTTTGTATTCATACGTATGTAATTTTGAGTCGGACATTGCATTTTTAATTTTATTTTATTTTATTTTGTTTTTAAAAATAAAAAATGGTATCTCTAACTTAGGTTTATTTTCTACATTTATAAGGAAAAAGTACTGTATCATTCCAATCAAATTCTAAAACAATATTTTCACCGGCTTCATTCCTTGCATATACAAGTTTAGTGTACGGTTTTTTACGTTTTTCTGGATATTTAAAGTATATGTTATTCTGTGATGAGGATGATGACGAGGACGAGGACGAAGTCTCGTATATTGTATTTCTAATGGGGTTTATCATTCGACAAAAACTCGAATATATGTTATACATGCTTACTATTCGCATAGTTTTTTTATATAATATAATTAGAAGATGGTGTCTCTCCAGGACTTACCAAAAAAAATTCAATACATTGTCATAGAATCGGAATTCGTTAAGGGTACTAATAATTCGTTTTCTATAGACCTTACACTCGAGTCTAATTTACACGTCGAGGAAATATCACAAGTTATAGGTATAAAACCAGTTGACTTTTATGTCACGCAAGTAGGTGATAACGACACGACCGGCAGTACTAACGTTGCTAAATATGTAGACATAATATGCCCGGATGTTCCTAAACGAGCTCAATTACTAAATGAACGTAACGGTCAAATACTCGCGCGTGTACCTTTAGAAAGAAGTTTTACCGGGAGTAATTCTTTCATAATACGTGATAAGCAATGGCGTTCTTTTCAAAGACAAACGAATTATTTCAATCCCATATCTATACAAAAACTACACTTCGAAATGTACGAATCACAAGGTGACGGTGATTATAAAACACTTCAGCCGGATGCATCGTGGTATATGGTTTTAGAAATAACAACCATAGACGTTAAAGAAAAACCTGTAAACAGAGAAGTTCAAATTTTAGAGGCTTTAGGTAAACTTATAGGCAAGATCGACGAACTCAACGTAAACGTTAAGAAACTTCCCGATAAGCACGATATAGAAAAAATGGAAGCCGAAAAGAAGAAAAAATATCCGTTTAGGTATTTAGTCTTATTTATGGCTCTACTATTAGGTGGTTTTTACTTTGTAAAAAATAAATTTATTCCTTCACAACCTTCTTTTTAACAACACGTTTAACCGTTTTCTTTTTTGGAGTTTCTGGTTCTGGAACTGGTTCTGGAGCTGGTTCCGTAGCTGGTGTTGGTTCTGGCTCTGGAGCTGGTGTTGGTTCTGGCTCTGGAGCTGGAGTTGGTTCTGGCTCTGGAGCTGGAGTTGGTTCTGGTTCTGGAGCTGGAGTTGGTTCTGGAGCTGGAGCTGGAGCTGGAGCTGGAGTCTCTTCCTTTGGTGGTTCAATGTAATCGACAATCTGAGTGAGTATACTGTACAGTTTATCGATACGTACTTTAGACCTAGCAAGTTCTTGGGTAATTTGTTCTCTTATAGATTCCATTGCGTAATATATATAAAGGAAATATTATCTTTATACTAAATGTTATTCATAGGACCGACACTTCTGAGTGGTATAGGTCAACATACCAAAAAATACCTCGACATTTTTCCTGATAGCGAGTATATAGAGATACAGGGCGAAATACCGGAGTGTGAAAATGCATTTATATTTGCCTTACCAGTAGAATACTGGTTAAATAAAATACCAGAAATAAAAAAGAAAATTAAAAACATAACGTGTATGACCGTATGTGAAACTGAAACGGTGCACGAAGATTACGGGAAACTCTTCGAACTTTTCGATAAAATAGCAGTTCCAAGTGAATTTTGTAGAAAAATTTTCAAACGACAGTTTCCTGATAAACATTTTTTCGTTATACACGCACACATACCTTACAAAAAACCATACACGTTTTACCACATTGGTAACGTATACGATCCGAGAAAAAACTTTAATAAAATTTTAGAAGCTTTCATACGTTTAAACAAACCAGATAGTAGACTTCTGGTAAAAGCTACGTGTAATCAAGAAGTAAAATTAAATATACCAAACGTCGAAATAATAAACGGCCTGATAAACGACGAGGAAATGGAAAAAATACACGCCATAGGTGATTGTTACGTGAGTTTTTCTTCGTCTGAAGGTGTTGGTATGGGAGCTGTTGAAGCCGCACTAAGAAACAAACCTGTTATAATAACAAAATATGGAGGTGCGACGGAATATATAAGAACACCTTACGCAATAGACTGTGAACTTCAGGAAATACCAAGGGATGATTTCTTATACAAGGAAGGTATGCTTTGGGGTAAACCAAACTACGAGCAACTCTTGAAGTTCATGGAAGACGTTTATACGAAAAATATACGATATTACGAACACCCAAAAACACACATGATAACATCAAAAGAAAACGTTTTAAAAGAATTCCTCATTAACGTAATTGGTGACGAAAACGATCAAACCAGTGAGAATAGCACCGGAAGTGAGTGATCCTTTTTGGGCTATGAGCATTGCGACAATATCGTCGATAAACTTAACGTTCGTGGGTTTCTTTAAAACTTCGGGAACGACTTGGGAAATTAAAAGGTAAAGCGCCATTGAAATTATAACTGGTCTGAGTGTTCCTTGATCTAACATTTTATTATAACAATATTTTTTTAAAATCCGGTTTTACACCTAAACTAAACTTAGAAGATTTACTATTCGTATCGTATGAATGTTTCTTACAAAACCGTCCACACGATGCTTTAAAACTACACTTTTTTCCACTCATAGTTGTAGCTTGACATATATTTGAAACGTGTCTATTTTCAATAACTTTATCAGGAACTTCCTGGAGTATCACTATACTCTTTTTGGTTCTCAAATCGTCGTATTTTTTTCTAGATTCCCTAAGTTTATGAATACTTCTCGCGAACCTTTCACACTTTTCTTCGTGTGTTTTATAAAAGTTCTTAGCTATTTCGAAATCTTTTTTAGAATATTGCATTTTTAAATCTTAATTTATAGTATTTTCCACCTCGACTAAGGTTGCCAATGAACACACATTTATTATCAAGTATGGAAAATAGTAAAATAAATATTCAAATGCATTAATAACTACACATACCATTACTAAACATATCATGCACATAGCGTGTATAACTACCAAATATTTAGCACCAGAATATACACCAATCATACAAATAAAGGAAAATATGGTGTTTATAAGGTTTACTGCGTTTTGTACAAAAATGAACAAAAATAAGGTAACTAAAAAGAAACACTCGTGAACATGTGACATGTATTTAGTAAAAACTTCGTGTACTTCAACTTCCCTATCTACCTCTACACTCGCTTGTTCTATATCAAACGGTTCTGGCCTCTGTTCTTCTGTATTTACACCTATACACACTGTACCGTCTGGTTGTGTTACTTGATTATAATACATAAAAAGATAAAACTTTTAAATTTTATGTATATTAAATGCAAGGGATTTTGTAAAATATGTAACAACCCTTTAAATCCTTACATAAAATCAAATGATTTTGAAATAAGAAAAATAATAAGAAAATACAGGAAAATAAATCCTATTTTTATATGTAATAACGATTGTTTTTATAAATTTTTTGGACTTAAACTTAAAAGAGTTTGTTATTCATGCTTTGTGCGTTTCAAAAAACCGAGTATGGCAAATCTACGCGATAGAGAAATAGGTGCAATAAAAGATCTACAAGAACATAAACCCTTATCCTTATCTTCTACGGAAATATACACGTGGTTTATAAATTTACAAAATTACGTTAAACGACATTTAAAAAATTGTTTATTATAAGTAGTATGTGTGATACGGACACAGGACCAAACACGGGTTCCATAATTTCTTTAAATGCTATAGGAAAACAAGACACGTATCTTTTGGATAATAATAAAGAAAACTCTCTTTATAACTACGAACAAAAACAACACTCTAATTTTACTAAATTTCATAGGAATTTTAACGTAAACAGACCAAATGATCAAGTTATCAGTGATAACTGGCCTTTTGGCGAGACTATAAAAATTACACTCAACCCAAGAAACATGGGCGATCTACTTTCTAACATGTACCTCTCTATAAATTTACCCGGTTTATCAGGTGGTAGTGAATATTTTGCGGACCAAATAGGAAGACACATTGTTAAGTCAGTAACTATGCGCGTTGACGAATTAGTCGTTGAAAAGTATCACGCAGATTGGGGTATACTATATGACGAATTATATTTAGACGAATCAGAAAAACGAACTAAAAGATATACCATAAACAGAAACTTGGCAGAAGATACATCACTCGAGCTAGGTAATCAACTGTTAGGACAATACAAATCTAAACTACTTATTCCAATACCATTATTTTTTTCGAGAAAGTATGAAAGTGACGAGTATGAAACTAATAAACCAAACCGACCGTATTTTCCCACATGTGCTATACACAAACAAAAAATAATATTCGAGTTTGAGTTTTTTCCAAAAGAATTTTTTACGAACTGTACGGGTGCACTTTCTCTCGAGAGTTTCGATATAATAACAGAGGAAATAACTCTAGATTCGAGTGAACGTACATACCTATCAAATAAGAAACAGACATTCATAACAGATATAGTTAGAAAACACCCAACCACGGAAATCGAGGCTGGTAAACAAGAAACTAAACTCGAACTCGTACCAAACGTACCCGTAAAAACACTTAATTGGTTTTTTAGACGCGAAGAGTTTGAAAATGAAAAAATATCCGAAGGTGGTGGTACAACGCTCAAATCAAATCTATTCGCGAACCGTTACAACTTTTCATCAAACTCAGAATACTCAATTACCAATGAATTTTATAATCCAGTAATGACGAGTGCTAAAATATACGTAAACGGTCAAGATATACCAAACATTCAAGATAGTGATCACAAATATTTTAAGTATGTGGTACCATTTTCGAGTAGATTATCCCGACCTTTACGAAATATATACACGTATGCTTTCTCGATGAATCCGATTAATGTGGAACCATCGGGAAGCTTGGACTTTAGTCAACTACAATCAAACAGGACTGTTTTAGACGTTAAAATCAAAGAAGGACTCACGAATAACTATAATCTACACTTGTATTACGTAGGTTATCAAACTTTTGTTTTTGAAAATGGATTCATGAGACTCGCTTACTAAACAATTCGGTCTTGTTTTGTTTTATATAATTTATTATGTTATTTTTTATGCACCATCTGATAAAATTCAACTGCGCCACGGTTGTGTGAATTTCATCATTTGTACCAGGTATAGTATAACTAATTTTAGAAGACCTACAAAAGGGGTCGAATAACTTTTTACTATAGCCATCTAAACTAGACTTATAAGCACAGTGTACACTAAATATTTTGCCATCACCAGTCTTATATGATAGATTGGTTTTTTTAGAGTAATTCGTAATAAACCATTCAAGGTTACGTAAAGATATACCACCGGATTTGTTTAGTATTTGACTAAGTATAGTTCTATTTTCAGGCACTTTGTAAAATGTATCGATCGAGTTTAATAGTATGTCTGATTTATTCATATTATCTTATACGTTATTCGTTTTTATTTTTTAAGTAAGCTTAATCCCTACCAAAACATCTTTCCCTTCTAAACACTTATCATAATTTTGATCGGAATACGTAGGTGGTGGTAAAACACCACGGGTATATTTAGGTATTTTAGAATTTCTACACGTACCACATTTGTTATCATATTTTTCCATATTGATACATAACTTACTTTGTTTGTTATCCTTATCTATTCGTATAGCTCTACAATAATTAGACTGTGTCTCTAAAGAGTGAAAATATGGTTCAACACGATCAAGTTTTTTATTAGACGATATAGCTATTATAGGTGCAATCTCCTTACGTAAAAAAACATCACTCTTTTTTACTATATCATTGCGTAATATTCTATGTTTCATTTTAATATCGTAATCTTGTGGTTTTTCGACGTTTAAGTGTAAATCCAATGCATCGAACGTGTTTGGACGTTTGAGGCGAGGTGTATCTTCACACATACTTTCTAATATAGATTTCGTTTTCAACGCAATTTCATATCTTACACTCGTGTCTATATATTGTTCTTCCATATCATGAATTCGTTCCGAATTTTTAAGCCTTTTGTTTGAAAAAATCACTTATCTTTCTTTGGTTAGGATCGTCTATAAGTTTCTTTCTTCTGTTTGGTTTAGCTCTCGTTATTAGTTCCCCGAATATTTCTTCCTTAGGATCGTCAAAGAGAGGTTCTATCAAATCACACACGGGGTTCAAAAACTTGTTCAGAAAATAGTACGGGTAATCTACGGGTAAATTGTGTTCCTCGGCGTATTTTGGATCCTCGGCTTTCTCAAACGCCTTCGCTTTAGGGTCGTGTGTTTTAAGAAGTATATACGGAACTCTATCACCAGATTGTGGTTCGGAACCGGGTTGTCTCGCGCGCATTTTATTACGAACCTGTACGTGCGATAAGTTATCCGACTTATACGAATCACCCAATTGTTGAGAAAGAATAAGCTTCTCGTTAGGTACCTCACCTTCGAGAAGTTCTATAGCACGTTGTAATGCCAAAGCTTTGGGAGGACCCGTATCGCTACTCTCTAAAACGACATCGAGTAACTCTTTACACACTTCTCTCACATGTGGTGTGTTGTCACGACGAACAAGTTGAAGACCCTTAACATCTATATAGTCCATATTCATGTTCCCATCTTTACCTTTTGTCCAAAGTTTAGCCGCGTACCGTTTCTTTGAGTACAAAAAGTAAGGACAATATACCTTCTCCAGTTCAAGATTGTTCGGTTTTTTAAATAAGTGCGTACACTCTTCAGCAGCGCGCTCACCGAGTTCCCAACTATACTTTATAGCTTCTTCACCTTGACGATCACCTACGTCAAATTCAACCATGACAGAATCTGTATTATGTACTACGAGATCACCTGGTCCAACGTGAAAATGGTGTGATTTTGTTGTTAAATCGTATACATACCCATCAGTCTCACCCAAACATTCAAGTTTTTTAATTTTTATAGGAGATTTTCTTTGTAAAGACTTTGTCCATGTTTGTCTAAAAACATTTACTTTATCAGTACGTGTATTTATAGAAACATTGTACCCCAATTTTCGTCCTAACATATACATTCCCATGCTCCCTTCTTTACCCTTTACATCCATGCGCATGTACCCATTTTTATCTTTGTCACCATCAGCCATATAATATCCATCGACGAAAGATTGTATAATATCGGGAGTTGTATTTAAAATACAAGATGGGATCACCTTTTCCTTATGTTCATTATAAAATAATTTTCTATATCGTTTTACAATTTCTACAACATTACCATTTGCATTAAGTTTATAGACACCAGAACTTTTGATCGTATCATATATTTTCGTTTCAAATGGACACAGTTTTTGTATTTCTTCCAAATATTCTAATTTTGAATTGTTCAAAGCCCATGTACTTTTTACACCAGATTTACAAAAGTATGTACCACATGAACCATCACCAAAGAAAAATCCCATAACTTTTGCTTCTTCAATTGATACATTCGGATATGCGTGTGCCATAGATTCAACACAATTTCCGTGAAGTAACGCCGTTCCTACACCAACCTGCGTGGGTTTAGCAATCTCCTTATTTTCGAGTAAAAGACTATGATCTTCAGTCACGTCGACTATACCGGTATGTGTTACAACGCGATGGATATTTTTATTGGTTTTGTGACGTACAATTTGTTGAATTGGTGTAAACCCATTTTCGGTCCATACCTCGGCATTTATATACCCAATTTCCTTGCCGTCATCACGTAAAATATATTCATTTACGAGTGAATCAATGCGACACGTATGTACAGTACCGTTTTGGCGAATAAGTAAAGGTGTATCTGGTGTCACCGAATCACCGTACCTTACCTTTGCACCCGGAAAATTCTTTTCGACGTAATTCTTAGTATCTTCAATCATCATCCTTCCTTTACGCGTTACCGAAGATGCAATAGGGACACACGGTAACATACCTTTAGATGCACCCGTAAAACCATAAACGGAGTTCATGGACACTTTATACGCCAACTGTTTACCGTTATACATCTGTTTCAAAGAACCCGTGGAATTTGCCATATCTTTCTTAGCCTGTTTCCTAAACTGTTTGAGTTCCAAAAGAATACTCGGTAAGAGACTCGGTACGTTCTGAACAAACTTAAACTGTCCAAACGTTTCGATTTCCAAATTAGGGTACTTTTCCTTATTTTCGTATTTAGGATCCATTATAAGTGTTGAATAACACAAATTGTGTGCCATCATAATTGATGGGTACAGTGCTTCAAAATCAAGTGCGGTTATGGGTGTATAGTACGCACCCTTTTGAGCTTCCAGAACGGTTGCACCTTCGTACCCTTCAACCATACCTTCACCCCACGCTATAGTTGGTACCAGGTACCCCATTTCTCGCGCCTTTTTCGTCAACTGACTGAACACTTTGATTTGTTGTCCACGCTCGACGAGGTAAGATAAGGGTACCCACGTCGCTTTCGCCATCTCCAGGAGATTGATAAGGGTACACAGTTTAGACAAAAGTCTATGTGGCAAAAGAGTATCCTTAATACAATATTCAGCAACCTCGCGTAACTTTACGGGGTCCTCTTCGACAAATCGCGCAAACATCTCTTTCGCAGGCATATCTATTTTTTGATCACCCAAGTACAATTTAGAAACGTTATCGAGTTTATACGAATCAAGTTTGTACCCTTTCTTAACCTCGTGAAACAAATCAAAAACAAAACGTCCCGGTATAGGAACGAGTTTCAGATCGTTATCACCCAAAGCACTCGATGACAATTTTTTATACACCATTCTACACCGATAGTCCCTGAGTTTACTCAAATTGAAAAAGGACGAACCACACGAATTCAGTTCAGCTCTTTTCATTATATACTCCATATCAAAACCAAAAATGTTCCAACCGGTTATAATATCAATATCCATATCTTGCATGTACTTACTAAACGCAATCAACATATCACGTTCCGTATCGTAACTCAAAATAGAACACCCTTCGAGGTTCGAATCAGTATTCTTATAACAGAAACACGTCTTATCGTAAGGAACGTCGGTACCAAAAGTACACAGGGAAACGGCAATCTGAAAACAAGCATCACCTTCTATATCCGCATCAGGAAACTTACCCGTAGAACTGTTACACTCTATATCAAGAGATGCAACTACAAATGGCGCCGTTTCCGGTTTATCCACGGGTTTGAGTTCTCGCCAATCAGGACACGTCAAATCTATATCAACGTTTGCAATGTTATTTTCATAACACGAATCACCCGTATCTAACCACCCAGTCGATTGTATACCAGTTCTATGCATGAGTCTCAAAACCGGATCGAGGTTCGTCTCGAAAAGTTTAAGTTTTGTAAATTCATCAGGTAGTTTATGTTTTAGTTTAGAAACCAAACGCCTTCTATCACCATACGTTAAACAATCTATTTTCATAAAATAAAATTCTTCATTATTCTGAAACCCCCACACGTCCTTATACTTTACAAGACTATATTCGAAAGTTATATCCGGACACACTTTACACATTTTATCAAACCAAATAATAGCTTGATTTTTAACCCTTTCACGAGGTAACTTTACGAAAAAGTACGGTTTAAATTCGGTCGTCACACATACCGATAAACCGTCTTGAGTTTTACCGAACACGTGTACCAAGTGACTTTCGTCGTCGTCTTCCGTTTCCCAGGTAAGTGCTTGAAAAACGACCATTTTTCTTACCTCGTTAACGCTCAATTTTTTTAATATAGTATAATAGTAAATATGTCAGCTGCTTTGATTGACCTCGTCTCGGTCGGTGCCCAAGATGTCTACATCACAGGCGACCCACAAGTCTCCTTCTTCAGACAAAACTATAAACGTCACACTAACTTTGCAATTAAACCAGAACGAGTCGATTATATCGGAACGTTTGAATCGGGAAACGAAGTTTCTATCCCTATCAAATCCAAGGGTGATCTTTTAAGTTACGTATGGATTGAAAATCCAAATATTAACCACAATAACCACAACGATTCTATTTTCAAATCGGCTAATGTAACTTCGGATGAAACTACACCAACCGAATTTGCACTTTGGATCGGTGGACAAGAAGTGTGCAAATTGGATACATTGTTTATCAACACCGTACATAATACGCTTTATAATGAATCCCAAGCAAAAGCGTCGTGTGCAGTAACAACACAAACACAAGGTGTTAATGAATCTTTCAATTCGTACGCGATTCCATTTTTCTTTAGCGAAGACTGGACAAAGTCGCTCCCACTTGTTGGTCTCCAATACCACGAAGTCGAAATAAGAGTTAAGTGTAGAAACGGTACGTTTCAACCTACATCTAAACCAAAAGTATACGCGTCGTATGTATTCCTCGACACTCAAGAACGTGAATTCTTCACTAAAAGCGAACACGAACTTCTTATTACACAGACACAATACCAACCCATGAATGCTTCAGATACTTCCGTAGACCTTACCTACTTTAATCACCCAGTTAAGAGTGTTCACATTACTGCCGGTAACAATGATACTACAGCATACACATTTTCAGATGCCTCTATGTACATAAACGGTGTTGCTTTGTTCGAGAACATGTCTAGTGAATATTACAGACACGTTGTTCCAACGAGACACTGTTCAGTTCTTTCGGATAGTTTAGCAGAGGAACAAATATATACATGGCCATTTTGTCTTACCATGAATAAATCTCAGCCAACGGGTACTCTTAACTTTTCGCGAATCGATAACGCTACGATAAAAATAAACGGAACACCTAGTGCAACCGATGTAGATATGATACGCGCTTACGCGGTCAACTATAACATTCTCAGGATTAAGAATGGTATGGGTGGTGTCGCGTTTGGTAACTAATTTATTATATTATATTAATAATGCATTTATTAGCACTTGTCTTATCAGTGATAATGGGTACTATATATTACCAAATGATGGAAAGTTCTATACCGACAGAATCAAATTGTAGTTATATGGCGTCACCTACTACCGATTATCTCGCATTTTTATGGGGTATAATCGTAATGTATTACGGCTACTACAAATACGATAATCCACTTTTAACATTTTTAGGTTCTACGGTTATAATAGAACATATTTATCAACTCAAAAGGAAATAATACCTAATTAGTACCCGAAGATCCAAAACCACGGTTTCCGCGCATCGTTTTATTCAGCTCATCTACTTCCTCAATCAAGGGTGTTAAACACTTCTCTAAAATTAACTGAGCGATTCTATCCCCCTTTTTAATTTCGAACGAGACGTTACCGAGATTAAAAAGGCACACTTTTAGTTCACCCGTGTAATCGGGGTCAATTACACCAGCACCCACGTGTATTCCATACTTTACGGATAACCCGGATCTCGGTGCAATTCGACCGTAACACCCCATTGGTATAGACGCACATATACCCGTACTCACGATTTCCCTAGATTGTGGTTCAATGACTATATCGTTCAAACTATACAAATCGTAACCAACCGAACCGGGAGATGCACGTGTCGGTAAAGTAGCTTCTAAATTTATTCGTTTGATTTTGAGTGTTTCCATAATGTTTTTTATTATACTAAGAGTGTTTTCTTTATTATAATTAATGAAAATATACATGATAATATTAAAACAATATCACTATTTACAATTTCTTTATTTGTACCGGGAAATTTAAAAGCTTTATAATTTTTAAAGTGACATAATGTCTTTTCACCTCTATTCATGAAATAAGGTGATATACCCTTAATAAAAGAAGGACACGTCGAGTTTTTATCGTTTCTATTAATACTTGATTGTCCACTCATAACACCATCTTCATCTGTCCAAAATGAATTTTGTTTATCAATACGTTTGTTAAAATTTTTTATATAGTTCGTTTTCCGATCAATATAATTCGTGAGTTTATGTTTTAATAATTTACGGGCACCTTCTCGTGTTATAAAATACGCGGCTGCAGAACCACTAAATAAATACGGTCTACCTACTTTTGTGGGACATAAACCATCACAGTGTAAACTTAGCATATCCCAATTAATGTTTGTTAATTTTTTACGTAATTCAGAAACATTAGAAAAAAGAGGAAACGCGTCATCTTCAAGTATAAGTGCGACATCATTTGTATCATTTTCTAAAAAATACTTAACAGCTTGTAAATGACTATAATTACAACCTATCATAGTGTCCGGGTATAAAAAACTAAAATACCCAAAATATTTTTTAATTTCACTCTTTTCTATATTTTTTTTATAATATGCATTTATACGAGTAGGATAAATACCGACATCATTAAGTTTCTTTTTTTGAACTTCGTATCGTTTATTATATGATTCCAAATTTATAACATAAGTATTAAAATACATTATGCTATATTATATTATATATATAAAAAAATAATTCGTGCATTTATAAAATGAGTCTTAAGATTATTATGGGTAATATGTTCTCTGGAAAAACGACAGAACTCGTACGTCGTTTAAAAAGGTACCAAATCATAGGTAAACGTATTCTCGTTGTAAATTCGTATAAGGATACACGGTCTTCCGAAAGTGTTCTTAAAACTCACGATAACACGAAGTTCGAGTGTGTAAAAGTAAAGAATCTACGTGACTTAAAATACGAAAACATCGACGTTATTGCAATTGACGAAGCGCAGTTCTTTAGGGGTTTGAAAAAGTTTGTACAAAGAGCGCTCGACGATAAAAAAATCGTTCTATTAGCGGGTCTAGACGGTGATTATAAACAAAGAAAGTTTGGTGAAATCTTAGACTGTATTCCTCTCGCCGATAAAGTTTTCAAAATATCGGCCATGTGTATGGAATGTATGGACGGAACACATGGCCCTTTCACGAAACGTATCGTCAATAACTCTAGAAGAGAACTTATAGGGGGTAATGATTTGTATAAAGCCGTGTGTAGAAAACACCTTTGATTTTTTATACTCTATTAAAATAAATGTTCA
>Ga0070749_10000460_pt1 | contig 27554 bp, 19 predicted proteins | sample VirMetDEL_Nov_18_FD_75180 | JGI IMG/M metagenome (GOLD analysis project Ga0070749, IMG submission 75180) | Aqueous microbial communities from the Delaware River and Bay under freshwater to marine salinity gradient to study organic matter... | ecosystem: Environmental > Aquatic > Marine >...
GAAAGAATGCGTATTACCTCCGCAGGCAGCGTTGGTATAGGGACTACTAGTCCAAGTCAAAAGCTTGATGTAGCTGGTAACATATCTTTAAGACATACTACGGAAGATGCTGTAAAGTTTGGATCTGCTGGTGATTTATACGGCACGTCAAGTGCTAATAGTGTAAAACTTCAAAAACCTGGTAGACCTCAATACTTTCTTTTTGGAACTCAAACAGGGTACTTCCAAGTAAGTGACGGAACAAACAATATATTATTAAGAGCAGAAAGTACGCCTGAAGTAAACATATACAACACAGGAGCTTTAAACTACACTCAACATAGTGCTACAAACAATAATAACGGAAATGTGCTAACATGGAGTAATAGTACTTCAGGAAACGGAGAAAGAGGAAGAGTATCTATTGTAGGAGATTTAAGATTAGATGATTATTCTTCTGGCTCAGCTGTAAATGTAGTTAATATTGAAAACAACGGAGATGCTTACTTCTCAGGCAACGTAGGAATAGGTACAACTGATCCTGGAACTAAGCTTGAAGTAGAAGGCAGTGTTAATGGCGATGTAGAGGCGAGGATATACAACTCTTTTGACGATAACAATGCCTCAAGTACACCTAGAGCTGGGTTGTGGCTAGAAGCAGCTAGTAATAATGGTTACTTTAGGGTGCACGGAGCTCCAGCTGATACGGTGTCTAAGCACCAAATAGATTTAGGATCTTCAGCAGGTAGCAGCTTTTTAACATTTACTCTTGGAATTATAGAGCGTATGCGTATTACTAATTCTGGTAACATAGGAATTGGAACTACAAATCCAAATGAGAGGTTATCAATTGCTCCAAGCACTAACACATCAGCTGAAATAGGTTACGCGCATGTTGGATATATGGGACACAATACATATGCAGGATTTAGCCATGTTAATCAGAATACCACACTTAGTTATGCTTTTTTACAAGGTTCAAATGGAGAGACTTTTATAAACGCACCGACTGGGCAAAACGTAAACTTTAGGATCAATAATTCAACCCACATGATCCTTAATAGCGGTGGTAATATAGGTATAGGTACAACTAATCCAGTAGCACCTTTAGACGTAAATGGTAATATACAGATAACTGGATCAGGTAACACGTTAATATTTGACAACTCATCGGTAAAATGGCAGCAATATGTAAATGGAAACGAGTTTACATTAAGATACAATGGTGGTGCTTGGAGTGAAAGACTTAGAATAGATACAGATGGTAACTTGGGTGTTGGCACTACTAATCCTACGGAAAAACTAGATGTAAACGGAATTGTAAAGTCAACTGGCTTATATGTCACATCAGCACCTAGAATAGATGCAGGTGGTGGTAGCCAGCCAGGCCCAATACCAAACCAGTCACCTTCTGATGCTATCGTTAGATCAGGTGGAGACACAGCCATATATCTATCAGAACCCGATGAATGGTTAGTGGTTAATATAAGTGGAGTAGATTATGTAATACCGGCGTATCTATGATGAAGTTAACACCTGAATTAAGAAAAAAATTAGAAGCTAAAGGTAAAAAATTAGTACCTATAACTTTAGAGCAATTAAGCAAAGCTAAAAAATTAACAAATAAATACAAAAAAAATGATTACTTACAACTGGGACTGTAAAACAGTCGACGTAAAACCGACAGAAGGAGATTTAACTAACGTAGTGTACAATGTACATTATAAAGTAGAAGCTACAAAAGGAGACTATAGCGCAACATCTATTGGTACCCAAACGATAACTTTAGACGAAGACGCTACTTTTGTTTCGTTTGACGATCTAACTAATGCTACTATAACAACTTGGGTTCAAGCTGCGATGGAAGATGGACAACCTGCTGCAATTGAAGCATCTTTAGCTGAAGTTATTACAGAAAAAGAAACACCTACGTCAGTAACTATGACAATAGAAGACTAATATTAGTAAAAAACGTTAAATTAGCGTGATAATACAGAAGTAAACAATTAAATTTTATTATGGACTTAAAAATTAAAGACGAAGAATTAGTAAGGCTACAGGCTTTAGTAAACCAAATTAGCCAAGCACAAATGGAGCTTGGACAAGTTGAATCTAGAAAATTTGACTTAATAGCAGCTATCCCTGCTTTTAGGAAAGATTTAGAAACTTTTCAAAAAGAGCTTGAAGAAGAGTATGGTAAGGTTACTATCAATGTAAATGATGGAACAATCAGAGAGCAAGAAGATGGGGCTGATAAGAAAAATTAGTGTAGGTAAAGATTATAAGAACGAAGCAATGCATTACTCCGTAGGCCAAGAGGTTTACGGAGGACATGTTATAAATTCTATAATTGAAGAATCAGATATGTATAAAATATATATCATGAAAAACAATGAGATTTTGCCATGGAAAGATTTTAATAAAAACATGGCTATTGCAGTTGAATATAATTTAGAATACTAATGCACGGTTGGGACAACTTTATAGTGTCGCCTGTAAGATCAAGATATGACAATACTAAAAAAGTTGGTGATAAAGATCTTATATTAAACACTGAGATATTTACTCATAAAAACGTAAGCAATAACGCTATAGTTGTTGGCTTGCCTAAAAACAAACAAACTAACATAAAGATCGGGGACGAAGTAATAATACATCACAATGTATTTAGAAGATGGCACGACGTAAGAGGCAAAGAGCAAAACAGCAGTGGCTTCTTTAGTGAAGATAAATACCTAGTAAATGACGATCAATTATATATATATAAAAACAAAGACCAATGGAAGTCGCTAGACGACTATTGTTTTGTGAAGCCAATAGCTAATGATGATATGTTTTCATTAGACAAAGAAAAACCATTAGTTGGAATACTTAAATATTCTAATGACATACTTAAGTGTGCAGGTTTAAACGTTGGTGATAAAGTAGGTTTTATACCTGGAAGTGAGTTTGAGTTTATTATAGATGGCGAGCGTGTTTATAGAGTAAGAACTAAAGCAATTACAATTAAATATGAATACGAAGGAAAAGAAAGAGAGTATAATCCAAGCTGGCTATAGAGCAGTAGAAGAGCTAATTAAGGTAGCAGAAGAAAAAATTATAACCAATACGGAAGATGATGTTTCTGCTGATAGACTTAAAAACGCTGCAGCTACTAAAAAGTTAGCTATATTTGATGCTTTTGAAATACTTACTCGTATTGAAAACGAAAAAGCTATACTAGATAATAAACCTATTGAAGATAAAAAAGAAGCTTTTAGTGGTTTTGCGGAAAGGAGAAGTAAGTAATGTACAATCAAAGCTTATACAGAATAGTAGACGACCACATACCTATAAATGCTTTCAAAAGGCTAAACAAAGCTAAACGTTGGGATTATGGCTACAATAAAGATTACGATGTTGTAGTTATAAGCAAGACAGGCAGGATAGGTCAAGTATATGAGATACAGAACCTTAAAATAGCATTACCTCCTGAAAATAACATACATAAGTTTAAAAGCAATAAATGGGAGGTGATACCTTATCCCAAGGAATTAAATAGAATAAAAACAATATTTGATTGGAAAGAACTTCCAAGCGATTTTAAAAACGAATACATAGATTACATTGAAGCTGAATTTAAAAAAAGAGAAGAAGGGTTTTGGTTTTACAACAAGGGTAATCCTACTTATATTACTGGTACTCATTACATGTACCTCCAGTGGTCGAAAATCGATGTTGGAAATCCAGACTTTAGAGAAGCAAACAGACTTTTCTTTATATTTTGGGAGGCATGTAAAGCAGACAAACGGTCCTATGGTATGTGCTATCTTAAAAATCGTCGATCAGGATTCTCATTTATGGCCTCAGGAGAAACTGTTAATCAAGCAACTATTAGTTCGGACGCACGGTTCGGAATATTGTCCAAATCTGGACCAGATGCCAAGAAAATGTTCACAGATAAAGTTGTACCAATATCAGTCAATTATCCGTTCTTTTTCAAACCAATACAAGACGGAATGGATAGACCAAAGACCGAATTGGCATATAGAGTACCCGCTTCAAAACTCACAAGACGGAACATTACTAGCTCCAACAAACCTGAGGAACTCACTGGACTGGATACTACAATAGATTGGAAAAACACCGGTGACAATAGTTATGATGGTGAAAAGTTAAAATTGCTAGTACACGACGAGAGTGGCAAATGGGAAAGACCTAACAATATATTAAACAATTGGAGGGTTACAAAAACAACATTAAGGCTTGGTAGTAGGATTATAGGCAAGTGTATGATGGGATCAACCAGTAACGCACTTGACAAAGGTGGTAACGAATTTAAGAAACTTTACAATGAGTCAGATGTTACAAAACGGAACAGAAATGGACAGACAAATTCTGGCCTCTATTCTTTGTTCATACCTATGGAATGGAACTACGAAGGATTCATTGATTCTCATGGACTACCTGTTTTCGAAACACCAAGTGAACCAGTTTACGATCCTAATGGAGAGTTAATAGATGTTGGAGTAATAGATCATTGGCAAAACGAAGTAGATGGTTTAAAATCTGATCAAGATGCTTTAAACGAATTTTATAGACAGTTTCCTAGAACTGAAGAACATGCTTTCAGAGACGAAACTAAAAACAGTATATTTAACTTAACAAAAATATACGAACAAATAGATTATAACGAGGAAACAGTAGATTTAACTATAGGTAATTTTCAATGGTTAAACGGGGTAAAAGACACTAAAGTTATGTTTTTGCCAAACCAAAAAGGTAGATTTAAGTTAAGTTGGGTTCCTCCTTTAGAGCTACAGAATAAGATAATAATAAAAAATGGTGTTAAACATCCAGGTAATGAGCATATGGGTGCTTTTGGATGTGACTCTTACGATATATCAGGAACCGTAGACGGTAGAGGATCTAAAGGATCTCTGCACGGACTTACTAAGTTTAGTATGGAAGATGCGCCAGCAAACGAGTTCTTTTTGGAGTACATAGCTAGACCGCAAACTGCTGAAATATTTTTTGAAGATGTACTAATGGCTTTGGTTTTTTATGGTATGCCGCTACTGGCAGAGAATAACAAACCAAGATTATTATACTATTTAAAACGTAGAGGTTATAGAGGATTTTCTATGAATAGGCCAGACAAGATATGGAATAAATTATCTGTAGCAGAAAGAGAAGTTGGTGGTATGCCTAATTCATCTGAAGACATAAAACAAGCCCACGCAGCAGCGATAGAAATGTATATAAATGATCATGTTGGTGAAAAAGGTGGACAGTACGGCTCGATGCCTTTTAATAACACATTGAACGATTGGGCTAAATTCGATATAAATAGAAGGACAAAGTTCGATGCTACGATAAGTTCTGGTTTAGCTATAATGGCCTGTAATAGGCACTTGTACTCACCAAGGCAAAATGTAGAGAAAAGTAAAATAAATTTAAGTATAGCCAAATATATGAACAAAGGCTTTAATTCAAAAATAATAGAAAGATAGTATGGCTGAGTCAGTTACCGCGCATTATTTTCCTAGTCAAGTTGTTAGTGATATAGAGAAAAGTTCCATGGAATATGGACTTAAAATAGCCAAAGCTATAGAGTACGAGTGGTTTAATTTCCCAACTGGTACTGATAGATTTGCTAGCAATCAAAACAACTTCCACAAACTACGTTTGTATGCTAGGGGAGAACAATCAATACAAAAATATAAAGATGAGTTATCGATAAACGGTGACTTAAGCTATTTAAACTTAGATTGGAAGCCAATACCTATTATACCAAAATTTGTTGATATAGTTGTAAACGGAATATCAGAGAGAACCTTTGATATAAAAGCATACTCTCAAGATCCATTTGGTGTATCAAAGAGAACTAAGTACATGGAAGGCATAATTGCTGATATGAAAACCAGAGATCTTAATCAGTTTGCTGAAGAAGCTTTTGGTATTTCAATTAGCACTACTCCACCAGATCAACTACCCGACAGCGAAGAAGAGTTGCAATTACACATGCAACTTAACTACAAGCAAGCAGTTGAATTAGCTGAAGAGCAAGCTATAACTACTATATTGGAAGGCAATAAGTATGAGCTCATAAGAAAAAGGGTTAATTACGACCTAACAGTTTTAGGTATTGGTGCTGTAAAAAATGTTTTTACAAAATCAGAAGGTATTAAGGTTGAATACGTAGATCCAGCAAATATAGTTTATTCATATACTGAATCTCCATATTTTGAAGACGTATACTATATAGGTGAGGTTAAAACAATACCTATAAATGAAATTAAAAAAGAGTTTCCTAATCTTACTGACGCGGAGTTAGAAAAGATGAGTAAGCAAAGCTATCAGTCAAAAGGCTTTTATAATAGAAGCTTGACTGAGTCAACTAACTTAGATAGAAACCAAGTTCAAATACTTTACTTTAACTTTAAGACCTATGCTAATGAGGTTTATAAAGTAAAAGAGACAGCTACAGGCGCTAGTAAAGTAATAATAAAAGATGACCAATTTAATCCTCCTAATGAATTGCTAGAGGAGAGATTTGGAAAGATGTCTAGACAAATAGAGGTTCTTTACGAAGGAGCTTTAGTGTTAGGATCTAATCAATTGTTGAAATGGGAGTTAGCTAAGAATATGATGAGACCTAAAAGTGATTACACTAAGGTTAAAATGAATTATTCGGTTGTAGCGCCTAGAATGTATAAAGGTAAAATTGAATCATTAGTAGGTAGAATAACTACCTTTGCTGACATGATACAAATTACACACCTCAAGCTTCAACAAGTTATGTCTCGTATGATACCTGACGGTATTTATCTTGATGCAGATGGGCTTGCTGAAATAGATCTTGGTAATGGAACTAATTACAACCCGCAGGAAGCATTAAATATGTTTTTCCAAACAGGTAGTATAATTGGTAGATCAATGACTTCTGACGGAGATATGAATCCGGGTAGAGTTCCAATACAAGAGATACAGAGTGGCTCAGGAGGATCTAAATTAGCCTCATTGATACAAACATACAACTACTACCTACAAATGATCAGAGATGTCACCGGATTGAACGAGGCGCGTGATGGTAGTACTCCTGATAAAAATGCTTTAGTAGGTATACAAAAAATAGCAGCAGCTAATTCTAATACCGCTACTAGACATATACTACAAGGAGGTTTATATTTAACATCAGAACTTGCTGAATGTATATCTCTTAGAATATCCGATGTTATAGAGTATTCACCAACTAGAGAAGCTTTTATACAAAAAATTGGAGGGCATAACGTAGCTACGCTTAGTGAAATGGCTGATCTGCATTTATATGACTTTGGTATATTTATAGATCTAGCACCAGACGAAGAAGAAAAGCAAATGCTTGAAAACAATATTCAAGTTGCACTTTCAAGAAATGGTATAGAGTTAGAAGATGCTATTGACATTAGAGAGATTAAAAACATAAAGCTAGCCAATCAACTCCTTAAAATACGTAGGAAAAAGAAAGCCCAGCAAGATCAGTTGGTGCAACAACAAAATATACAAGCTCAAGCCCAAGCAAATGCTCAAGCGCAACAGGTCGCTGCACAAGCAGAAGTGCAGAAAAACCAAGCAATAGCTCAGACTAACTTACAGGTTGATCAAAACAAAGCGCAGATGGATATGCAGAAAATGCAACAAGAGGCTATGCTTAAGAAAGAGTTAATGAATCACGAGTTCCAACTTAACATGCAACTCAAGCAGATGGAAGTTGAAATACTAAAAGAACGTGAAAAACAAAAAGAAGATCGAAAAGACGAAAGAACTAAAATTCAAGCGTCACAACAGTCTGAATTAATAGATCAAAGAAAAAAAGATACACCACCTAAAAACTTTGAATCATCAGGTAATGATATAATGGGCGGAGGTTTTGGATTGAACGCGTTTGATCCAAGATAATAAACAATTTTTTAAATTTTATAATATTTTATTATGGCACAAGAAGAAAAAGAAGATGTAATCGAAGAGGTTACTGAACCACAAACAGATGCAATTGTTGAAGAAACACAGCAGCAAGAGGAAACACAAGAGCAACCAGAGTTTAAGAACGAGGTTCTTGAAGACGGTACAATTAAAGTAGATTTAAGATCTTTTAATACTAATTCTGAGCAGCAAAGCGAAGAGCAAGTAGAAGAAGCCGAAGAAGAAACTACGCAACAAGTTGTAGAAGAAGTTGCAGAAGAAGCTACCGAGGAAGTAACTGAAGAACAACCTATAATCGAAGAAGTAACAGACGAAGAAGTACTCGATAAACTAGAAGAAGACATAGAAGAAGCTATTTCAATTGCTGAAGAAAAAGGTACTGAGCTTCCTGAGAGCATACAAAAAGTTATAGACTTTATGGATGATACTGGAGGTAGTTTGGAAGATTATGTTCAATTAAATAAAGATTACTCAAATATGAGTGATAATGAGTTAGTAGAACAATATTTGAAAGCTACTAAACCTCACTTAACAGATGAAGAAATAAGTTTTGTAATGGAAGACTTATATTCTTACGACGAAGATTTAGATGACGAAAGGGATATTAGAAGAAAAAAACTAGCACTTAAAGAGCAAGTTAACAACGCTAAGAATCATTTAGAAGGTCAAAAATCTAAGTATTACGAAGAAGTAAAAGCTGGTTCAAAGCTAACGCCAGAACAGCAAAAAGCGGTTAACTTTTTTAATCGCTATAACAAAGAAACTGAGGAGACAGCTAAAGTAGCTGAGCAACAAAAAAGTGTTTTTAATAAGAAAACTGAAGAAGTTTTCTCTGATAAATTCAAAGGTTTTGAATACAATATTGGAGACAAAAAATTTAGGTTTAACGTTAATAATGCTTCTGAAGTGAAATCCAAACAGTCTGATATTAATAATTTCATTAAAAAGTTTTTAGATGAAAATAACAATATTAAAGACGCTAAAGGTTATCACAAATCGTTGTTTACCGCTATGAATGCTGATGCTATTGCAAACCATTTTTATGAACAAGGTAAAGCTGATGGTATTAAAGGCAGTATTGATAGATCTAAGAATATAGATATGGATCCACGTCAGTCTTATCAACCATCAACTCAAACTGGAGGCATAAAAGCTAGAGTGGTTAGCGGTGACAGTTCTTCTCAATTTAAAGTGAAAATTAAACAATAACAAATTAAAAATTAAAAATTATGAGTTTTGCAACTGGGGGAGCGTTCCCCGCAGGATTAACTCCTGCACCAACCAAAACGTTGTTCGATAAAAACTATTTAGCTATCGGAGACAACGACTTTAACTTTACTAAACAATTCTTACCAGAAGTTTATGAAAAAGAAGTAGAGCGTTACGGAAATCGTTCTATCTCTTCTTTCTTGCGTATGGTAGGAGCTGAAATGCCAATGGCTTCTGATGAGGTTGTTTGGAGTGAGCAAGGACGTTTACACGTAGCTTACGACAATGCAAAAATTGCTACAGTGAACACCGCTACTGATAACACTATCAATATCACCGGACACGCTATTAGAGCAAACCAAACTATTATTGTAGCTAACGGTATCACTACTGTTAAAGCTTTCGTTAAGTCAGTAGCTACTGACAGTATCGAAGCTTATCCTTTAACTTCTGCTACATGGCCAGCAACTTTCGTAGCCGCTGTAACAAATCCTGATCTTAAAGTATTTGTATACGGTTCTGAATTTGCTAAAGGATCTGCAGGTATGGCTGGTTCGATAGACGCTGGTTTCCAAAGATTTTCAAATAGCCCAATTATCTTGAAAGACAAATATTCAATCAATGGTTCTGATACCGCTCAAATTGGTTGGGTTGAAGTTACTACTGAGAACGGAGCTTCTGGATATTTATGGTACTTGAAGTCTGAGCACGAAACAAGACTACGCTTTGAAGATTACTTAGAAATGTCTATGGTAGAAGCTGAAAAAGCTACTGTCAATATTGACATCTTAGACAGCGCAGGAGTTGATTCTGGAGCTAACGTACGAGGTACTGAAGGTCTTTTTGCTGCTATTGAGTCTAGAGGATTAGTATTCAACGATCATGATTTCAATAACTCTACAGGCCTTACAGGTCTTGCTGAATTTGATCTTGTTTTACAAGAGCTAGATAAGCAAGGAGCAATTGAAGAAAACATGATGTTCTTAGATCGTGGTACTTCTTTAGCTATCGATAACATGTTAGCACGTGCTAATTCTTACGGAACTGGTGGTACTTCTTACGGAGTATTTAACAATTCTGAAGATATGGCTTTAAATTTAGGTTTCTCTGGTTTTAGACGAGGTTCTTATGACTTCTACAAAACTGATTGGAAATACTTAAATGATGCTGCTACACGTGGTCTTACTCAAGACATCGATGGTGTTCTTGTGCCAGCAGGTACTTCAACAGTATACGATCAGACATTAGGTAAGAATATCGCTAGACCTTTCTTGCACGTACGTTACCGAGCTTCTGAAGCTGATGACCGAAGAATGAAATCTTGGATCACTGGTTCAGTTGGAGGAAACTACACTTCTGACATCGACGAAATGAACGTTCATATGCTATCTGAAAGATGTCTATGCGTTCAAGGAGCTAACAACTTTATCTTATTCAAAGATACTACTGTATAGTTCTAAAACAAACAATGTAAATAATTACCCTCGTCTTAATAACGGGGGTAATATTTACTTTTTAAATTTTTAATTTTATTATATTATGGCAAATAAAAAAACTAGTACAGAAACTGTACATACTGAAGAGGTTTTGGTTGAAAAAACAACTACTCAAAAACCTAAAGAAATAAAAACACCAAAAAAACCTGATTGGGAGTTTAAAGATAGAACTTATTACTTAATGGATGGTAAGCAACCTTTAGTTTTAACTATACCTGGCAAGCATACTGAAAAAAGAAGCTTACTATGGTTTGACGAAGAAAAAGGTTACCAAAGAGAGCTAAGATACGCAACTAATCAACACAGTCCATTCGTTGATGAACAAGAAGGACCTGTAACTTTGGAGCATATCATATTTAGAAATGGATCTCTAACTGTTCCAGCGCGTAAAGCTAATTTACAAAAGTTATTATCGCTATATCACCCACTTAAAGATCAAGTATTTTTTGAATTCGATGCTGTAGCTGTAGCGGAATATGATTTAGACGATATAGAGATAGAAATAGATGCTCTAAACTTGGCTAGAGAATTAGACATAGACATGCTAGAAGCTATACTTCGAGTAGAATTTGGTAACAAGGTATCTAACATGACATCTAAAGAAATAAAAAGAGATGCTATGATATATGCTAAGAGAGCACCAAAAACATTTATAACGCTAGCAAACGACGATAACGTACATTTGCGTAATATTGGCGTAAGAGCTGTTGAGCAAGGACTTGTAAATTTATCACAAGATCAACGAAGCTTTAGCTGGTCTTCAACAGGAAGAAAACTATTTAATATACCATTTGATGAAAATCCATACTCAGCGCTAGCTGCTTGGTTTAAAACAGATGAAGGTGTAGAAGTTTTCAAAAGTGTAGAAAAACAATTAAAATAATCAAGCACTTATATGAGGTGGTCATCTCTATAGGTGACCACTAAATATAAAAAAAGAAATTATGGCAGTAAATATAAACACAGTTTATCTAAGGGTTTTAGCTATAGCCAATAAAGAACAAAGAGGCTATATAACTCCGCAAGAATTTAACACGCTTGCAAATCAAGCTCAATTAGATATATTTGAGCAATATTTTTATGATCTTAATCAATTTTTAAGACTGCCAGGCAACGATACCATCCATTCGGATGCTGTCGATATGTTAGAAGAAAAAATAAGTATTTTTGAAAGATTCGATGTTCCAATAGGCATCGGAAATCTAACAACTCTAGGTGTATATAGACTTGGTGCTATATACAATAGAACACTTATAGATGGCGTTAATGTTAAAGTAGAAGCACAGCGCCTTAATCCAAACGAAATACGACACTACTTAAACTCTCCATTAACTGCTCCAACAGTTAAAAGACCCGTATTTTACATACAAACAAATCAAATAACTGTTTTACCACCTGAAGCAGATAGTTTAACTATGAACTATATAGTTAAGCCCGCCACAGTTTACTGGGGTTATACTATAATTAATGATGAAGCGCTTTATAATCCTTCAACATCTACAGATTTTGAACTTCACCCATCAGAGGAAACTGAATTAGTTTTAAAAATACTATCTTTAGCAGGTGTAGTTATAAGAGATCCACAACTATACCAAATAGCAGCCGCAGAAGACGCTAAAAATATTCAACAAGAAAAACAATAAGACATGGCATTATTTAAAGGAACAGAAAGACAGTACTACACTAATAGCGCATCTTTTACGGGTGATGGGGTACGGGTTTTATATTCGCTAACTGCAGTGTTCAGTCCTGCGCCTGCCGAAGGAGAATTTGAAGTATTCATAGACGGTGTAGAGCAGAGTAGTAGTACTTATACATATGCGCCTAATCAAATAACATTTCTTACCGCTCCAGCAGACGGGGCTATAATACTGGTAAAGCAATTAGCAGAAAATGAAAAGCTAGGTAATTATCAGTATATATCTATAGATGATTTAGTTAACAACTTTAGGGTTGGTTATGTTGGAGAAGGTAAAATAATATCAAAAGTAAAAATACCTGATATAAATTTTCACTGCCAAAGAGCAATTGCAGAATTAAGCTACGATACACTTAGATCTGAGAAGTCACAAGAAATAGAAATACCTCCATCATTAAAGATGAAACTTCCACATGACTATGTAAACTACGTACAGTTTTCATATAAAGATGAGTCAGGTGTTGAAAGAATAATTTATCCAGCTAGAAAAACAAGTAATCCTACAGCTATAATACAAGACGCTAACTATGATTACGCTTTTGATAATGATGACTCGTTGCTAAAAGCTTTTGATTCAGAAACATGGAAAGCTTTTAAATCAGCTACATCTGTTCAAGAGAATGCAGAAAATATAACTGATCTAGACGTTGATGCCACTATGGCTGAAGGTAGAAGATATGGACTAACTCCAGAACACGCACAATTTAATGGCTTATTTTACATAGACAATGAAAGAGGTTATGTGTTCTTTAGTTCAGATCTTAATAGCAAAATAGTAACTATTAAATATATAAGCGATAATCTAGGTACTGAAAACGAAATGAGGGTACATAAGTTCGCTGAAGAAGCTGTATACAAACATATAGCTCACGCTATATTGGCAGCAAGAATAGGTACGCCTGAATATCTGGTAGCTAGATTTAAAAAAGAAAAGAAAGCTGCTATAAGACAAGCTAAATTAAGATTATCTAATCTAAAAATAGAAGAGATGAATCTAATAATGAAAAACAAATCTAAAATAATTAAACACTAATACATGCCAGAATTAAAGAGAACGTTCAGCGGAGGCGCCATGAACAAAGATCTTGATGAAAGACTCGTACCTAGCGGTCAATATCGAGATGCTTTAAATGTTCAAGTGTCTACTTCGGAAGGTGCTGATGTTGGCGCCTTGCAGAATATATTAGGTAATAAATTACCGACTAGCAGTATTGCTTCTAATATAGGTAATTATCCTTTTGTAGTTGGTTCTATACGTAGAGATGAAACTGAATGCATATATTGGTTTGTAACTAGTCAGACTAAAAGCTTGGTTATAGAATACAATCAATCTTCAAACACTATAACACCTCTACTTGTAGATGAAAACGGTGTATTGGGTTTTAGTAGAGACAACTTAATAACTGGCATAGAAATATTAGACGATTTTTTAATTTGGACGGATAACCTAACGGAGCCAAAAATAATTAAAATATCTAAATGGAGAGATGAATACGCTAATGGATCTTGGACGCATACGCAAGTAGATGGAGGAGATTTTGAAGAGAAGCACTGTACAGTAATAAAAGAAGGTCCTAAAAGCCCACCATCTTTAAAAATGGCTAGAACTACAAGAAGTGGACCAATATCTGCGACACTCAATAATAAGGCTTTTACCTACTTAGATGACGATGGAGATTGGCAACCAATAGAAACTGGTGAGTATACGGATCAAGATGGAGACGGTGATGCTGACTCTGCTTTAAATAGACCTCTAGCAAATCCTGCAAATAGTGAAATAATATTTTCTGGTACAGCTCCAGATTTTAGAGAAGGAGACAAACTAAAAATAACTTTGTTAAACACTGATGAAGACGTGCCTGACGAAGATGTTTATGTTATAGCTTCAGTAGAACAAACGTTTAAAGCTTATCCTAAAATATTTAAAATAAATATCGATGCAGTTAGTGAATATATAGAGCAGGGAGTTCAAAATTGGAAAGTTGAACTTATACAAAAACCTGCTTTGTTTGAAACTAAATTTGTCAGGTTTGCATATAGATACAAATATGAAGACGGAGAATACTCTACAATATCTCCTTTTAGCGGAGTAGCTTTTCTTGGTGATCAGTTTGATTATGATCCTAAAAAAGGTTATAATCTAGGCATGGTAAACCAATTAAGGGTGTTAGAGGTTAGAGACTGGGCACAAAACGTACCATATGGCGTCGTAGAAGTAGATATACTATATAAAGATTCTGTTTCAAATAATATATACGTAGTTAAAAGCATAAAAACCACTGATCCTGAGTACACGGATAGTGGAACTTTTCTTGATCCATATACTGGTAGATTAGAAATTGAATCAGAGTTAATATATAAAGTAATACCATCTAATCAAATATTAAGACCATATGATAATGTTCCAAAGAAAGCAAAAGCACTTGCAGTATCTGGAAATAGAATATTATTCGGCAATTATACCGAAAATTACAATGTAACTAAAGATAATAAAGAAATAACTGTTAAGTTTGCGTTAACTGTTTCAAGTGCAGAATATGCATCGACCTTCGCTGTACCATCAATAAAATCTCAAAGAACTTATCAATTAGGTGTAGTATATAGAGATAAGTATGGTAGAGAAACTCCTGTATTAACTGACACAACAGGATCTGTTACACTAAACAAAGGATTTGCAGTAAGCAGAAACCATATTAGGATTAGAATAACAAGCCCTATGCCAGATTGGGTTGATAGTTACAAATACTACATAAAAGAAACTTCTCAACCATATTACAACTTAGCGTTAGACAGACACTACGCAGCAGAAGACGGAAACGTATGGATAGCTTTTCCATCTTCTGAAAGAAATAAAATTCAAGAAGATACATTTGTTATACTAAAAAAGAGCACGATTCTGATAAATTTGTTGAAGACGAAGCTAAATACAAGATATTAGCCATAGAAAACGAAGCGCCAGATTTTATAAAGGAAGAAAATGTTTCTAAAGGTAAATTACAAAGAAATTTAATAGGTGGTTCTGGCAGCGTATACGCTGGTACTGGTTGGCCTTCGCCTGACGGTAGCTTTGTAGACATAAAAGCTGAAGATTGGCAAAAAATATATGGAGGTGCTGGAGATTCTCAATCAACAGCGATCCCAGTACACCAACTCTCAGATTTAGTTCTCAGAGTTTATAATGATAAAAATAGAACTAACTTTTACGAAATAGCTAACATACAGTATAGAGCAGATATTGCTCCTGTAGTATACAGAGTTTACATCCAAGGAACTTTTGACGACCAAGATGTTGCCTTTGTAGGAGATTACAATGAAAACGAAACTGATTTATCTTTAGAAATATTTCAAAAAACATCTAAAGCAAAACCAGAGTTTCAAGGTAGATTTTTTGCAAAAATACAAAGAGATCTTACTTTGAACAATTCATTGTTGCGCCAAGAGCAGATAGAAGAATATAGAGTAATAAACACACAATATGCATATGATCTGCAGGGTCGGAGTGGTAAAGGTTTTTGGAGAGATACTGTTAAAGGTAGATACCCAGGACAAACAGCTGTAAATTCCGGTACCAATACTTCAGCTCAATGGTTTTTCTGCAGAAACTCTTATCATCGCGCGCATTATGGCGGAGGACCTATGACTACTAATGGTGTTATAGAAAGAGGTGGAAAAGGTTCAATGACAGGTCAGGGATTCGGTTGTCGAGCTGGTGAAAATATAATAGAAATAGCTACTCACGCATTTGGACCTTCATTAGATAAATTTAAAAAGAATTAAGACAAATGGAGAGTTGGTGGTTGGACTGATTTAGGTAGAGAAGACAGAAGCAGAGAATACGCTGGCATGGTTACACTGCTAGAGACAATAGGTACGCAATTTAGATTTACTGATGACCCAGGTAAAGATGAAAATGTATACACTATCACTAATTGGTCTAGAACATATCTTGTAGCTTTCGACGATGTTTATGGATTAAGACAATTGACTAGAAATGCGCAAGAAAGAAATCTTGGTAGAACAACATTTAGCAGAGTGTTAAGATGGACAATAGAGCTAGACAAGCCAATACAATGGGCTCCGCAAGATAACGGAAAAACGACTCAATCGAGTGCTGCTTTAATTGAATTTGTAGATGTTTTTTCTGAAGATAAAAGCTTTACCTCTACAAATCCTGCTGTTTTCGAAACAGAACCTAAAGAAGTAGCTGAACTAGACTTGTACTACGAGGCAAGTAGAGCTTATTCTGCCACAGATCACGGATCAACTCAAAGATTGTTTTATAGCAATTGTTATAGTTTCGGTAATGGTGTTGAGTCTGATAGAATTAGAGATGACTTTAATGCTCCAATTATGGGCAAAGGTGTTAGAGTGTCTACTGTTTTAGAAGATCAATATAAAGAGGTTACTAAAAAATCTGATATAATATATTCAGGCATATATAACTCTACGTCTGGTATAAATAGATTAAATCAATTTATACAAGCAGAACAAATAACTAAATCTATAAATCCTTCGTATGGATCTATACAGTTGATGCAATTTAGGCTTGGTGATTTAGACGTTTACTTAGAAGACAACGTAGTTAAAATACTAGCAGATAGAGATGCTTTGTTTAACGCAGATGGTAGTAAAAACGTAGTTGCAAGTACAAATGTTCTTGGATCTATACAGCCTTACGCTGGAGATTACGGTATAAGTAAAAACCCAGAGTCTTACTCAAGATACGGCAACAGAGCATACTTCTCTGACAAAAATAGAGGCGTTATACTTAGATTGTCAGGTAATGGTCTCACACCAATATCTGATTATGGTATGGAAGATTACTTTAGAGACAAGCTAGCAGTGTCTGGGATAAAAGTAATTGGTAGTTATGATGAAAATAAAGATGAGTATAACTTAACTTTTACTGGTAATCCTTTTGATGAGACTATAAGGTTGTCAGAATATAATGAAACTGTTTCTTTCAAAGAGTCAATAAATGGTTGGAATACTAGAAAGAGCTTTATACAAGAAAGTGGTTTATCTTTAAACAATATATATTACACATTTAAAGATGGCCAGATATGGTCTCATGATAATGAAACTAGAAATAACTTCTACGGCACACAATATAATTCTTCTGTTAAGTTTATATTTAACGACGCGCCTGGTTCTGTAAAATCGTTTAAGACTTTAAACTATGAAGGATCTCAAGCTAGGGTATTTGTAGACGATCCAGATACAGACAATAAATTTTCAAATAGATTAGCAAAAGCGGGTTGGTGGGTTAGTTCTATAGAGTCTGACTTGCAAAGCGGCCAAGTTAAAACATTTAAAAACAAAGAAGGTAAGTGGTTTTACAATATACTAGGTACAGAGACTACTTTAGCTAACTTAGATACAAGAGAGTATTCAGTTCAAGGATTAGGATATGTGTCTGCTATAACAGGTGAGCAAGGACAAGATATAGAATTAGTAATAGAATAACATATAATGGCATTAATAAATTGTAGCATGGAAAAACGGGTGGTGGTTCTTACTGCCAACCAAAGCAACGTAACAAGCGTTACTTTAGAAATAATACCTGATCCAGGTTTTGTGATAGCAGCTAGAGACTTTGTTGCTGGAGCAAATCCTGACGCGGCGGCCATACAAAGCATAACGCTATCTGATAGCGAAACCACAGGTGGACCTCAAAACGATGGATCTTACACTGCTAATAATAAAATAAATGTTGTTGTAGACTTTGTAGATAGCTACGCGCCAAGCGCAAACGTTACTTTTGATATAGACCCTAGTGGAGCTGCTATAGCAGATTATTTAACACCCGTGAAGCTACAAGGAACTTTTGTAGTACCAGCAGTGCCAGATAAAGTTACTTTTGCGGCATCTAGTGTGTTAGATTTTGCATCTTCTGGCTCTACTACAGATTTTTACGCGTACGACAACCCTGGTGACACTGTAACTATAATGGTTATGACTATAGCTGCAACAACTAATGATTTTATAGACGAAGATCCAACGATAGCTATAACTAATACTAGTTATGACAATGTAGATCAAGATTATCAAATAACCAGAGTAGATACGTTAGACAGTTCAGAAAGACTAACTCAAGTCGTTTATACGATAAAAGCTACTATCCCTAAAGTCAGCAGAAGTGGTGATCTTATAACTTTCACAGGCGCAGGAGCTGATATACCTGGTTTAGATAAAAAGATATACGGCTATAGAATGAACACTGCTGATGCTGGTTTGCAAGGCATAAGTAGAAGACTAGAAGTGTTTGGTGATGTTAATGCTCAATTTAGAATAAAAATGGAGAGAGGAACCGTCTCTGGACCTACGTTTACTATAGATCCCACTAGCGGAATATATGTCTTTGACAACTCTCAAACTACAATAGCTAACATATTCGAACCGTCTACATCAAATACTACGTACCCATCTGAAATACAAAGCGATGGAAGTTATGATCCAGCTACGGATCCATATACGCTAGATAATACAGGTTTATTTTTCAAAAAAATATCTATACCAGCCGACGCTGCTGACACTGTATATAGATTTACTATAATACCGGAAACAGGGACGACTATAGACACTAACGCGCCGGGATATGTAGACGTTGATCCTGATCCAGATGTAATAACTTTTGACATAACTAGAAAAGGTTATGCGTTTTTTACTGCTAGCTATGAAGACAGGGTTGGATCAACTAGTACAGTAGAGTATTTTGATCACTTAGGAGACACCAAAGGCAGCGTTGAACCAAGAGGAAGAAAAAATACAGTACCTTCGCCACCATCTGACCAATACAACTATGAAATAGTAATAACAGATACGGCTAATGATTTTCATTTACCAAATGAAGAAAATACTTTTACGCTTACAGATATAAACTATACAAAAACATTAAATAATGGATTAATTACAGATCCAGTTGTAGTAGCAGAAGTAAGGGCAAATGCTAATGGATTTAATACTGCTGAGATACAAACAGGTGATCTATACGATAGCCATGCTTTGGCTGAAGCAGGAACAGAGCCTAGCTTAACTGTATCGCTAACAGAGGCACAAAGGCAAGCGCTAACTGATAAAATTAGTTTTAGTATAGCTAGCTTAAGCGATGATATAATTATAGTAGGCGATTCTCAGTTTCTTAAAATAAACTTTTTTACAACAGACGAAACTCCCGTGTACAAAAGCCAAACTATAGAAATACTTTCGAATTACAATGTAGTTGGTGGAGAAGATAATCAGTTAAACACAACAACTATAGCAGAGCCTGCGTTAGATAGAAGTAAATTATACTTAAACGGCACAAATGTACTTATAGATCGATGGGGAGATGACGATATAACCTTTGCTCACGATTTAGACACTTTTGCATTTACATCAGCTCAAACAGGTATAACTACTTTAGATTTATCATTTGATATAGCTGAAATGGTTAAAAAGTTTGCCAACTCTTTATTAAAACCAGCCGGCTACTTACAAGATGCTGGCTATTCTATATCTAAGCAGACTTCAACAGATGGTGTATCTTATAGTAAAACAAATATAACAACATCAACAACGCATGTTAAGTTTACTGTTAGCGGTGCGTTTTTAAATGCTCAAGATGGTTTACCTTCAGGGTATACTACTGGTAATTATACTTTATTGTTCGCGCCAAAACTAAATGATTCTATATTTGATAGCGCAGCACTGAGTATAGAGACACAACCAACTTTAACGTTAACTGATGGAAGCACTGTTGATAGAAATTTAGCGATATCTGATTTTTCAGTAATAATAAATTTTGGAAGTATATTATCTGGTTTATCTGCTTCAACATCTTATGAGTTTAACGCTAGCATAGTACATAGATTAAATAGTACTTACGAGTCGATAGGAGATGTAGAGGATGCTATAGGAAATACCGGAGCTTCACCAGGTTTAGCAACATACTAATATAACGAATATGCCAAATATAACATTTACATTAACACATCCGCTTAATCAAGCAATACAACCAGGTACAACTGATATTGCTTATTATTCCGACGCTAGCACCTATACATTTGCTGACTCTAGTACAGTTGCTTATGGTGATCCAGCGTCTATAGTAAGATTAGGCCCTATAACAGCCGTAGATTACGCTGAGCAGACTATAACTTGCGATGTATCTAGTAATACTATTCTACCTGCATCACAAGACTTTTTGTTTTTTAGTAAAGATAATAGAGCCAACATGACTAGTCTACTCGGTTACTACGCCGAAGTAGAGATAGAAAATAACTCTACTAAGAAAGCAGAACTTTTTGCTATGGGATCTGAGATATTTGAAAGTAGTAAATAATGTGTAACTATATAAGTATTAAATTAAAATGAAGAATAATTCACCATTAAAAAAAATAGATCCAGCAATGCTTTTAGCTAATGCACCACAAATAGTAGGTGGCGTAGCTGGTATTGCTAGTGGTATAATAGGTAGAAAGCCAATAAGAGAAGAGCAACAAGCTGCGCAAGCTGAATATAATAGATACAAAGCTCAACTTGAAGCTAGAGACACTTCTAACCCATATGCTAACATGGAGAACGTATATGAAGATCTTACGGTTAATACACAAGCAGCAGACTTTGCAGCGCAACAGCAAGCTCAAGGACAAGCAAACATAATGGATCAGTTTGCAGGAGCTGCTGGTGGAAGTGGTATCGCTGGCCTAGCACAAGCTATGGCGCAACAGCAAGCTCAATCAGCCCAAGCAGCGGCGGTTGATATAGGTCAACAAGAAAGATCTAACCAACTTGCTAAAGCGGGCATGGAAGGTCAGCTTCAAGCGCAAGAAAGAGAAGGTGAGCTTATGTCTAGGCAAATGGAGCAGCAGAAAACTAACACGCTATTAGGTATGGCTCAAGGTAGATTAGGTGCAGCTAACTTAGCTAGAGAGCAAGCTAAACAAGCGGTAATAGGAGGTATAGGTCAAGTGGCAGGTGGTGTATTGCCAGCTTTTGGTGAAATTGGAGCACTAACAGGAAAAGTAGGATAAAATGACAGATGATCAATTAATAAAAAACGCACAGAATCCATATCTTTATGGTAAATTTCTAGACGTAGGCACTGCTTTTAACAAAGGGTTGGTTCAAGCGAGTAATCTAAATAGAACTCAAATAACAGACCCAGTGAAAGCTGTTAAAAACAACTACGAAGATCAACTTGAGAAGTATTTAAACAAGTTACCAGATGATGTAGATTTAGGTGGAGTGCCAGCTAAGTATAGAAATAACATATCTAACTTTTTAATGACTCAAAAGCAAAATTATGTTATGCTTGCCAACCAAGTTAGTGATTATGAGGTTGGTAGTGAAATGTATATGGGTATAACTAATCAAATGAATGAAATAAGAAATTCGTTTGAAACGTTGAGCTCTCAAATGAAAATTTACGGAGATAGTAAAAAAGAGATAATACAAAAAATACGAAATCAATCTACGTCTCTTTCTCCAGAAAATCAAGCAAATGTAAACTTATTAAGAAGCGTATATAACGAAGAGTTTGATTTAAATATAGACGAGTACGGTAATATTAGTTTCATAGGCGACGATGGAGTTGTAGGTCTAAATGATTTACCAGGTTATGAATTGAAAGACTACAAGCTGGCTCAAGGCATGTTAAAGATGGGTGACCAAGCTTACAGTGCTGGTATTGTGCTTCAACCAGGTGGTATTAAATATAATCAATATCTCAACCAACTAACTTTAGGTATAGACCAAGGAGGTAGAAACTCTTTAATGTCTGTAGTATATGATGGTTTAATTGGAGGTGTTAGAATGATAGACGATCCCACAATTGCTCAAAATGTTGAAGCTTATAAAAATGGTAACTTAAATTTCGAAGACCTTAGAGATATTGTTGTAAACAAATACATGAACGCTTTAGTTGAAAACTCTAAACAGGGTTATAGAGCTAAGCAACGCAAAGCTTATGGTACAGTTAAAAATCCTATAAAAGAAAGAACTGACGAAGTGGTTGATCAATTACGTAAATTTGGTTTTACAGACGATCAAATAGCGGCATATATAAGAAAATCATCTATAGAAAACAAAATTAGTCTTGCCTCAATGCAAGATAATAGTCAAGATTCTCAGAGCGCATCAAGTGGTTATATCGGAGGAATGCAAATTAAATAATTAAATAAACATGGGTAACCCAACAGTTATAGATATACGTAAATATACAGCGGAGCAAAAAGCTAATTTTTTCAAAAACTATCCTAATGCAATAAGTGTAGGAAATGGAAAATACCAGATAGAAATAAAAACATCTATGGATGCTGCCGTAGAAAATATATCTTCTATAATTAACCAACAGAGAGATCCTGTTTTAGAAAGTCAAAGAACTAATATATATCAAAATATAAATAAAGTATCTGGCAAAAATATAAAGCCTGAAGAAGAAAAAGTGGTGACGCCAACGGGAAAGTCAATGCTAGAACAATCTAAGGGAAAACAAGCTGGTTATGTAGATAAAAAGCAATCAGATGCACTTTATATTCAAGACTTTCAAGTAACATACCCAGATAATCAGAAAGGGTTTATATCTTATTCTCAAATAAACGATCCAAATGTAAATCCTGAATTATACATTACCACTATTAAGTCTAAGCAAAAGTGGGAAGATCCAACTATTTTTGAGCCAAAAGAAATACGTATAGACTTAAAAGACGCTAATGGTAATTATATTGGTTTATCTGAGTCTAGAAAAGAATATCCGTTCGCTAAAGATTTAAACGAAATAAGAACAGAACTTACTGAACTTAAAAGTAAAAATAAATTACCTAAAGATATACCTAGTTGGCAAGGCGCAAGTCCTCCAGAAGAACTAGTTAAAAATATCTTTAAAGAAAGAAAAACAGAAGAAGACATAAATGATTACAAGGTTGCCGCGTATGATCGTTGGAGAAAGTCACATCCAGAAGGAGTTGCTGAAGCTACCGAAATTAGACTTGAAAAAGAAAAAAAATTAGGAACCGAAAAATATAATGAAGTTCAAAAGCTTGGAGGCTATCTAGAGGCAGAAAAAAGAGCTATAAAAGCACGACAGAAAGAAATAATATCTAGTAAAGAAAAAGGTCTTCCTATAGATACTGACAAAGTCTTACAACTGCAAAATAGAGTTAAAGATTTCCAAACGTCCGTTGGTGTATATAACAAAAAAGTTAAAGACATGCCAGACGTTATGTCTGATTTAACTAATATTGAAGAAGATTTATATGTGTTAAAAAAAGACTACAATCTTTTAAGGAAAGGCAGTTGGCTTACTACTACTACCTTAGGTGACCTAATATATGGAGCTGGTGAGTTTGGTGAAGCTTCAGCTAATCAATTTGGAAGACTAATAAGCGATGACTTTGAAGACTTTACTTTTATTTCCGATGTTACATTAGAAAGAAGAAAAAGAATAGCTGAAGAAAGAGAAAAGTTTAGACCAGATGTGTCTTTCGATGAAGCTTTTTCAAGTCCTGAAAATCTTGTTCAATTTTTATTTGAAGAGTCTTCAAGACAATTACCTATATTTGCATTGACAACGCTAACTGGTGCCTTTGGTAAACTTGCTAACTTAAGCGTTAGAGGCTCAGCCGCTCTATCAGGTGTATCGATGGCTACTATGTCTGCAGGTCAGCAGATAGGAGAAATGACTTACGAAGAGTATTTAAGTAAATATAATGACATACAAAAATATGGTGTTAATTTAGAATATAACGATCCTAAAAGAGATGAATTAAATAAATACGCTGTTGGTATAGGTGTTGGTTTAACTGAAGGCGCGTTTAGCGCAGTGCCTACATTCTTGCTTAGTTCTAGATTTTTTAAAAATGCTACTAATAGCTTCAAAAAAAGAGGCATGGCAGATTTATTAACTGGAGATGCAGCTAAAAAATACTATAGAAAAGAATTTGTAAAAGAATCTGTGTTGGGTTTTTTAGGTGAAGCTCCTTTTGAAGGCGCTACGCAGTTAATGCAGAACATAATTACTGGTCAAGAAGATATTTGGGAAGGTGTAGATCACGCTACGTTTTCAGGTGGATTTTATGGTACGACTATAGGTGGCGCAGGTGTGGCTATAGGTATGGGTGCTAGATTATTGATGCCTGAGACTAAAAAAATAGAAATAGATAATTTAACTAAAAGATTAAATAGTTTAAGAAAAGATTTAGCAATAAACATTAGTTTAAACAATTCAAATACTGTAGATGCACTAAGAACTCAAATACAAGACGTTAATTCAACTATAGAAGAAAAAATAGAAGAGTTTGAGGTACAATTTAGAAATAATTTTAGTAAAGGCGCTTTCGATGCATATAAATCAGCTAAAAAGAAACAAAGCGAACTAAGAGTTAAAGCTAAACAAATATATGATAGCGACTCATCTAATGAAGTTAAAAAAAGAGAAATAGATGCTTTAGCAGAAAAGTTTGGTTTACAGTCTGCACTTATAGATCAATTTAAGCAGAGTACAAATAAGTTTGATTTACTTAAGATTAATGATCCAAAAAAATACAATGACATAAGAGAGCAAGCGGTAAGTAAGTTAAAAGCAGAAGATGAAAGTTTTGGTGAAGGAAAAGTAGATGTTACAGAAGGCAAGATAAATAAAGTAGCATACGAAATATACTTAGGCCAAGAAATAGACGCTGATACACAAAGCGCTAACAAAGTGCTGAAAGATGTTAAAGAGAAACACAAAGGATACAATTTTGAAACAGAAAAAGAAGCTCTTGAATTTGCTAAAAATAGAATAAAAGATACTAATATTAGTAAAGTTGAGAGAGATTTTTGGAATGGATTAATTGAAGACGGAGGGGCTTTAAATGGACAAGCAGGTATATTAGACGGTATTTATACTTATATTTCTACTAAAGAGTCTAAGATAAAAAATGAAAGAGCTGGAACTGCTACTCACGAAGTGTCGCATTTAATTCTTTGGGATTGGATAACAGATAAAGGATTGGACATAGACGAAGTAGCAAAAAATATAGAAGGATATTTAAAAGAAACAAACCCTCAAATATATTCTGAAATGTTTGGTGTAGTAGACCCAACACAACGTGTTGAGGTTGATGCCGAAGGTAAATTTATTCCTGAAGAAATAGTAGTAGGATTTTTAGAGCGCATAGGCAGAATAGACACAACGAAGAAAATAAATCAAAGCTTCTTGTATAAAATAGGAAGATTATTTAATGATAAGGCTAAAATAACTACAGACCTTTCTACTCAACCAGCCATAATAGATTTTATGGTCAAAATGGGTACAAAAATAAAAGAAGGTACTTTTAGCTTGCAAGATGTGCAAGAGATTGAAAAAAGTGAAATATTTAAAGAGCTTACTACCAAAAAGAAAGCAGCAGATACTGGAGACATAAAAGCAAAACCGGAAACTAAAAAGTCTTTAAGCATATTAGACACTATAAATAATTTGGTACCCAAAGATGTCAAAACAAAACAAGAGTTTCAAAGTAGACAAGTATTTAACCCAATATTCAATGCCACTCAACCTGGAGGAGCTATATATAACTATGTTAATTCTAGAGCGCTTTCTGGAGAGGAAGCAGAAATAATGCTTGAAGGTATTGTTGATAGACTAATAAACTACGATCCAGCAGCAGTTAGAAAAACTAAAAGTGGTGAGCCAATTACTTTCGGTGAGTTTATATTTGCTAATACTAGATTTAGTAAGCTAGATGCTAAAAAACAATTAGCTATAGAATCTGAAAGAAAAGCAGAAAGTTTAGATACAGAAGAGGCTAGACAAGTTGCTGATGAGCCTATTGCTGAAACTACTACTGAAGCTCCAAGGGTTGAATATAAAAACTTAGTGGAAAGCAAAGTGCTACCTGAAGAAATGGTAGCTAAAGTAAAAGACAAAATACTACTTATAACTAAAACACTTAAATCTCGCATCGACGCTGCAGTGTCCATAAATAAGACTGTAACACCTTTAATGTCTGAGATTAAAAAAGAAATAGGTAAGCAAGCAGATATTGAGTTTAAGAAAATGCTAGGCAGTAAAGCTGGAGGAGAGTTGAGAAATAACTTCTTAAAACTTAAAAAGCCTATACTCGAAAACATGACTACAACTTGGCTTATGCAAGGCATGCCTTTTGCAATTCAAAAGTCTGTTGATGGTAAGTTTACATCTGACTGGGAAGGCAAGAAAATAGATCGTGAAAGCGTTGGCACTGACAAGGCAGGTAGAACAGCTGGTGCGCAGTTAGTTAGAAGACTACCTAACGCTGCTAATAAAATTACTGACGAGCAGTTCTTGACTTACATGTTCAAAGGTGACGAAGTTATTAGAGGTAGAAAAGAAGCACTAGCGAAAGCATTAGCTGAAGAGTATGCGCTTGACGTGTATAGAGAGCAGTTGCTAGATCCAGAAAGTGAAATAAGAAAAGCGTTTATAGAAAACCAAGAAAGAATAGGTGTAGAAATTGCTGAAAACACAATACAAGAATTTTTTAGACAAGCTGAAAGAGGTAATGTAAAAAGATCAATATCAATAGATCAACTTAAAGGAGAAGTTAAGGTTATCGTCGCGCGAATAAAGAAAAAAGGTAGCGATATTGAAAATGTTATAGATGTAGAAAATAGTGAAATTATAGACGAAGAATTAAAAAAGAAAAAACTAAGTCAAATGGCTATAGATCTTATTGTGCACGGCTTTGGCAACAATTTAATAGATTTTGAAAAACAAAGAAGATATGTTGAGGGTATTTTAAGCAACCCTATCATACCAAAGTACATCACGGAAGGTTTTAAAACTATAGACAAGAATTCAGATATTAAAATTAGAAAAGCTTTTGCCGAATCAGCTACGGATTTTGCTGCAAATTTAGACCCAAAAGTAATAGAACTTTTAGGTGTTGATTTCTTAGGTTTTATTAATAGAGTCCTAGATCCAGCTGCCAAGAAAATTGATGAAGTTGCTACTCAGAAAGCAATGGACGAATATTTTCGTAAAAATGGTAAAAAAGGAAAAGGCCTTACAAAGTACTTAAAAGGCGAAAATGGCGAAAATATTACTGGTGATTTTTACAAAGAGTTTCTAAATATATCAAGCTTATCTGGTAAACCAGGCGATCTTCCTAGCGACATAGATATGTCAAAAGTTAGGCCTATGAACACTAGTATAAGTAACGGTTTGTTCGATAGAATAAATAGAATACTTAATAATAAAAAAGGTAAAAACTACGACTATAGCA